>OBEQ010634647.1_pt1 | contig 18053 bp, 14 predicted proteins | sample 1670901 | NCBI WGS metagenome assembly OBEQ01 (sample SAMEA104232315, study PRJEB22302) | groundwater metagenome | biome: forest; feature: aquifer; material: groundwater | place: USA | collected 2011-08-07 | depth 5.4 m
AGCGCTGCCATGTCTTCGACCCAGGCAATTAATTTTTGATTTGAGATATACGGCGGAGAGTGAAGTCCTTTTTTAAGAATTGCATTCATGTTAAACACCCATAGAGATAGAAATCTTTAAACCGGCTATTCGAAAATCACGACGGGCGTGGTTTTTGAGTAGCGGGCTTTCTATCGCTTTATTTTTATTTTTTGGGTGGGCTGAAAGTATGCCACCAATCCCCCGATTAAACTAGTTTTGTTACGATTTTTATACTTCAGGGGGCGGGCGTACTGTGGTTTATACGTAGTTGGCGAATTTTGGCGACAAATAACGACATAACGGTCCGACCAATAGGATCAGTGCCACCGCCCGCGTGACGTGGAAGGCGGTAACTAGCGGCACGCCCAATTCCAGTACTTTAGCCGTCAGAGTCATTTCAGCAATGCCGCCGGGCGCGGTTGCGAGGATCAGCGTGGCGGGGTGTGCCCCCATCAGCGCCGCCAGTGCCCAGCCAAACAAGGCGGACACCGCCAACGCCAACAAGACCACACGGATCACGGCACCCAGGAAGCGGCGCGCCTCATGGATAAAGTCGGGCGAGAAACGGCTCGCCAGAGTGCAGCCGAGCAGTAATTGCCCACCGTTGACGATCCAGCGCGGCATCGCCGTCAGCTCGACACCATTGGCAGTGAGCAGCAGACTGGCCAGCAGCGGCCCCAGCACCCAGGCATTGGCGGCACCCAAGCGTTTCATCAACAACGCCAGCGGCACGGTCGCCGCGATCAGCCAGAGCAGGCCGCCATAGCGCACCTGCACCACGGCGGGGAAATAAGGGTCGAGCCCATGCAGGCCGAGAAATTGGTAGCTGAACGGAAGGATCATCACCACCAGCATCAGGCGCACCGAATGCGCGGCGGCAACCTTGTAGCCGGGCGCGCCGTGACGCTCGGCTTGCAGCGACATTTCGGAAGAGCCGCCGATGGCCGTGGAAAAAAACGCGGTGACAAAGTCCACCTGCGCCCAGCGCCGCAACAGCAGCGCACACACGACGCCCAGTGCAAGCGCGTAGGCGGTGCCGAGCAGGATCGCCCAACTGTAATGAAGCAATTGCGCGTTGATGAGCGGGGTGAAATACAGTCCCAAGGTCGTGCCAACCATCCACTGTCCCGCCTGCCGCCCGCCGGGAAACACCGCCAGCGGCCAGCCGCGCAAACGCCCGAGTGAGATCGCAACCAACGGGCCGATCATCCAGGGGAGGGGGCTGTGCAACCAGACCGCGGCTTGCGCAGCGAGGATGCCAATCAGGAGCGTGAGAGCGTAGCGTAAAAGTGTTATGGACACGGCTTGCCTGGCTTATGCCTATTGACACTTCCATAGCGCACAACAGATTTAACCAACGACTTAGCGCCGATATTTTGGCGCAGGGTCGAATGGCTATGCAGGGCATTAACCACGAAGCGCGTCATTCCCGCGCACGCGGGAATCCAAGTTAATCAAGCACCTCAATGGATTCCCGCGTGCGCGGGAATGACGAAACTCCGATTTGAATGTTGTCAACATTTATGGGGTTTCCATCCACTCACTTCCCGATGCAAAACCGGCTGAAGATCTCGCCCAGCAAATCGTCGGCGGTAAATTCGCCGGTGATGCTGTTCAATTGTTCCTGCGCCAGACGCAACTCTTCGGCAAACAGGTCGAGTGCCTGGGCGTTGTGCGCGGCGTGGTGACGGGCCTGGTGCAAATGTTCCTGGGCGGCGCGCAGTGCGTGCAGGTGGCGTTCGCGGGCGAGGAATAACGATTCGCCGCTGCTGTGCCAACCCGCCAGTTCAAGTAGTTTTGCGCGCAGAAGATCGATCCCTTGGTGCTGTTTGGCGGATAACCAGACCGCCTCTTTTTCGCTGCGCGGCGCTTGCTGCGTCAGGTCGATCTTGTTGAACACGCTGATGCAGGGCACGCCAGGCGCAGCGCGGGCACGCAGTTGCTGCACCAGCAGGGAGGCGACCGCCTCTTGTTCGCTTTCCTGCAAATGTAGAATCGCATCGGCCTTGCTCACCGCATCCCAGGTGCGCTCAATGCCGATTTTTTCCACTTCGTCGTGCGTATCACGCAGACCTGCGGTGTCGATGATGTGCAGCGGAATGCCTTCGATCTGAATGGTCTGCTCGACCTTGTCTCGCGTGGTGCCGGGGATCGGCGTGACAATCGCCAGCCGGGCCCCCGCCAATGCATTGAGCAAACTCGACTTGCCCACGTTCGGCGCACCGACCAGCACCACCCGCAGCCCGTCGCGCAGCAGCGCGCCCTGTTTGGCTTGATTGAGCAAAGTCAGCAATTGATGTTGAATGGTTTGCAGCTGGCCATCGGCATCGGCGGCCTTCAGAAAATCGATTTCTTCTTCGGGAAAATCCAGCGTCGCCTCGACCAGCATGCGCAGGCGAATCACCTTTTCGACCAACGCGTGCACCGCTTGCGAGAATTGCCCTTCCAATGAGCGCGCTGCGCTGCGCGCCGCCGCCTCGGTCGAGGCTTCGATCAAATCGGCCACCGCTTCGGCCTGCGCCAGGTCGAGCTTGTCGTTATCAAACGCCCGCCGCGTGAATTCCCCCGGCTGCGCCAGGCGCAGGCCAATGTCGTGTCCGAGCTCCAGGCAGCGCGCCAGCAATAACTGCAACACCACCGGTCCGCCGTGGCCCTGCAACTCCAGCACGTGTTCGCCGGTGTAGGAATGGGGAGCTTCAAAATACAGCGCGATGCCGTGGTCAATGGCACCGCCATCGGCATTGCGAAATGGCAAGAAAGAAGCGTGCCGCGGGAGCAACGTCCGCCCGCAGACGCCTTCGACAATCGCCGCGAGATTTTTACCGGACACCCGCACCACGCCAATCCCGCCGCGACCGGCGGCGGTGGCAATGGCGCAAATGGGGTCATGCTGTGTTGTCATGAAAGTCGAAACCTCAGCCACAAACAATGCAATACCGCCAAGACGCCAAGAGCGCCAAGTTTTCTTTTCTTGGCGCTCTTGGCGTCTTGGCGGTTAGGGGTTGCTCCGTCGTTGCTTTACATCTCTTACTTCAATCCAGCCTTGACCAACTGTGTGTTGATACGCCACTGCTGCGCAATCGACAGGATGTTGTTGACCACCCAGTACAGCACCAACCCGGCGGGGAAAAAGAAGAACATCACGCCGAACACCAGCGGCATGATCATCATCATCTTGGCCTGAACCGGATCGGGCGGGGTCGGGTTGAGTTTGAATTGCAACAGCATGCTGGCCATCATGACGATGGGAAGAATGTAGAACGGATCGGGCGCGGCCAGATCATGAATCCAGCCCAGCCAGGGTGCGCCGCGCATTTCCACACTGGCGAGCAACACCCAGTAGAGCGCGATGAACACCGGAATCTGGATCAGGATCGGCAGGCAGCCGCCCATCGGGTTGATTTTTTCTTCGCGGTACAGATCCATCATCGCTTGCTGCATTTTTGCCTTGTCATCCTTGTAGCGCTCCTTCAAGGCTTGCAGACGCGGCGTGACGTTCTTCATGCGCGCCATCGACTTGTAACCGGCCGCCGACAGCGGATAAAACGCCAGCTTGATCAACACGGTGAGCAAAATGATAGCCCAGCCCCAGTTGCCGACGATTTTGTAGAACCATTGCAGCAGAATGAAAATCGGGTCTGCCAGGAAAGACAGCAAACCATAATCGACCACCCGTTCCAGACCGGGGGCCAATTTCGACAAGGCGTCCTGATCCTGCGGGCCGACATACAGTTTGGCCTCCGCTTTCACGGTGGCGCCCGGTGCCAGTTCGCCCAGGCTCTGGGTGATACCGGCGCGATACAGGTTATCGATTTTTTCGGTATAGATTTCGCGCGAGCGTTGCACTTCCGGCACCCACGCCGAAACGAAATAGTGCTGCACCATGCCCACCCAGCTGGGCTCATTGGCCCCGACCTTCTTGTTTTCCTTGGCCTTGCCTTTTTCGATCTCTTCGAAACTGACCTTGTGGAATTTATCTTTCTCCGTGTAAAGCGCCGGACCGGTATAGGTGCTGTAGAACTTCGATTCACCATTGGGTTTGCTGCTGTCACGCACCAGTTGCAGATAGAGTGCGGGAGTCACGGCTTGCGCTTGTTGATTGGTGACTTCATGGCGCACGTCGATGGCATAGCTGTGACGTTTGAAGGTATAGGTCAGGCGATCCTTGAGGCCGCCGCCCTCGGCTTCCAGCACCAGTTCCAGCGTGTCCTTGCCAGCCTGTAATGTATAGACCGAGGCCGCCGCTCCGCCCACCACACGATAAAGGCTGCGATGATTGGGGCTACCCGCTGGGCCGATCAGCCCGCTCTGGGCTTCGTAAGTGCGCGCACTGCTCTGGTCGAACAAGACGATATTGCCTTTGCCGCCATTGTCTTCCTTGTGTTGCAGCAGCTCGGCACGTACCAACGCACCGCCCTGAGTGTCGATATCGATTTCCAGCAGATCGGTGCTGACACGAATTTTTTCGCTGCGTGGCGCCGCTGCCACCGTCGCGGTCGGCTCGGTTTTTGCACTGCCGCCGGGGGCGCCGGGCAGTGCCGCCGGCGCGCCGGGCACCACCGGGTTACCCGTTGTGTTCGCTTGCTGCGAGGTGGGGCGGTTGCGCACGTCGTCTTTATGACTGGCCCATTGCCAGTTTTGCCACAGCATCATCAGGGAAAATCCAAAAATGACCCACAGCACAGTACGTCGAATATCCATAGCTTTTCTATCTAGACAAAAACGATTTATCGAATCTCTTGTTCCACTGCATCCGGTTTTACCGTATGCCTATGACAAGCACAGGTGGCCGACGGCACCGGATCGTATCCACCGGCATGCCAGGGATGACAACGCAGAATACGGCGCACCGCCAAACCACTGCCGCGCCAGAACCCATGTTGTTGCAGGGCTTCGCTGGCATATTCCGAACAGCTCGGGAAAAAACGGCAGCGGTTTCCCAGCCATGGGCTGATCAGCACGCGATAACACCGTATCAGGACAAGCAGCAGGGTTTTCATGGCGCGGTCCGCTCCAGCGCAGCGGCCAGCAGGGACACAATCTCGGCGCGGCAATTATGCCTGAATTCGCCAGCGGCCTTGTCGGCCCAGGGGGGCTTGCGCGTCAGCCGCACAATCCAGGGTTGCGCCGCCAGATTCCCTTGTTCCAGCCGAAAAGCTTCGCGGATTACGCGCTTTACCCGATTTCTCTGGTGTGCACGGCGCAATTGATGTTTGCCGATGACCAAGCCTAGCGATGCGCGCGCGTGTACGGTCGCGGGATCGGCCGGATTTTCGGGACGCGGCTCGGGGCAAATCAGGTAGAGCACGAAATGCGTGCTTTTGGCGCAGGGCCGCTGTTTGCGCGTCAAGGCAAACACCTCGGCCTCACAAATCGAAGGAAGCTTGGGCTGGCGGGTAGGCTGCGGTCCGCCCGGAGGGGGGCTGGAGAACAGAATCAAGGCACTCTTTCTGACGCGCGATCCTGGGAGAAAATGCGGCCACCGCCTGAGTATTTTTGCAGCGGCTGCCCGTTGTGTCTGTAGTGCCGGTGCGGCAAGGCCCACGTTACTTTTGCTGCAACACCCGCTTCGGGGCGGGTGTTTGCGGTGGGCCTCTGCGCCGCTGGATTAAACCGCCAGACGCTGACGGCCCTTGGCGCGACGGGCGCGAATCACGGCGCGTCCGCCCTTGGTGCGCATGCGCACCAGAAAACCATGGGTACGCTTGCGGCGCACGACGGAAGGTTGGTATGTACGTTTCATGAGAGTGCTTTCTTTACACTTGCGGGTCTGGATTGTTCGTTTCGTCCGCCCGCCGGTGCGGCGACGGAAAAGCCGGGCATTAGAGCGCAAATACCATTTTCTGTCAAGAACTTAGATGCGGCGGGCACCTCCCGCCACACCTTGTCCTCCTGTTCCCCGGTGCGCTGGTTTTTGTGCTCGATTTTCCGGCACGGAAATATTTTTATCTTTTTTGTTTCCGGTGCGAAGGTGAAAACCCTGTCTGGGCGGGCCTCGTAACGCTATAAACCATTGTCGGGCCGATGGCGCCTTGTTGCCCGTTCTGTGGATAACTTGGCGCAGGCAGAGTAAAATGCGGCTTCGCGTCAATCCGTTGGTGAGCAGATTTTCCCTTCTGCCGGTCATCGTTTTTTCGTGGCTGCGAATGTCTCGGCGGCGGTTGCTGCAACCGCTCCCTGTCCATATCAACAAAACATTGCGGCAAGGCATCGTTCAAACAATAAACAGGTCGGCCCGTGCGGCTGGCTGGATTTGATCGGAGGGGGTCGAGATGAGCCTGGATTATTCCTTTGCGCAGGGTTCCTGCGCCGCTCAGCTCGCCATGGCCTTGTTGCTGATACATCACTTTGCATGAGCCCAGCCGTGGACACTCCTTTTTGGCAAGCCTGTTCTGAAAAACTGCAACAGGAATTAACCCCGCAACAATTCAATGCCTGGATTCGTCCGCTGTCGGTGCGCGTTGCCGACGATGCCTCGGCCGACACAGCACCGACCCTGCCGGTGCGGATTGGTGCGCCCAACCGTTTCAAGCTCGATTGGGTAAAAAACCAGTTTGCTAGCCGGATTCAGGAGTTGGCTAATGATTTCTGGGCACGTCCGGTTGAACTGGTGTTCGAACTGGACGCGCGTCCCGCTCAAGAACCGTCTGCCGGTGCGGTACGTGTGGTGCCGCCAGTCAACGGCGCGCCCGGGATCGACATGACGGCGCTCTTGCCCGCCCTGCCTTCCCTGCTTGAGTCTTCGACGGCCGAGGCCGATTTGCTGCTGTCGGACGCCTTGCCGCAACAGGAACGGGCCCGCCTCAATCCGCAACTCTCCTTCGATACCTTCGTCACCGGCAAGGCCAATCAGCTGGCGCGCGCGGCGGCGATGCAGGTGGCCGACAATCCCGGCACGTCGTATAACCCGCTCTATTGGTAGGGCGGCGTCGGTCTGGGCAAGACCCATCTGGCGCACGCGGTCGGCAATGCCTTGCTGGCGCGCAAGCCGAACGCCAAGGTACGCTACATCCACGCCGAGCAATATGTCAGCGACGTGGTGCGCGCTTATCAGCGCAAGGCGTTTGATGAATTCAAACGCTATTACCATTCACTGGATCTGCTGCTGATCGACGATATCCAGTTTTTCTCGGGCAAGAACCGCACTCAGGAAGAGTTCTTTTATGCCTTCGAGGCGTTGGTGGCGGCCAAGAAACAGATCATCGTCACCTGCGATACCTATCCCAAGGAATTGTCCGGGATTGATGACCGACTAGTATCGCGCTTCGCTTCCGGCTTGACCGTTGCGATCGAGCCGCCCGAGCTGGAAATGCGCGTGGCGATTTTGCTCAAGAAGGCGGAACAGGAAGGTTCGCCGCTGTCCGAAGAGATCGCTTTTTTTGTTGCCAAGTTGTTACGCTCGAATGTGCGTGAGCTGGAAGGGGCGTTGCGCAAGATCCTGGCGTTCGCCAAGTTTCACGAAAAATCACTCAATATTGATGTTTGCAAAGAAGCACTCAAGGATCTGCTGTCAGCGCATCGCGGCCAGATCTCGGTAGATAATATCCAGAAAACCGTCGCTGATTTTTATAAAATCAAGGTCGCCGATATGTATTCAAAGCGGCGTCCGAGCCACATCGCATTACCACGCCAGATTGCCATGTATCTGGCCAAGGAGTTGACGCAGAAGAGCCTGCCGGAAATCGGTGAATTGTTCGGCGGTCGCGACCATACGACAGTGTTGCACGCTGTGCGTAAAATCACGGAATTGCGCAAGGCGCAGAATGAATTGAACCATGCCCTGCATGTGCTGGAACAAACACTGAAAGGTTAGGTTGGCTGTTTTGCTGTCTGCACGCGCTGTATAAGAACTGGATGGGTGGTGCACAGATTGTGGATAAGTCGGTGCCTTGCATTAAAAAGGTAAAGTTGTTCTATGTTCCCGGACATCACCGTGTGTTTGCCCCCAGGGTTATGCTTGTTCCAGGTACTTGACGCACAAGGGATTTATTGAGTTATCCAGAAAATTGGCTGGCCTTAATTACTACTCTTAAATAAGGATATAAGAAATGCAATTGGTGAAAACAGATCGCGATGCCTTGCTGAAACCGCTACAAATCGTTTCCGGGATTGTCGAGCGTCGTCACACGTTGCCGATCCTTGCCAACATTCTGATTCGCAAGGATGGGTCGCAGCTGAGCTTTCTCAGCACCGATGTCGAAATCCAAATCTCGACCCGCGCCGAAATTGGGGCTGGTTCGGAAAAGGAAGCCACCACGGTGGCAGCGCGCAAACTGCTCGATATTCTGAGAGCGATGCCCGAAGGTGAGGTCAGTCTGGCGTTGAACAGCAAGAAACTAACCGTGCAGTCGGGCAAGAGTCGATTCAACCTGCAAACCATGGATGCGAGTGATTTCCCCACGGTCAGCGTCCCGGAAAGTTATGTGACGACACTGAGCCTGCCGCAAAAGACACTCAAGCATTTGCTGCAGATGGTGCATATCGCCATGGCGCAGCAGGATATTCGCTATTACCTGAACGGCTTGCTGCTGGTGGTGGAGGGCACACAAATTCGCGCGGTGGCTACCGATGGCCATCGTCTGGCCTACAGCGCGGTCACGGCAGAAGGCGAACATGCAAGGCAGGAAGTGATTCTGCCGCGCAAGACCATCCTCGAATTGCAGCGTCTGCTCGACGAATCCGACAGCCCGGTGCAGATCCAGCTCGCCAGCAATCAGGCGCGCTTTACGTTTCAGGATATCGAACTGGTGACGAAGCTGGTGGAGGGAAAATTCCCTGACTACCAGCGCGTGATTCCGAGCGGCTACCAGAAAAATTTCCTGATCAATCGAGAAGCCCTGTTGCGCTCGCTGCAACGCGTGGCGATTCTGACCAGCGATAAGTTCAAGGGTGTGCGTTGCCAGCTGGGCGACAACACCATGCGCTTGTCGTCCACGAATGCAGACCAGGAAGAGGCGCAGGAAGAGCTGGAAGTCGATTACGCGCACGAGGCGCTGGATATCGGTTTCAACGTCAGCTATTTGCAGGATGTGTTGAACAATCTGCGCTGCGAAAATATTCAACTCTCGTACGGCGATGCCAATTCAAGCGCATTGATTTCACTGCCGACCGAAGGTGAGGACAGTAGTTTCAAATACGTTGTCATGCCGATGCGGATATAAGACTACAGAAAAAAGTAGTAAGTCGTCATTCCCGCAAGTGCGGGAATGACAGACACAGGATAAGTCGTTATCAGTGATTGAGAAATTAAATGTCAGAGCAGAACCCGGCCGCAAACCCGTCAGAAAACAAACCCGCAAGCGATGCCAGTGACTACGGCGCATCGTCGATCCAGATCCTTGAAGGTCTGGAAGCGGTGCGCAAGCGGCCCGGCATGTACATCGGTGACACGTCGGACGGTACCGGGTTGCATCATCTGGTGTTCGAGGTGGTTGACAACTCGATCGACGAAGCGCTGGCCGGACACTGCAATGAAATCGTCGTCACCATCCACACCGACAATTCGATCAGCGTGATCGACAACGGACGTGGCATCCCCACCGACGTGAAGATGGATGACAAGCACGAACCGAAGCGTTCGGCGGCGGAAATTGCGCTGACCGAATTGCACGCGGGCGGCAAGTTCAACCAGAATAGCTACAAGGTGTCGGGCGGCTTGCACGGCGTCGGCGTGTCGTGCGTGAACGGGTTGTCGAAATGGTTGCGCCTGACGGTGCGCCGCGACGGCAAAGTGCATCAAATCGAATTTGCCAAGGGTGTGGTGCAGAACCGTATTCTGGAACAAAGGAATGGCATCGAGCTTTCGCCGATGCGCATCAGCGGCGATACCGAGAAACGCGGCACCGAAGTGCACTTTCTGCCCGATGAAGAAATTTTCACCAATATCGATTATCACTACGAAATTCTCGCCAAGCGCTTGCGCGAACTTTCCTTCCTGAACAACGGTGTGCGCATCAAGCTGATCGATCAGCGCAATAGTAAGGAAGAGGATTTTGCTTTCGCGGGCGGCGTCAAGGGTTTTGTCGAATACATCAACAAGAACAAGACCGTTCTGCACCCCAACGTTTTCTATGTCGAGAGCGAATCGAACGCGGGTGGTATCGCGGTCGGGGTGGAAATCGCGATTCAGTGGAACGACAGCTACAACGAAAGCGTGCTCTGCTACACCAACAACATTCCGCAACGTGATGGTGGCACCCACCTGACCGGCTTGCGTGCAGCGATGACGCGGGTGATCAACAAATACATCGAAGAACACGAGCTGGCGAAAAAAGCCAAGGTGGACACTACCGGCGACGATATGCGCGAAGGTCTCGCCTGCGTGTTGTCGGTGAAAGTGCCGGAGCCGAAATTCAGTTCGCAAACGAAAGACAAACTGGTTTCCAGTGAAGTGCGCCCGGCCGTGGAAGAAGCGGTGGCCAAAACGCTCGAAGCCTATCTGCTGGAAAAACCCGCCGACGCCAAGATCATTTGCGGCAAGATCGTTGAAGCCGCGCGCGCCCGCGAAGCCGCCCGCAAGGCGCGCGAGATGACGCGCCGCAAAGGGATTCTCGATGGTGTCGGCCTGCCCGGCAAACTCGCGGACTGTCAGGAAAAAGATCCGGCCAAAGCCGAAATCTTCATCGTCGAGGGCGATTCTGCCGGCGGCTCTGCCAAGCAGGGGCGCGACCGTAAATACCAGGCCATCCTGCCCTTGCGCGGCAAGGTGCTCAACGTTGAAAAAGCGCGCTTCGACAAACTGATCGCCAGCGAACAAATTGCCACGCTGATCACCGCGCTGGGCACCAGCATCGGCACCGACGATTTCAACATCGACAAGCTGCGCTATCACCGCATCATCATCATGACCGATGCCGACGTCGATGGCGCGCACATCCGCACGCTATTGCTCACGCTGTTCTATCGCCAGATGCCGCAACTGGTCGAGCGCGGCCACATCTACATCGCTCAGCCGCCGCTGTACAAAATCAAGCACGGCAAGGAAGAGCGCTACATCAAGGACGACACCGAGATGGCGCAGTACCAGCTCAAGCTCGCGCTCACCGGTGCCACGCTGGTCACACAGGCCGGTGCGGCCCCCATCGGTGGCGAAGCCCTGGGTGAATTGGCGCGGCAATACCTGCTCGCCAGCGCCGTCATCGACCGGCTCGAACGCATCATCGACCCGCGCGCCCTGCAAGCCATCATGGAAGGCACCGCGCTCAATCTGGACGATGCCGCCGCCGCCGAACTGTCGGCCCGGCAACTCACCGACGCCATGGGCAACCACACCGTGTACGTGCACGCCCAGTTCAACGACAAGATCGACAAACACCAACTGCGCATCGAACGCCGCCATCACGGCAACGTCAAGGTCAGCATCATCGACGCTGACTTCGTCCACGGCGCGGATTATCAAATCCTCCACACGGCCGCACTCACCTTCAAGGGCTTGATCAGCGCCGGCGCCGAAATCCAGCGCGGCGACCGCAGCGCCAACGTCAGCGACTTCCGCGCCGCCATGCAATGGCTGATGGCCGACGCCGAACGCAACCTCACCAAGCAACGCTACAAAGGCCTGGGCGAAATGAACCCCGAGCAACTCTGGGAAACCACCCTCGACGCCAGCGTGCGCCGCCTGCTGCGCGTGCAGATCGAAGACGCGATTGCCGCCGATCAGATTTTCACGACGTTGATGGGGGATGATGTGGAGCCGCGTCGGGCGTTTATTGAAACCAATGCGATGGTGGCGCGGAATATCGACGTGTAAAAATTTCTCTTTCAGGGGGGAGAATGAAAAAGGAAATAATTGCCCAGCTCCATGCAAGTTTTGAAGAAATAGCGAAAAAAGATCCAGAGACCGAGATGGAGTTTTGGCTGGCCCGAGACCTCCAGGAAATCCTTGGGTATGCAACCTGGGAAAATTTCTCCAAGGTCATAGAAAAAGCAAAAACAGCATGCAGGTCATCGGGGCATGATCCCCATGACCATTTCCTTGACGTCACGAAAATGGTCGAGGTCGGTTCAGGCGCACAACGAGAAATCGACGACATCGCCCTTAACCGATACGCCTGTTACCTCATTGCACAAAACGGCGATCCCCGAAAAGAGGCGATCGCCTTTGCCCAGACATGTTTTAGGCCAATCTGACTTTCTGCGACGCAAGTGCACGGATGCGTTTAGGTCATGCGTATGACATACTTCCCCATACTAGAAAAGCCGTAACGTTCGCTCTCTCGCATAGACGAATGATCAGGTTTTATAAATGGAATTCAGGCCATCGACGTAGTATCAGTGACGTGATGGTTCTTAATAGAGGGTGATATCGCATGAACGCCGATATTCTTAAGAGGGTAGTCCGAGCCATCGCCGATGGCTCGCAAAGCGATCTTGATCGCCTTGCGGCGAAGATTGTTGATGCGGAGCGAAAAACCGGCCACGTTAGGCTGGCTGACCAGCTGGACGCCATCCTCAAGCAACCCAAAGCGAAGCGAACCCCACCCACGCCGTCGCCAGACATAGAGCGAACGCTCAAAGAACTACCGATGAGCCGGAGGCATGGCGAAACGCTGGCCACCCTGATATCGACGGAGCATCTGGAGCACCACATGGTGTTGCCTGACGCAGTCGAGCAGCGCTTCGCCCGTATCGAATCCGAGTACGCTGCGCGCGACCGGCTACGGATGTTCGGCCTCCGGCCAAGGAAGACCGTACTCCTATACGGGCCACCCGGCTGCGGAAAGTCTCTGGGTGCGAAGCGGCTGGCTTGGAATACGGGCCTTCCGCTGATGAAGGTTCGGTTTGACGTATTGATTTCGTCCTTCTTTGGTGAGTCAGCACAGAACCTCCGGTCGATCTTCAGCGCTGCGCGGGAGAAGCCTTGTGTGCTTCTGCTGGACGAGTGCGATTTCATTGCCCGCTCGCGCACGAACTCCAAGGACATTGGCGAAGCGTCACGTATCGTGAACTCCTTGCTGCAGCTCATGGAAGAGTATGACGCGCCTGGGCTGCTCGTCGCGACGACCAATCTTGAGTCCGCACTGGACCCAGCACTCTTCCGACGCTTTGATGATGTCTTTTCCATTCCGTTGCCGGGATCGGCTGAGATCGAGAGGCTGCTGCGAATGACGCTGTCTACAGTGCAGATGGAGCAGCCGATCTTGTGGGATCAGCTTGTCGCAAGGCTGGCCGGATCATCCGCTGCAATGGTGGTGAAGGCAGCACAGGATGCCGCCAAGGCCGCCGTTCTAGCAGGCGGCCAAGCCTTATCACACGACAGACTTGTGCAAGCGATCGACGAGCTGCAACGGCACGACGCCGCACAAAAGGCGTAAGCCATGCCGGGGGCCCACAACTTCGAGCATCTGCCCCTGCTGCTCCGCTATCGGGGAAGGGCGCGCTTGCCACGCGGCGGCAAGACAGACCCCCAAACGCTGGAAAACAAGAACGCCAGACAAGCACACAGTACCTACTTGCGCGGAGCTGCGAAGTCGCTGTCAAACAGCTGGCGTCAGCGCCAAGCAGAAAGAGCTGTCGCGGCTCTGCCGGTCATACCCAACGGCGTCCCTCTACTGTTGAAGGTCGATCCAGGCCTGGAACTAGACGTTCTCCGAAGGCATTTCAACTTCGAGATCGTCGCCGAACAGGAAGAAGGCTACGTCATCGTGGCCTCAGAAGACATCGAGGTCGCCCCGTTCCTGGCCATGCTTGACGGTTTCGCCGTTGCGGTACATGGCTCGACGACGATTGCCCGCGTGCATCGACTGTTCGATGATCCTGCGCAGTCGGACAGGCTCGGGCGAATACTGTCCGAAAGGTTGATGGCGGAGTGGAACGCGGTCGCCGACGATCAGCTATTCATTGTCGACATTGGTATCGCATGTGTCGGCGCACAAGAGATCCCGTCGCGGCCATCGCGCGGGAAGCGCGACACGGACGCGAGCTGGGCAGCAAAGGAGCTGGCATGGTCGCAAGCACGAAACGGCGCCTACGACGCATGGGAAGCTATCAAGATCGAGCGTGAAGATCAGATCGAGAGCTTCCGAGATTTCTACCACGGGGAAATTCTGCACAACATTGAGGGGGCGCCCTTCGATGCCGGGGTGTTGCCCGACAGCTTCACCATCCGCCTCAGGATCACGGGGAAGGGACTTAAAGACTTCGTTCTCAACTATCCGTACATCTTCGAAGTTGTAGAACCAGAGGACATTGCCCTTCCCCAGGCTGCAGTTGCGCAAGCTGTGCAGGCGGGCCCGGACGTCGCCCCGGTAGCACCAGATCACGCAGCTCCGGCAGTCTGTGTGATCGACAGCGGCATTCAGGAAGGCCATAACCTTCTGCAGCCCGGGATCGACCAAGATACGTCACACTGCTTCCTACCCGCGACACCAGTGACAGCTGTCGCCGATGAGGTTGCACCGGGCGGGCATGGTACCCGCGTCGCCGGAGCCGTCTTGTACGGCGAGGATGTGCCAACGGCGGGGACCCTACAGCTTCTGTTTTGGGTTCAGAACGCGCGCGTGCTGAATGCCCAGAACACGATGCCCGTCGAGCTGTTTCCCCCGGAAGCACTTCGCATGGTCGTCGAACGCTACAACGATGGGCCGCGGCAGACCCGGATCTTCAACCACTCCATCAATGCGCGCGGATACTGCCGAACACGGTATATGTCTTCATGGGCGGCCGAGATCGACCAACTGTGCAACGAGCGAGATGTACTGGTCGTGCAAAGCGTCGGCAACCTTCCGCTTCAGGGCGTCGCTCCATTTCTGGGCATTGCCGACCATCTGGGCGCGGGAAGGGACTACCCCCGCTATCTGGACGAGAATTCCGTCCGCGTCGCCAATCCCGGCCAGAGCCTGCAGGCGCTGACCGTGGGTTCCATTGCGTATGACGCGGCCGAAGCTGGTGAATGGCGAACCTTTGCGAGGCATGCCTCAGCCCCTTCCGCTTTCTCGCGGACTGGACCAGGCATCTGGAACGTCATCAAACCGGAAGTCGTCGAGTATGGCGGCGACGCCGTCCGCACAAACAACGATCCCCCTGACATCCAGGGCGGCGGTCGCATTGCAGCGGCTTGCCCGAATCTCGTCCGTTCAACGTTGCATTCACCAGGCCCTGCCGCGGATCGTGACGACGCGGGCACGTCGTTCGCAGCTCCGAAGGTAGCCCGAATTGCTGCCCAGGTGCAGCGCGTTTTGCCGGCCGAGCCAGCGCTTCTGTATCGCGCGCTTGTCGTGCAGTCTGCAAACTGGCCTGAATGGGCCGAGAACATTCTGGGCCGCTTACGAAATCCGCAGCCAAACCTAGCCCAAGCCGAGAAGCAGGAGCTGCTCGCCGCAGCGTCAAGTGCTCTGCGCTGTTTGGGTTACGGCATACCCGACGAAGCCCGGGCGACGGCGAATACCGACCATCGAACAACACTCATCACTAGCGGAGAAGCTGAAGTACGGGCTGGCGAGTGCCACATTTATCAGGTTCCGATTCCTTCTGAGCTGCGTCAGCAGGCGGATGAGTTCGACATTCGCATTGATGTGACGCTCTCGTACGTCGCGCAGCCGCGTCGCACGCGCCGAAATTTGCGGCGCTATCTCTCGACATGGGTGGACTGGAAGACCAGCAACCTCGGCGAGGGGCTCAACGATTTCCGCGTGCGCGCCATGAAAGACGTGACCAATGACGACGAGCCATTGCCTGGCTCGAGCCTCCCTTGGACGCTCCACGAGAAACGGCAGTGGGGTGTCATTCGGGACTTCAAACGCAACAGCGGGACAGTGCAGAAGGACTGGGCCGTCATCCGATCTAACGGTCTGCCCGACCACTTCTGCATCGCAGTCGTCGGCCATCAAGGATGGAGCCATGACCCTGACTCAGCCGCACGCTACGTCTTGGCGGTGACGTTCGAGATCCTTGGTGGCGAGATCACCATCTATGAGCCACTGCGTGCTGCCATCGCTGAGTTGCAGGCCGAGACTGAAGAGGCTGAAGTCGAGATGGAGCTAGAGGTCGATGAGTAAGCGATGCTACGGTATGAAGTGAGAATGGCTACCAGAGCCGCAAATTTTTTAATGCGCAGAAAAATCTGAAGGCAATCGCGGTGCGGGCTACTTGCCAAAACATTTCATAGCTTCGAGCAACATGGTTTAATCGTTCCAATCAATAACCAAAAACGGGAGGTCGATGTGCCTGGCGCTTATGCTCATATTACGTTGGTCAATGAGGCGCGCGAGCCGGCGCGGCTGGAGGCGGCGGGGTTGCGTCCGGAGGCGCGTCTTGCGTTGGGACGGTGGCTTTCATACGCGGAGTTGGGTGCCGTCAGCCCGGACTATCCCTATCTTGTGGTGAACAAGTCTGCCAATAAATGGGCAGATTTGATGCACTACCAGCATTCCGGAGAGATGATCAAGGCTGGGGTCGATGTTGTGAAAGGGCTGGCGGGTCCTGAGCGCGAAAAAGCTTTCGCCTGGCTTTTGGGATACATGGCGCATGTCGTGACCGATGTGACGATCCATCCCGTGGTGGAGCTGAAGGTGGGTGATTATGAACAGCACAAGAAAGAGCATCGGATTTGCGAGATGAATCAGGATGCGTACATCTATCACCGGCTGAATTTGGGTGACGTTGGTCAGGCGGAACATCTGGATTCGGGCGTGAGTCATTGCAGCGAGGCGGATGGGTCGATCAGTGAATCGATTGCAGGGGTGTGGCAGGAAATGCTGCAACGTTGCCACACCGATGCGTTTGCCGCCAACCCACCGCGGATTAATGACTGGCACCTTGGTTTCCGCAGTATGGTCGATACCATTGCCGAAGAGGGTTATCGTCTTGTGCCGCTGGCACGCCATGTCGCCGTCGATTGCGGGCTGACCTATCCGGCGTTCGATAATGTTGATCGCGCAGAATTCATTGACCATTTGGAAACGCCTGCCGGCGTGCTCACGTACGATCAGGTATTCGATCGGGCGCGCGAACATGTGATTCGGCATTGGTGCGTCGTCGCTGATGGCGTCACCCGTAACAGCAATGCATATCAAACCGTATTTGGAAACTGGAATCTGGATACCGGCAGAGACGAGACCGGCAAACTGGTGTTATGGGAGGCTTGATGAGATTCGTGATTGCCTTGGTAATTTTACTGGCGGGTTGTGCGCCGCTGGTCGATGGACAGCGACGAGAAGAGGAAATGCTGGTTGCTGGTGCGGCGCTGACGAAAGTGACGGCGGCGGCTGAAGTTAGCGCTAGTTTCGGAAATCTGCCCGACGATTTTCCCGATCAGAAATTTCTTGAAGCGGCGGTTGCACACGACCCACCACTGCTTGCCCCCTTATCCAGATACCAGGTAAAAGCCATCCGCAAAAATGGGCACGCGGTCGTGCTGGTATGTTCTTCAGATGGAATAGTTGCCTTGCTCGAAGATGATGGATGTACGGCAGCGCTGGATAAGCACTATTGGCTTGACAGCTCTGGGGCGCCGTGCAAATTCTCGATAGAGCCCGGGGCGGCATGTAACAGGAAATAGCCAGGGTTTGGAAGAAAACTGAAAACTGGCGCCAGAGCCAAGACCGACCATTTTGTTGACGTCAACAAAATGGTCGATCTTGGCTCTGGCAGTTTGCGCGAAGTAGGTGCGCTTGGTGGCGGCGAAAAACGCGATGCCGCAACGGCCGATTACTGTTTCATCTGCCGGCAATCTCTGCCCAGACGGCGTGCCGGCGCGCGCATAAAACATATCCACTGACGTATCCCCAATAGCGCCCCGGGAGGCGAGACATTCTTCGGCATCCTGCGGGCCGGGGGTGGTTGCGGCGGTCGATATGATCAGGCGGTATCGGACTTTGATGGCGCGACTGTTGGGTGTCGCGGCTAGATTCACCGGAGCGCGGCCGATTTGATTCCTGTGCCGTGGCACTGATGCTAAGCGTGCCGATGCTGAGACAAAGATCGAGATCGGGCGTGGTGCTGGAAGGCGCTGGCTCGGGAGCGCGGCGCTGCAGCTCGGGTCCTGAAAATTTCGTTCTCATGATTCACCTCGGCGCATTTTGCTGAACAGCGTG
>OBEQ012785776.1_pt1 | contig 18051 bp, 16 predicted proteins | sample 1670901 | NCBI WGS metagenome assembly OBEQ01 (sample SAMEA104232315, study PRJEB22302) | groundwater metagenome | biome: forest; feature: aquifer; material: groundwater | place: USA | collected 2011-08-07 | depth 5.4 m
AAATACAAGAGTCTAAAACGAGTGCTAAAGGATATCGAAAATTCGAAAATTTTAGGGCCGCAATTTTATTCTATCATGGGAAATTATCACTTTACCCACAAGAAACATAGTAGAACCAAGTTTTATTACCGATGGAAAAGACATCAAATTGGCAAAGAGAACTGAAATATTGGAGGATGAATCTTCTTTTTTTCATGCTAATTTATTACGTGAAAAGTATAGCGATCGTATATTAAAAATGTTTACATCTTTATTTGAAGTAAGTCAAATTGAGTCATTAACTATTTTCGGTGAATATTTCGGAGGTATATATCCTCACAAAGATGTGAAAAAAAACAAGTTGGCAAAAACAATACAAAAAGGAGTGTATTATTGTCCTGATAATGAATTTTATGCATTTGACATTTTGTTAAATAACCATATATATCTAGATGTCGATACCTGCATAAATTTATTTGAACAACATAATTTCATTTATTCAAAAGATTTATTTAGAGGTAACTTAGACGATTGTTTGAACTATTCAAATTCTTTTCAATCTACAATTCCTCCCCTGTTCAATTTACCAGAATTAGAGTCAAATATTTGTGAAGGAATCATCATTCGACCTGTTAAAACATTGTTTTTAAATTCAGGTTCACGTGTTTTACTGAAAAATAAAAACGAAAAATGGACAGAAAAAAACAAGACTTCTAACAAAGAAATTTTAACTAAAATTAAAAATGAAGAGTCAATACTTAGTCCTTTGGGGGTATTTTTATTGGAAGAAATCGGGAAATTAATCAATTTGAATAGATTGTTAAACGTGATTAGTAAAATCGGAGAAATCAATCCAGAAAAAGATTATGGTAAATTAATGAGATTATTCAGTAAAGATGTGTTAGATGATTTTATTAAATCTTTTGACTTAGATTTCAAATCATTAGAAAAGTCAGAGCAAAAAATAATAACTAAAAATTTGAATAAAGTAATTGGTGTTTTAATTTCTGAATATTTGGTTGAAATAAAAAACTGATTTTTGTATAATAATTGAACTATTTTATTAACTTAAAGATAAATTAAGAAAATGATATAATGAATTTAGAGCATATCAATAAGAAAATTCATGAAATTCGAGGTCAAACTTCGACTATCGCTCAGTTGAAGATGTTGGATTACGATTTAGCGGAATTGTATGAAGTTGAAACTAGAGTTTTAAAACAAGCGGTAAAAAGGAATATCGAAAGATTTCCCATTGATTTTATGTTTGAATTAAATGAAAATGAAATTCAAATGATGGTATCACAAAATGTGATACCATCAAAAAGTTATTTGGGAGGAGCACAACCATTTGCTTTTACAGAACATGGTGTTTCAATGTTAAGTGCTATTTTAAAATCCAAAAAAGCGATTAGCATCAGTATTTTAATAATGAGAGCTTTTACTTGGATAAAAAAATATGCAATATCACATTCTGAATTATCTGAACAACTTAAATCACTTGAAAATAAATACGACAAGCAGTTTGAGGATGTATTTGAAGCAATCAATTATTTACTAAAAAAAGATACACAGGAAAAGCAAGTGAAAAATCGGGATAATATTGGGTATAAAAAATAGTTTCGATTCAACTATTTTATTAACTTAAATATAAATTAAGAAACCTAGTCAATGAATTTAGAAAGTATTAATCAGAAAATATATGAAATTCGAGGTCAGAAAGTAATGCTAGATTACGACTTGGCAGAATTGTATGAAGTTGAAACGAAAGTTTTAAATCAAGCGGTAAAAAGGAATGTGTCCAGGTTTCCAGATAGATTTATGTTAAGATTAACCATAGAAGAATGGTATCTGATGCGGTCACAAATTGTGACCGCATCAGAACAAAATAAAAGAAATAATTCTGTAACTCCATTTGCATTTACTGAACATGGAGTAACAATGTTATCAAGTGTTCTTAAAAGTCAAAAAGCAATTCAAATAAACATTGCAATTATTGATGCATTTATTTCCTTGAAAGAATATGCTTTAACTCATTCTGAATTATCTGAACAACTTAAATTGCTTGAAAATAAATACGATAAACAATTTGATGATGTTTTCGAAGCAATCAATTATTTATTGAAAAAAGATACGCAGGAAAAACAAGTTAAAAATCGGGATGAAATTGGGTATAAATCGTGAAATATAAAAATCAATGCGCATCCAACCAATTCCCCGCCAATTTCATCTCAACTTCCATAGGGACAACTAAATTAACGGCATTTTCCATCGCTTCTTTTACCAATGCTTTCATATCTTCCACTTCATTTTCATGAACGTCAAAAACCAACTCATCATGCACTTGTAAAATCATTTTTGATTTCAAATTGGCTTTTTTCATTTCTCTGAATACTGCCACCATTGCCAGTTTTACAATGTCAGCTGCTGAACCTTGAATTGGAGCATTCACTGCATTTCTTTCTGCAAAACCTCTTACAATTGCATTGGGCGAATTAATGTCTGGTAAATAACGACGACGTTTCATAATCGTCTCAACATATCCGTTTTCTCTTGCCAGATTTACGGTGTTGTCCATGTATGTTTTTATCGTTGCATACTCTGCAAAATAACTGTCGATGATTCCTTTTGCCTCCGTTCTTGAAATGTTCAAGTTTTGAGCCAATCCAAATGCAGATTGACCATAAATAATTCCAAAATTGACTGCTTTTGCAGCACTTCTTTGATCTCGAGTCACCTCATCGATTGACACATGAAAAACTTTTGCAGCTGTTGCTGAGTGAATATCTTGTCGACTTTGAAAAGCTGCAATCATTGTTGGATCTTCACTTAAAGCCGCTATAATTCTCAATTCTATTTGAGAGTAATCGACTGCCATTAATTGGAATTCTTTTCCTCTTGAGACAAATGCTCTTCTTATTTCTTTTCCGTTTTCAGTACGAACTGGAATGTTTTGTAAATTCGGATTATTCGAACTTAAACGTCCAGTTGCTGTAACAGTTTGCATGAAATGCGTGTGAATTCTTCCATCAACTGGATCACATAAAGTTGGTAAAGGATCAACGTATGTACTTTTCAATTTTCGCAATTGACGATACTGCAAAATCATTGGAATAATCGCATGATCTTTTTCATGTTTCACTAAAACATCCTCTCCTGTAGCATATTGACCTGTTTTTGTCTTTTTTGCTTTGGATGAAATTTTCATCTTTTCAAACAAAACTTCTCCCAATTGTTTTGGAGAATCGATGTTAAAATCCATTTCAGCCAATTCTTTGATGGATGCTTCTAATTCTAAAATCGTTTTTTCAATTTCGATAGAGAATGTATGTAAACCTGGTACATCAATCGCAATTCCTTCTTTTTCCATCGATTTCAAAACCTCGACTAAAGGCATTTCCATGTTGTAGAACAAATCTTTTAAGTGTTCTTTCTGAATTTCAGGTTCGAAAATCTGTTTCAATTGGAAAGTAATGTCTGCATCTTCACAGGCATAATCACTGATTTCTTCAGGAGCTAAATCACCCATATTTCCTTGACCTTTTCCTTTTTTACCAATCAATGCTTCTATCGAAACTGGTTTGTAAGAAAGATAAAATTCAGAAAGATAATCCATGCTTTGTTTTGCTTCTGGATTGATCAAATAATGTGCAATCATTGTATCGAAAGTTGGCGATAGAACTTCCATTCCATAACGATTCAACACTTGCATATCGTATTTAATATTGTGTGCAATTTTTTCAATCGTTGTAGATTCAAAGAAAGATTTGAACTCTTCTACAATCTTTTTAGCATCTTCAAAATCTTTTGGAACTGCCACGTAAAATCCTTCTCTTTCTTTGTATGAAAACGACATTCCAACTAAATCTGCATGAAGCGCTTCAACCGAAGTTGTTTCAGTATCAAAACAAACTTGAGTTTGAGCTAATAAAATCGTTAATAATTCTTTGCGTTCTTCAGGACTCGTAATTAAATGATAACTTGGTTTCTCTGTGGCAATTGTTTTATAATCAGCAGTCGCAACAGGTGATTGTTCAACCACCAAACTTTGAGTGCCAAATAAATCCATTTGTCCATCATTACTTGATGTTGCAGTAACTACAATGTCTTCCCCAATTACTCTTCTCGCTAAATTTCTAAATTCTAATTCTGTGAAAATTTCCTTTACTTTTTCAGCATTAGGCTCGCACATTATCAAATCTTCTTCAACAAATTCAACTTCTACATCTAGAATAATGGTCGCCAACATTTTAGACACCAATCCTTGTTCAGCAAATTCAATTACATTTTCTTTTTGTTTCCCTTTTAAATCCGCTGCATTTGCAATTAGATTTTCAACAGAACCGTATTTTTGAATCAATAGTTTTGATGTCTTCTCCCCTATTCCTGGAATTCCGGGGATATTATCCGCAGCATCTCCCCATAATCCAAGAATGTCAATTACTTTCAAAGGATGGTCAACTTCGAACTTCGCACAAATTTCTTCAACACCCCAAATTTCTGGTGGATTTCCACTTCGACCTGGCTTGTACATGAATATTTTTTCAGAAACCAATTGACCAAAATCCTTATCAGGTGTCATCATATAGGTGTGAAATCCTTTTGTTTCTGCAATTTTTGCTAATGTCCCAATCGTATCATCTGCCTCATATCCATCCACTTGAATAATTGGAATATTCATAGAGCGAATAATATCTTTGATAGGCTCAATCATCGTACGAATTCCCTCAGGCATTTCTTCACGGTGCGCTTTGTATGCTTCAAAGTCAACAGTTCTATGAGTTGAACCGCCTGGAGGATCGAAAACAACCGCCAAATGAGTTGGTTCTTCCGTTTTTATAATATCAATTAAAGCGTTTGTAAATCCAAATGCTGCAGAAGTATTCAACCCCTTTGTACTCATTCTTGGGTTCTTTGCAAATGCAAAATAAGCTCTGTAAATCAAAGCATAAGCATCTAAAAGAAAAAGTTTTTTGTCGTGTTTTGGTGTTAACATGTTTTTTATTTTTTTACAATTTTTTTTATATCTGCTTCAATCTCTTGGAATCGTAATCAATACTTGTTGTATAAATATCTTTTATTTTCTGATAAAAAAATCTCTCAGACAGCCTGATTTCACGAATACGAACTTGTAATTCACTGAAATAATTCATTGAATTTCCAGACTTAAATCGGTCATCATTTAAAGCAAATCCTTTAATGATATATTCTTTTAAACGTTGTGTTGCCCAAATCCTAAATTGTGTCCCTTGTTGAGATTTTACCCGATATCCAACAGAAATAATTACATCTAGATTGTAGAAATTAGGCGTTTTTTGTTGAAATTCGGAAATTCCGAATTTCTGCATTGTACCTACTTCTTGAAGTTCATTTTCAGAATAAATATTTTTTATATGTTCATTTATGGTCGATTTAGCTTTACCAAACAACAATGCCATTTGATCTTGAGTTAACCATACAGTTTCATCTCCCAATTGAACATCTATGCGAACATTTCCTTCGATATTTTCATAAATTAATATTTCGCCAGTATTCATTCTAAAGTCTTAAAGTCTTGTTTCTAATAGTCTTGTTTCTAAGAAATTAATTCCAAGTTGTACCTTCTTTCCCATCTTTTACGACAATTCCAGCAGCTGCTAGTCCGTCTCTAATTTGGTCTGAAGTTGTCCAATCTTTGTTTTCTCTTGCTGATTTACGAATGTCCAACACTAAATCCATCACAGGAGCTAATTTAGAATCACTGTTTGTTTTTTCGATTGTTAATCCTAACACATCTCCTACAAAAGAATTTATTTCTAGTGATAAACTATCTAAATCAACTTTTGAAATGGTTGCGTTTCCATCATTAATATTATTAATATATTTCACTGCATCAAATATTTTAGAAAGTAAAATTGGTGCATTGAAATCATCTGACATTGCTTTGTAAAAAGTTTGAATCATTTCTTTCACATCCAAAGAAGAAACGTCTGCAGTTTTTAAAGTTGGTAATTTTTCAATTGCTTCTGAAAGTCGAGCAAAACCTTTTTCGGCTGCGCTTAACGAATCTTCTGTAAAATCTAAATTACTTCTGTAATGTGCTTGCATCATTGAAAAACGAATCACATTTGGTGAATATGGCTTATTAAAAACGGTAGTTGTGCCTTCTACAATTTCTTTTGGAAGAAAATAATTACCCAACGACTTACTCATTTTTTGACCATTCACATTCAACATATTAGCATGCATCCAATATTTAGCTGGATTACAGCCCAATGAACCACAATTTTGAGCTATCTCATCTTCGTGATGTGGAAATTTTAAGTCCATACCTCCACCATGAATATCAAAATGAGAACCTAAATATTTCGTACTCATAGCTGTACATTCGATATGCCAACCTGGATTTCCATCGCCCCAAGGCGAACGCCAAATTTGCATATCTTCTGGATTTGCTTTTTTCCAAAGTGCAAAATCAGCAAAAAAACGTTTTTCATCTTGAGCGTTTAAGACTCTCGTTTCTTCAGATAATTCTTCTACTTTACGCCCACTCAACGTTCCGTATTCGAATGTTGAACTGTATGCTTTTACATCAAAATAAACAGATCCGTTCACAACATAAGCGAAACCGTTTTCGATGATTTTTTCTATAATTTCTATTTGCTCTTGAATATGGCCTGTTGCAGTGGGTTCAATATTCGGTGGCAACATGTTGTAAATACGTTGTAATTCTTGAAATTTTACATTGTATTTATAAACAATTTCCAAGGATTGAACTTGTTCTAAACGAGCCACTTTTCCAATGCTGTCCACTTCATCTCCAGCACTATTCGTAATATGTCCAGCATCTGTAATGTTTCTAACATATTTCACTTTATAATTCAACTTCAACAAACAACGATAAATCATATCGAAATTGATGAAGGTACGCATGTTTCCCATATGTGGTTCACTGTACAGCGTTGGTCCACACACATACATTCCGACTTGATTTTCATGAATAGGTTCGAATTTTTCTTTCTGACCTGATAAACTATTGTAAATTAAAAGTTCAATATTACTCGTGCTCATATACTTATTTGAAGTGTTTCAAACAAAGATAGTTTAATTAGATGGAAAGATACAAGACTGAAAGATAAAAGACTTATTTATTAGAGTCAAAAAAAAAATTTGATGTATTTTCAAAAAGTATAACCTAAACTAAAGCCCAACCAAGAATAAAAATCTCCTTTTGTAAAAGATGTTTGTTGACGTTTAGAATAATAATAAGGGACAAATATAGTCTGTACATCAACATTTCGCTCTTTTATGAATGACGAAAAAGTAAATGGAATTATTGGTGTAACCATTGCTTTAAAAAAGAAACCACCATCAGCCTTTTGAAATCTATACCCTATTTTTGGCGAAAAATAAATCGATTTTTCGTTTTTTTCATAAAAATGAATATATTTATTTCCAAAAGGATCATCATAATCAGGTTGACTATAGCTGAATTTTCTTACAAACATTGCTGTTAAACCAATTCCAATTTCTAATTTATTATTTGATTTACCAATTAAAAAATTGCAAGAAACAGGTGTTGAAATTACATAATCTGAATTCTTGTTTTTAGGGATGATAGACAAACCTAATTCGAAATTGTTTTGTATTTTTTTATGTATTCTAAAAAGTCGATCATAATTCAAAGAATAAAAAAGCGATTGTCCTCCTGCTTCTAAAAAAATTGTATTCTTTTTGATCGTTGAAATTTCTTTAATTTCTTGTGAATTATACTGAAAAGTTAATGCTAATATTATGATGGTTAATCTGGTTTTAAACATTAAAATGGAATTTATAATCGATTGTAACGCAAATATACAGTATTTATTTTAAAGTTTTACTTGTGTTTTTCGTTAATAAACAAAATGGCAGGCAATTTCTTGTTTGGCATTTTCATTTTTAATGCTATTACCAAAATTTTCACAAATTTCACCGAAACACCCCTAAAACAATAAAATTAAGCTAATAAAATCTACTATCGAGCAGCACTAAATAATCCTTTATTCAAATTAGAAAAAGACAATGAGAATTCCAAAGAACCTCCGCCATAAGCTCTTCTTAATTTTGAAATAGTTACATCATAAGAAACTCCAAATTTAAAGCCTTTATAATCAACCATTATGGATGGGATTATTGCATCTTTAACACGCATATATAAACCAAATCCAACATAAGCATTTTGAGAAAATCCTGTTATTTTTGTTCCTTCTTGAAAACGATAACGTGCCATACTCCCTAAAATTGTTTCGAAATGTCCTCCTTGAATAAATTGAACTATACTTGCATCTAAAGAAACATTTGAACCTACAAAATCTTTGATGATACCCGAATGAAAAACAAATTTTTTATGCAAACGATCATCAGATCCACTTGTATATTTTAGTATAGGCTCATTTAGATGATAAACGGATGCGCCCAATTGAAATTTAAATTCATTGTTTCTTGCAAATGTTGACTTATTCGGATTGAAAATATAATAAAAACCTGTTCCAATATCCAAATAACTAAAATTATTCAGATTTTGAACTTCTCCTGATGGTAAACTTTGATCAAATGCATAAGGTGTGCTGTTCCATTGATTTTCAAAACTGAGACTGGAAATATCACCTTTTCGACTTCCGAAACCGCCTAATAATCCAACAGAAAAGATATGTCCTGTTTTCCCCATAGGCAAAACTCCACTTAAAGAAAGAGTACCAACTTGACTACCAAAACGACCATCTCCGCCAACATCTGAATTAAAAATAGCGCCAATTCCTAAATATCCTTTATTTCCTCTTTCTTTTTTAAACAAGGTTACATCACCAGCTAATGATGTTGTTTTAAAACTAGTTGTCGTTCCCATCCATTGTGTTCTTTGATTAACTATAACTCGTTGCCAACCATCAAAAACTCCAGCACATGCAGGATTAATCAACAATGGTGTTTGAGCTGTTTGAGAAAAATGAAGATCTTGAGCGTTTACTAGAAACATACAAATGACTGACAATAGGAATAAATAGATTTTCATAATTATCGAATCAAAGTAATATTTCCTGATTTCATTTCAGTTGTTCCATCCAAATAAATAATCTCCAACATATAAGCATAAGCTCCTGAATTCAATGGTGAATCATTAAACGTTCCATTCCAAGCTAATTGTGGATCACTTGATTGTATTATTCGATTTCCCCAACGATCATAAATAGAAAGCGTAAAAGTTTTTACATCATTCCCAACAATTGGTCTCAACAAATCGTTTTTTCCATCTCCATTAGGAGAAAATCCTGTTGGAATATTGACACTGTGTGTTACTGGAGGTACTGGAGGAGGGATACACTCTGGAGTCGTATTAATCGGATCACAATGATCTGTAGGGTTTGAAATTGCTGAAGCAACTATTGTTGTCGAAATATCATCTACACCAGTCACTTCTTCTTTGTCATTCAAACCATCGTTATCCGAATCGGGATTATTTGGATTTGTACCATTCGTCTCTTCATCCCCATTTGTCAAGCCATCAGCATCAATATCACATGTTGAACCTGTATTAAAAGGATCGCAAGCATCGGCCGGATCTGATGTTCCTGTTGGTACTAAAGGAGTTGTTGGATCATCGACACCTGTTGTTTCTTCGTCATTGGTAAGACCATCTCCATCTTGATCTCCATCGTCAATTACAAAAACAGCTCTTATTGTTTCAGGTCCAACAACGTTAATTCCATTGGTATCTTCAGAAACATTCTGATTCATAGGACCTGTTACAAATTCCCAATGACTAAACGTATAACCAGGTTGAGGAGTAGCAACTAAAATGGTTTCAATTCCTCCAAAATAACTAGTCACCCAAGGATATGTTGGAGCGACAGTAGAATTCACTTTTATAGTTCCAGATAAAGCTGGTGAAACATCAAATGTAACTGCGAAAGGTCCAGTCAAATCATAGCAATCAACCATTCCTGATTGAAGAGCAACGCATCTTGTATTGATATACGTTTTTAATGCATTGACATTGTTTTGCCATCCTGCATAGGTTCCACCCCATTTATCAATTTGACCTTGCATTTCGGGTTGAATCTCATTAATCATACTGTCTAAAAGCGGAATCATGTAATTACAATTCAAATATGTATTCAATAAATCAGCATAACGAGTAACATAATATTGATGAACTACTGGATTTTCGTCTATTAATTTCTTTAAAATAGCCGTATGACCCTGACCACCTGGATCTGGTAAATTTTCTACATTACATGGATCTGCATCAGGCGCATTACTTGGAATCCCAGTATAATTAATATAATGACCAAAAGTGGCATCCATGTCCCACAAGGTATAATTCCACTTTTTGTTTTGTCCAGATTGACTCATACCTTTATACCAAGCCGTATTCCAGTTTAACCAATCTTGAGTTACGACATACGAGTTAAAAACAAAATAATCAATTAATGAATGCCAACTCAATTGACTGTCAACATAATCAAAATTTGCTTGTACACCCATATTATTTGAAGCAACGTAATTCACTAAAGCATTCCAATCAGGAATTGCATTTGGAGTTCCATATTCTTCCCAAGTAGAACCCCAAGTCATTAAATATTCTAAATTAAATTTATCTTGACCAAAATAATATTTCGTAAAATCGGCATCGTTAATTTTTTCACGAATTTCATAAACTCCCCAATAAACACCATTTAAATATAATATACATGGCCGCCAAGTTCTTTCATCTAATTTTAAATTTGCCCTTTCTGACAAAGTGTGTACGTAAGCATCTCGGATATGCGCTCCACCCGATTCGAAAGAATAATTATCATTCGCCGCAGGTTTTAAAATCAATTTTTGAAATTTACTTCTGGTTCTTTCAGGAAAAATTTGATGACCAATCTCATTATTTATCCCAAATTGATCTCTCATTATGAAGTCAAAACCTCTTTGATCATAAGCCCAAGAATCATTTCCATGTTTGTTAAAATCTCCTTCTCCTTCATCAATAAAAGATTGATCTTGCTCAAACAATTCAAAAGCACCAACCTGATTTCCGCCCCAACCATTTCCATTTGCCACTAAATCGAAAACTTCGTCGCTACAAACAGAAACAACAGGTATTGTATGAGTGACTCCAATGAAATAAGAATTCGTTTCACACATACTTGGTTGGTTACTACTAAAAGCTACTGCTCTCAAAACTGTGGTTGCAGAGATAGAAATTGCACCAGAATATAGTGTGGAAGAAGCAGTTACATTAGACCCATTTGTTGTATATCGTATTGTTGACCCAGCATCTGGACAAGTAATTGTAACAGTTTGAGTTCCTGTATAAAATCCTGCTTGTAAACTTATAACAGGTTTTGAAGTGTAAAAATTTATGCCACCAGTATTTGCTGCATTCGGTGTCGGAGACATAAAAAGTTTAAAAGTAGATGCTCCATTTGTAGTTCTTCCAACAGAGTGATTCTCTTTGGTTAAATGAACAATTTTAAATGAATCTTGTACAACACTTAAAGCATTAGACAAAATAATCCAATCATTTTTTGTTTGTGTAAGTGTGAAATTCGTGTGGAATTCGGTACCATTGACTGTGTTTCTTCCTGAACAAAAAACCATTTGATAACTATTTGCTGCAATTGAACCACTTGGTACTTGCCATTTTTGAAGATTAGTAGCTCTGTTCGATAAGTAGTAACCCGTAAGATCAACTGACGTTGAGCCAGCATTGTAAATTTCTATCCAATCTTCATTTTCACCAAAAGCATCAGGTATTCCTCCGCTCATATTAGAACAAGAGTATTCATTGATAAATAATTGAGCTGAAATTTTAGAAGAAAAAGACAGTATAAAAATAATAAGTATAGATAATAGTAGTTTCATAGATAGAAATAAATGAGTACGTAAATATATAATTCCTAGTATCGATTACCTAATTAAAATTAAAAAACTTCAACATTATTGTGATAAAAGGAAAATATCAACCTTTTAGCAATAAAAATTGTAAATACTATTTTAGTAAAACGATTTGTATTGCAAAAACCTTTGGTGAGCTGAGTTATTCTTTTCAGTAAATCCAACCATTTTATCTAAAAATCGTTATCATTGTAAATAATATATTAATTTCATGTTACTATATTGTTTATAAATTGAAATAATCCAATTTGAAAACGAACTAAAATTTATATTCTAAATACTATGAAGACTTTAATTCAGATTTCCTTTTTAACGCTATCAATTGCTCTATTTTCATCTTGTAAAAAAATTGAAGGTCCTGGCGGATCATCAGCTATAACGGGTGTTTTAACAACTAATCTCTATAATAATTCTGATTCATTAATCGATACTTATCCGAAAGCAAATGAAGATTTATTTATCATTTATGGTGAAGGTAAAACTGGATATAGCGACAAAATAACAACAAGTTATGATGGATCTTTTAAGTTTGACTATTTAGAAAAGGGAAAATATACAATTTATTATTACGAAGATTGTGCTAGTTGTCCCGAAGGTAAACAGGCTAAGATCATTGCTACAGAAATTACAAAAAATAAAACAACAACCGATTTAGGATCACTCGGGGTGAAAAAAATATCGAACAAAGGTACTGCAACTTTAAATGGAAAAATTCTCGTTGATAATTACAATAATTCGGGAGTTTATGTGAATTCGGGAATTGGTGCTGATATAGATGTTTATATTATTTATGGAACCTCAAATTTGAACTATTGCGATCGAATTAAATCGAACTATGATGGAACTTTTTCATTTCCTAATTTAGCTAATGGAACATATACTGTATATGCTTATAGTAAAAGTTTAACAACTGCAGATGGACTTGAAGTTGTTAAATTGACAACCGTTATTGATACTCAAAATGCTACTTTAAATATTGGAAATATAACAATCAATCAATGAGAAAATTTTTGTACTTTTTATTGATTACATCTAGTTTTTCTTTCGGACAAGAAACAAATGAAATTTGGTCTGGAATGGGAGTTACAAAAAAAATAAATCCCAAATTAGATGCAACTTTAGATGTAAATTCTAGAGCTTACGGTTATACCCTTCAATTAATCTATCCTGAGTTAACTCTAAAATATAAAGTCAACAAATGGTTTAAACCCTCCATTGATTATAGAGGTTTATATGAATTAAATAAATATGGGAATTACAAATATGCCAATCGATTAAATTTCAATTTCAATTTTGAAAAGTCGATTAAAAAGTTCTCATTTGGTTTAAGATTTCGGTATCAATATGTTTTTAATGGAATCCGTTCAACTGAAAATTATTCTCCCGATTTTGATCAAACTATTCGTATAAAACCTTCCATGAAATACGAAATTAAAAAAAGTAAATTCACTCCATCCGCTTCAATTGAATGGTTTTATAATCCGCAAAATGGACCATTGGGAGATCGTTTTGCTAAAATAAGAGGAAGTGTAGGAACAGATATTAATCTAAAAGGACCTCATCTTTTAAGTGTCTATTATTTATATGGACAAAGTATAAATGTAGCAAAAACGAAATCTCAAAACATCATTTCAATCTATTATTGCTATACAATTGGAGGTAAGAAAAAGAAGGATTAGGGATTTTAATGCTGCAATATGAAAGTCTCAAAATATTTAAAGCACAATATGAGCTATATTTTAATTTAAAATGAGCTACAAATTTGTAACATATAGATTGTCAAATATCCAAGAAACTCCATAAAATCAAACTAACACCTACACAGCCCAACACCAAAAAACCAACACCCAACACCTAATCCATAATATTCGCCTCCTTCATCAAAAGCGAAAAATCGATAATTTTAATTTTTTTTCCTTTTAATTCGATCATTTTATCTTCTTGAAAATGATATAGAATTCGTGTTGCAGTCTCTCTTGTTGTTCCAGCTAAATTGGCAATTTCTTCACGTTTAATAACGATATTAATGGTGGAATCATCTTTTTCTAATCCGTATTTGTTTTTCAATAAGATTAGACTTTGAGCGATTCGTTCTTTAACAGGACGTTGCGTGATTTTCGTTAAATTCGTTTCCATTATCTTCAATTCGGCAGACAACAGATGAATGAATTTTAAGGCTAATTTAGAATTTGATTCCACCAATGATAAAAATACTTCCTTTGGAATAAAACAAATATTCGATTTCTCAATGGTTACAGCTGAACAAGAATAAGTATCACCACTCAAGGTTGCTCGATACCCCATCACATCTCCATCTTTTGCTAAATGTAAAATCTGATCCTTCCCATCAACTCCCAATTGACTTACTTTTACTTTACCTTGTTGAATACAAAATATCCCTTTTGAAGCAGCATCTTCGTGGAAAATCATTTCTCCTTTTTCAAAAACTCGGCATTTTTTTCTCGAATTTATTAACTCAATTTCATCCGATTTCAACCCACAAAAAATACTCTTTGAACTTTCTGGACACGATTGACAATTGGTATTTATAAATTGTGGCATTTTGTAATATCTATTTCATGTTAAATGTAATGATTTTTATACGAAAATCGCTTACTTTACAGAATAATCAATTATAAGATGAAAAAATTACAATTCACTCTAATCACCTTTTTAAGCACATTTTCTATTTTTTCACAAGCCGATAGTTCTCAAATAGCAATTGACTCTTCAAAATACGATTTCCAAACATCAATGCAAATAACCAAGAATGGAAATGTGAACGATACCGTTTTTATAAGTAGAAAAATAGAACGCAACGCTTCGATCTTTGTGGAAGGAAAATCGTATGTCTATAATGCACTAATTATAGATTCAACCAATAACATTGTATCTAAAACGAAAATAAAATTGGAAGGTACAAATAAAAGATGGCCTGAATCAAAAAAGACTCAAATGGCAATGAATATATTCTATGAGAGAGCGTTTAATGATTCAATTAATTTAAGCTATTTGAATGATAATTCAACATGTTGCGAATGGCAAGATTCTGTAGAAACTGGCATTATTGAAAATGTTGAACGATTTTGGATTCATCCAATACGACAAAATCAATTTGAGCTAACTGAAATTGCTGGTTTTCCAAGTGTAACTCTACCTTTAAGCTTTGACAATAAATGGTCTTACACCGTGTCAATTACTGGATGGGGAGAATGGATAAATACAACCGTTTTAAATAAATACTCCGTTCTTTCCATGAAAAATTACATGTTAAATAACGAACTTATTTCTTGCTGGGAAATACAATGTTTGAGTGATTTTAAAGGAAAGCTAAATGAACATGTTTTTTTATACAATGAAAAATATGGTTTTGTCTCAATGAAATATAAATTCTACAATGGTACTAAAATCACTTTTGAAATGATCGAAACTTTTACTATCCAAAAATAGAAATTCATTAACATTCTCTGGGATTCACTCTGTGAATTTCCTCTGTCTAAATCTGTGGTTTAAAAAAATAATATGCTTTTGTACTGCCCACATGATATTCCTCATTTTTTAAAAAAAATGAATTCTTTAATTTTGCGTTCTCTTTTTCAAAAACATTTTTGAGAAATAAATAATTTTAGAATGAATAAGTCAAGATCAATTGAATTAATGGCTCCTGCTGGGTCTTATGAAGCACTAATGGCTGCAATTCACGCAGGTTGTAATTCTGTCTATTTTGGAGTTGAACAATTAAACATGCGTTCACGTTCTTCCAATAATTTTACGATTGAAGATTTAAAAAAAATTGCTGAAATTGGAAAAGAGAACAATGTAAAAACCTATTTGACCATTAATACAGTTTTGTATGACCACGATATTAATTTGATGAAAAGTATCGTTGATGCAGCCAAAGAAAGTGGAATAACGGCTGTAATTGCTGCAGATCATGCCGTTATGAATTATGCTAAAAAGGTAGGTCTAGAAATTCACATTTCAACTCAAGCGAACATTTCTAATATTGACACGATTGAATTTTACGCCAACTTTGCAGATGTTGTTGTTTTAGCAAGAGAATTAAGTTTAAAACAAGTAGCAGAAATTAGCCGTGAAATTAAACGGAGAGAAATTACTGGTCCTGCTGGTAAATTAATTGAAATTGAAATTTTTGCGCATGGTGCATTGTGTATGGCTGTTTCTGGTAAATGTTATTTGAGTTTACATACTCATTTTGCATCTGCTAATCGTGGTGCTTGCATTCAAAATTGCCGTAGAAATTATATCGTGACAGATAAAGATGAGGGAATTGAATTTGAAATTGACAACGAATATATTATGTCAGCCAAAGATTTGTGTACAATTGAATTCATAGACAAAATAATTGATGCTGGAGTTACGGTTCTGAAATTAGAAGGCCGAGGAAGATCTGCTGATTATGTTCATGTAGTGACAACGTGTTACAACGAAGCAATTGACGCTTACGCAAATGGAACTTTTACCCCAGAAAAAAAAGAAGATTGGAAAGAAAGACTTTCAACTGTTTTTAACCGTGGATTTTGGGATGGTTATTACTTAGGCAAAAAAATGGGCGAATGGTCAGATGAATATGGATCAAAAGCTACAAAGCAAAAAGTGTACATTGGTCGTGGTGTAAAGTATTTTGAAAAAGCGCAAGTTGGTGAATTTGTATTGGATAGTCACGCGTTAAATGTAGGTGATGAAGTAATGATTACAGGTCCAACAACTGGTTATGTTGAAACTATCATCACTGAACTTCGAAATGACAATAATCCTGTCGAAAGTGTTAAAAAAGGGGATACTTTTTCCTTCCCAATAGAAACAAAAATTAGACCTTCAGATAAATTGTATAAACTAATCGAACCTGTAAAATGATTCGAATCATTCAACACCGAGAAAGATGTATTGGATGTAATGCATGCGTAGAAGCGGCAGATTATCGTTGGAGAATTTCTCGAAAAGACGGAAAATGTACATTAGTTGGAGCGAAAGAAAAAAAAGGATTCTATACTGTTTTGGTAGATGATCACGAATTAGAAGACAATATTTTGGCGAAAGTAAATTGTCCTGTAAATATTATTACGATTGTGAAATTATAAGATAAACTATAATTTCTCAATTTCTTGTGTAGAAAGTCCTGTCATTTCAGAAATATCATGAATTGAAAGACCTTTGGACTTCATGTTTTTCGCCACATTTTCTATTCCTTTTTCTATTCCATTACCAAAAGCATCAGCTTTAACCGTTTTTTCTGTGCTGATATAATCCCAATATTTATCGTATGTTTCAAGTTCTCCTTTAGTAAAACAACTTTCAAGAATTAAATCGGAAGCTTCTTTCAATTCTGGCACATCTAAAAAATCTTGAGATATACTTTCTTGACAATCATTTATTTCTGATAAAAATCGCAACCATAAAACTTGTAATTTTTTATCCGTAAAATGATTAGCTTTAAATTTAGGAAGTTCTATAAATACAAATTCCAATCCTTCCATTACATTTTCACTGTCTTGTGTATGTACAATTTTATAGTGATGGATATAAGTATCTAGCTTATTATCAAAGTTTTCATTAATAATATTTAGTGAGTAAACAGGTTGTAAACCATTATATTGAGTGCCTCTTTTAATTTGTTTTATATACGCTTTAGATGCGTTGAATATTACTCTACTTTTAAAACTATCTGTCCATAGCATTTGCATTTCCACAATAAATTGTTGACCTTTTTGATCAAGACATCTAACATCTACAATAGAATTTTTAAACATCGGAATTTCAGGAACTAGCTCTGCGGGTAAATATTCTAAAGAAATAATTTTTTTATCTTCATCAAGCGGCATTACCGCATTAAGAAAACTTTTTAAAAGATGTGGGTGTTCGCCAAATATTTTCTTAAAAGTTAAATCATTTTTAGGATCAAGATAACGCATACTATTTTAATTTTATCTATACAAATATACGAACAAATAAAGAGGAAAATCAAAGAAAATAATTTAGACCTAATTATTTTAAGTTAAAACAATAACAGATCTTTTACCTACTTTTGTGCTCTAAATTTTAAATAACATCACTTGAAAAAGTTTATTCGCTCTAAATGGATAAAAATTCCGTTTTATTTCTTCATAATTATTTTCGCATTAATTGGAATGGGGCTGACTGGAATTCAAT
>OBEQ011517222.1_pt1 | contig 18045 bp, 15 predicted proteins | sample 1670901 | NCBI WGS metagenome assembly OBEQ01 (sample SAMEA104232315, study PRJEB22302) | groundwater metagenome | biome: forest; feature: aquifer; material: groundwater | place: USA | collected 2011-08-07 | depth 5.4 m
AACGATAAACCCTACCACGGTAACAGCTTGCCGCCCAGGAACCGACCCCCCCTATTTCCGGCGCGCCTTCAGCCGCGCGGGCAGTCTCCCGGATGCCACAATCACCCTGGCCGACAGTTTCGAGGCGCCCCTTCGCCGCTTGACGAACGTAATAGGGATCTCGCCGCACCGGAACCCCGCCTTCGACGCCTCCCAGGCGAGTTCAACGATGAAGGAATAGCCGTCCGAGCGGATCGAGGCGAGCGGAAGCTGTTCGAGCGCTTCGCGCCGCCAGCAGCGGAACCCGCTGGTGCAATCGCGGATCGTGAGCTTGGTGATGGCCCTGATGTAGCGGTTTGCGAATGCGCTGAGCATCCGGCGCCGCGCGGGCCAGTTTTCGATGCGTCCGCCCGGCACGTATCGCGACCCGATCGCGAACTCGGCGTGCTCCGTTGCGGCAATCAGCCGCGGGATGTCCACCGGGTTGTGCGACAAATCCGCGTCCATCTGCAGGATGTGCGTGGCATCGGTGCGCAGCGCGACGTACATCCCGTCGATATACGAGCGTCCGAGGCCGCGCCTGCTGGTTCGATGCAGGACCTGCACGCGCGCTCGATTCGCCGCGGCGTACTCGTCGGCGATCTGCCCGGTCCCGTCCGGTGACGAGTCGTCGACGACGAGCATCCGCAGGCCGTCCAGCATCAGGAGCTGCTCGAGCAGAGCCGGAAGGTTGTCGCGCTCGTTATAGGTCGGGACGATGACCAGCGGCCGCATGCGTGCTATTTCTTGGGGCCTTCGAATCGCAGCGATGTGATTTGTTCGGAGACCAGCCCAACGAGGAAAACGATGACGGCAAAGAGAATCAGGACCACCGAGCCGTTCGGAATCTTGCCGTCGGTCGCCATGTTCCAGAATCCGTAGATCGCGCCGGTCAAGAACGAGACCGCGCTGACGGGCACGAAGATACGCAGGGGGCTGAAGAGCGTCACGATCTTCAGGAGAATCAGCAGGAACCTGGCGCCGTCGTGCGCGAAGCGGATCTTCGAATGCCCGGCGCGATGGTGCGCGTTGATCGGCTCGAACGCGACGTTGTAGCCCGCTTTGATGAACGCCAGCGTCGTCGTCGATGGCGTCGAGAAGCCGTTCGGCAGCAGGTGGACGAATTCCCGAAGGCATTCCGTGCGCGCGCCCCGGAAGCCCGAGGTCAAATCCGGAATCGGCCGGCTGGTCAGGTAGCTCGCAAGCCGATTGAGTATGGCGTTGCCCGCGCGCCGGGCCGTGGTCGCCTGGGTTGTCGCGGCGCGCGAGCCGATCACGAGATCGTACTCGCCGAGCCGCGCCACGATACGTTGCGCGTCCTCCGGCGGATGCTGACCGTCCGCGTCGATGATCAGGACGAAGTCGCCGTTTGCGCGGCGTATGCCGCTCTTCACGGCGGCGCCGTTGCCCTTGTTGTACGGGTGACGAACCACGCACGCGCCCGCCTCACGGGCGCGCGCGGCTGTCTCGTCGACGGAGCCGTCATCAACGACGATGATCTCGCGCCAGGCCGCCGCCGCGCGCAGCTGCGACACGACGCTCGCAATGGCGTCCGCCTCGTTCATGGCGGGTATCACGATCGACACGGCGGAGGGTTCAGCCAACGAGTTGCTCGATGACGCCGTCCCAGCCAATCGTTTGTGCCACAGCGCGCCCGGCGCGGCCGAGGCGTTCGGCCAGCGGCCGATCGGCGGCGAGGCGATTGATCGCGGTGGCTATGGCGCGTGCGTCCGGATCGCTCACGAACCCGTTCGTCCCGTCGACGACGAACTCGAGCGGACCGCCCGAATCCGTCGCAGTGATGACCGGCTTCGACGCCAGAAACGCTTCCAGCGTGACGTACCCATAGTCTTCGTCGAACGGCGCGTAGATCACGGCTAGTGCGTCCGCATAGAGGGTCGCGACCGCGTCGCCCCAGACGGCGCCCGCGAACTCGATCCGATCGCCGGCGCCGGATTGTGCGGCTTCACGCTCGAGCGCAGCGCGCTGAGAGCCCTCGCCGACCACGATCAGTCGAACAGGCGCAGGCACGTGCGCCATCGCCCGGATGGCGAGATCCACGCGCTTCAGCGGTTCGAATCGCGCGACGACCAGCACGTAGTCGCCATACGTCCCTTCGCGAAGATGCTCGGCAATCGGCGGCGGATGATACAACGGGCGCGCGGCGATGCCATTGAACCGCTGCAGGCGATCCGCTGTGTTCTGCGCGTTCGTGACGATGCGCTCGCATTCGCCCAGCATCCGTGAATCGAGATCGATGATCCGCTGCCGGAGGCGCCGGTCGTCGTCGCTTCCGGTGAAATCGCTGTACTCGGTTCCAAAGAGCTCGTACGCCGGGCGATGCTGATGCATCACCCAGGCGACCTTGCGCGGATGGCGCGCGAACCAGGTCGGAAATCTCGTCGCGATCAGCAGATCGACGGGACGGGCGTTGCTGATCGAGAGATTGAGCATCCGCCAGGCGCAAGCCTGATCGATCAGCTCGGACTTGTGTGCGCGGAACGGGAGCACCACGCTCTCGGCTTCGTGTCCTCGCCGGCGCAACTCCGCGACCAGCGCCTGCGCGTGCAGTTCGGCGCCGTCGCGGACAAACGGCACGCGCGCTTCGGCGACCAGAATCCGCTTTCGCGCGCCCGGTTCCTGCGCGCGCGTCGGCGAGACCTCGCCGTAGCGCGCTTCCAGCGGGCGAAGACGGGTACTCATGCGCCGGCTCCGACGGTCTCGGCGGCCCGCGCGGCACCGACGAGCCGATCGACCACATGATCCCAGCTGATGTTGCGCGCCACCTCGCAGCCGCGGTCACCGAGTCGGGCGGCGAGGGCCGGGTCTGCGGCGAGGCGATCGACGGCCGCGGACAGTGCGTCGGGTGTCGGATCGCAGACGCAGCCGTTGACGCCGTCGGTCACGAACTCCAGCGGTCCGCCCGAATCGAGGGCGGTAATGACCGGTTTGCGCGAGAGAAAGGATTCGAGCGTCACGTATCCGTAATCTTCCTGGTACGGGGCGAATAAGACGGCGAGACATTTCGAATACAGCTCGATCAGCTGGTTGTCGTCCACGCGGCCCAACAGTGTCACGCGTTCGCGCAGCCCGCGGCGATCGATGCCCTCGCTCAATGCCTGCCGCGCCGAGCCGTCCCCTGCGATCACGAGACGCACCGGTGCGGCCACTTTCTCGAACGCGTCGATCGCGAGGTCAACGCGCTTCACGTGCTCGAGGCGCGTTACGGCGAGTACGTAGTCGCCGTACGGGCCGCTGCGCAGGCGTCCGGCAAGTTTCGGCGGATTGTAAAGCGCTTCGGATTCGACGGCGTTATATTTCAGCAGCCGATCGGACACCGTCCTGGCAATCGTGAAGTGACCGACGCACTCGCGCAGCATCCGGGTGTCGGTCTCAATCAATCGGCGCCGGAGCGCCACGTCACGTTCAGAATGCGCGAAGTCGCTGAACCGGGTGCCGCACAGTTCGTACGCGGCGCGATGCTGATGCACGAGCCACAGGACCTTTCGGGGGTGCCGGGCGAAGTAGGTGGGGAACTTCGTCGGGATGACGAGATCCACGTCGCGTCCCGCCGCCTTCGTGACGTCGAGCAGCCGCCACGCCTCGGCGCCGGCGAACAGCTCGTCCTTCGGGTAATCCCTGAACGGTACAGATACGACCTGTACGTCGTGGCCGCGCGCGATCAGCGCGCCGGTGAGCTCGCGCACGAGGATCTCGGCGCCGCCGTGCACGAACGGCACCTGCGCCTCCAGGATCAGTACGCGGAGCGATCTCACTAGGTGGCGTGCCGGAAATTGATGATATCGCCGTCCTGGACGACGTATTCCTTGCCTTCCAGACGGACCTCTCCGTGGTCGCGGCACGCGGCCATCGTCCCGCGGCCGACGAGCGCATCGTAGGCAACGACTTCGGCCCGGATGAAGCCACGCGCGATGTCGCTGTGAATTTCGCCGGCGGCAAGCTGCGCCGGCGTCCCGCGCGCGATCGACCACGCGCGGCACTCGTCTTCACCGACGGTGAAGAATGAAATGTAGCCAAGCAGGTCGTAACTCGTGCGGATCACGCGGTCGAGGCCTGACTCGGTGAGGCCGAGATCCGACAGGAATGCGGTCGCGTCTGCGCCTTCCAGCTGCGAAATCTCCAGCTCGATCTTCGCGCAGAGCGCCACCGCCCGCGTCGACGCGTGGGCGAGGAAGGCCGTCAATCCGGTCTTGTCGGCCGCGCGCGACAGATCGGAGCCGACCTCCGCGACGTCCGCCTCATCGAGGTTGATCACGAGCAGCAGCGGCTTGGCCGAGAGGAACTGGAAGCCTCGCAGCCGTTTCAGATCGTCGCCGGCGAGCTGCAATGCGCGCAGCGGCGTGCCGTGTTCGAGCGCATCCTTGCACCGCTGCACGAGGTCGCGCTCCTTGTCGAGCTCCGTCGATTTTCCCTTCTTCAGATCTTTTTCGATGCGCTCGAGCCGCCGCTCTGCCACGCCAAGATCCGCGAGGATCAGCTCGTCCTCCATCGCATGCGCGTCGCGAGCGGGATCGATCGAGCTCGACGGGTGCGGAACAGAGGCGTCGCGGAACGCGCGTATGACGTGGACGAGCGCGTCCGCATTCTTGTAGCCCGCGACGTCGACGAGCGCCTGGGCGCCGCTGCGCGCCGGCCCGGCGATGTCGGTGAACTCGACGGTCGCGGGGACGCGCTTGCGCGGGTTGTACATCGCGGTGAGCCTGTCGAGCCGCTCATCCGGGACTTTCGAGATGCCGATGTTCACGTCGCCCTTGCCGCGAGGAGCGTCGTGAATGCTGGTCATCAGCTGAAACAGGGTGGTTTTTCCGCTTGAAGGAAGGCCGATCAGCGCCGCGCGAAGCATGAATCCTCAGCCTAGCACGCGAGGTTGAGCCGCCCCGTCACTGGGGTCACGTCACTGGGGTCAGACTCGGGAACGACTCATCACCCGAGTCTGACCCCGATAGGCCAATCGCCAGAAACCTCGCGTGTCGTTTGGCTGGAAAACATGGGGCGAAAATTTAACGTAACCCAAATTATATGAACTGTTTGCAGTTGACAGGGAATGCCTCAGGTTTTACTATCCGAGTGGATTTTTGTGGACCAAAGTGGAGCAACTAGGCCTACGCGGCAGCGCCCAGACGCGAATCGACGACAAAGGTCGGCTGAAGGTCCCGACGGTGTTCCGCGGCGCCATTCAGGACCTGCACGGCCCCGATGTGTTCGTCACGAGTGTCACGGGCGAATCGGTGCGCATTTATCCGATGCCCGTGTGGCTCGAGGTCGAGCAGCGGCTCTCGAAGATGCCGGCCAATCACCCGTCGCGTCTGAAGTTCCTCGATCGCGTCAATTACTTCGGCCAGACGAGCGAACTCGACGGCCAGGGGCGCATCGTCGTTCCGCAGCTGCTCCGCGACAGCGCATCAATCGTCGGCGATGTGCGCGTGTTCGGCAAGCTCGATTATCTCGAAGTCTGGAACGAAGAGCGCTTCACGCAGAAGCTGCTTCGGGACCCATGGATGGATGAGGACGGGCTCAAGCTGTCGGAGCACGGCATCTAGCCGATTGCTGAATGGCGATTGCTGAATGCTGAATGCCGAACGCCCGACACGAGCCCGTCATGGTTGCAGAGGTACTGGAACATCTCGCGCCGTCGCGAGGCGGGATATTTGTCGACTGCACGGTCGGTCTTGGCGGGCACGCGCGCGCGTTGCTCGAGGCTGGCGCGTCTCGGCTGATCGGGCTTGACCGCGATACGGCAGCGCTCGCCGAAGCGCGGACTGCGCTGAGTGAATTCGGCGATCGCGCCGTGCTGGTGCACTCGGACTACCGGCGCGTGAATGACGTGCTCGACGCGCGCGGCATCACGACCGTCGACGGCGTGCTCGCGGATCTCGGTGTCTCGTCGATGCAGCTGGACTCGCCCGGACGCGGTTTCAGCTTCCGGCAGGACGATCCGCTGGACATGCGGATGGACACGACGACGGGACCCACCGCCGCCGAGTCGATTCGCGACGTGGACGAGCGGACGCTGGCCGACCTCATTTACGAGTTCGGCGAGGAGCGGCACTCGAGACGGATCGCGCGGGCAATTGTCGCGGCGCGGCAACGGGGGGCGATCGAGACGACCGCTCAGCTCGCCGACGTTGTCAGGCGCGCGAATCGCCAGAAGGGGTACTCGCGGATCGACCCGGCGACGCGGACGTTCCAGGCGATTCGCATCTGGGTGAACGGCGAGCTCGAAGGGCTCGACACCTTTCTCGGGGACGCCGCGCGGCGGCTCGGGGACGGGGGGCGGATGGCGGTGATCACGTTCCACTCGCTGGAAGACCGGATTGCGAAGCATACCCTCCGGGCGCTGCAGGACGAAGGGATCGGTCTCAGGATTCGCACGAAGCGGCCGATGGTGCCGGGCGAAGCAGAAGTAGAACGCAACCCGCGCGCGCGCAGCGCCAAGCTTCGCGCGGCGGAACTGAGCGGGCAGGGATCCTCATGAGCGGCGAATTTGAATATGCAATCCGGAAAGACGTCCGCAACAACCCGATCGTGCGCGAGGTCGACCGCGAGCGGCACCTCGAGATGTGGCGCTCGATGGCGGTGGGCGTATTTCTCGTCGCCGTGCTCCTCTTCTCCGCCTGGCAGCACTTCGAGCTCCTGCGTCACGGCTACCGGATCGAGCAGATGGAGAAGGAGCGCGCCGCTGAAGACGAGGTGAATCGCCATCTGCGGCTCGAGATCGACACCCTGCGATCGCCCGCGCGCATCGAGCGGCTGGCGATCGTTCGCCTGGGAATGGTGTCACCCGCGTCGGATGACGCAACGGTCATCGAGCGCGTGACACCGCCGCCGCCGCCGCCGAAGTCCATCGTCGCTCGCCGGTAAGAGGGAACCGACCACGTGGCCGAGACGCCTGCCAACGCCTGGCGCACGACGCTGAAGCGCCGACTTGCCTTCGCCGCGGCTCTATTCGTGTTGTGGTCGGGGGCCATCGAGGCGCGTCTGGTCTATCTCCAGGTGTACCGGCACGCCGACCTCGTCGCGCGCGCCGAGCGCCAACAGCTGCGGACGATCGCCGCGGCCGCCAAGCGCGGCGATATTCTCGACCGCCGGGGCCACGTACTCGCGTACAGCGTGGACGCGGATTCGATCTACGCCGTCCCCACCGAAATCGGCGACCCCTCGCAGGCCACCGCAGCCCTGTGCCGCGCGCTCGGCGATTGCACCACTTCGGATCGACAGGCGCTGGCCGATCGCATCCGCCGGGGCCGCGCGTTCGTCTACGTTCGCCGCCAGGTGACGCCCGATCAGGCCCGGCGGGTGGCGGACCTTCAGCTCGAAGGCGTCGGGTTCATGAAGGAGAACCGCCGCTTCTATCCAAACAAGGAACTGGGCGCGCACCTGCTCGGGTACGTCGGGATCGACAACACAGGCCTCGCCGGCATCGAGGCCACCTACGACAACCTGATCAAAGGAAACCCGGGAACGGTCCTGATCCAGACCGACGCCAAGCGTCACGCCTTCAGCCGGGTCGAGCGGCCGTCCACCACCGGTGCGACGCTGGAACTGACGATCGACCAGTACCTCCAGCACATCGCGGAGCGCGAGCTCCGGGCGGGCATCGAAGAGAACCGCGCCGCGAGCGGCGCGGCCGTGATCATGGATCCGTGGACCGGCGAGATCCTCGCGCTCGCCAACTGGCCGACGTTCAACCCGAACGCCTATCGCGACACGCCGGACGCCGAGCGCCGCAATCGCGCAATCCAGGATCTCTACGAGCCAGGATCGACGTTCAAGATCGTCACGGCCTCGGCCGCTCTGGAACAGCACGTCATTCAGCCTGACGACCAGATCGACGTCCGCGGTGGCCTGATCCGTCTGGGCTCGCGCGTCGTACGCGACACGCACGACTACGGCATCCTTTCCTTCACCGACGTGATCGTCAAGTCGAGCAACATCGGCGCGATCAAGGTCGGGCTGCGGCTTGGGCCCGAGCGCCTCGGTATCTACGCCCGCCGGTTCGGTTTCGGCCGTCCCTCATCGCCCGATTTCCCGGGGGAGAGTCCCGGGATCCTCTGGGATCCTGCGAAGCAGAACGACAGCGCCCTGGCGTCGATGGCGATGGGTTACCAGGTCGGCGTCACGCCGCTCCAGATGGCGGCAGCCGTCAGCTCGGTTGCGAACGGCGGGCAGTTGATTCAGCCGCGAGTCGTACGCGCCGTCATCAAGGACGGACGGCGCGTTCCGGTTCCGCGCAAGGTGGTACGCCGTGCGATCAACGAAGGCGTCGCGGCGGAGCTGACGACGATCATGGAACAGGTCGTCGAGCGCGGAACCGCGACGGCGGCGCAGATTCCCTGGTACACGGTCGCCGGCAAGACGGGAACGGCCGCCAGGCTGGTGAACGGCAACTACTCGACGACTGATTACAACGCGTCATTTGTCGGCTTCGTGCCGTCGCGCAAGCCGGTCTTCACCATCATCGTCGTGCTCGACTCTCCGCACGCAAAGGGTCACACCGGTGGCGCCGCCTCCGCGCCGGTCTTCAAGCGCATCGCACAGGCGGCGATGCGGCAGTACGGCGTGCCGCCGTCGATCAACCCCGCGCCGCCGCTCGTGGTCGCGCGGAACGACGCCGAGGATGCACACGAGCAGCCGACCTCAACTGGCGGCAGCACGCCGAGCATCGTCGCCCTTGGCGGCGCGCCGCAGGGACCCCGCGTGTTCCCGGATTTGCGGGGCCTGGGCGCGCGGGATGCGCTCCACGCGCTGACACGCCTCGGCATGACGGGACGGCTCAACGGGACGGGCATCGTCACGAGGCAGCGTCCGGAGGCGGGTTCGCCGATCGATCGCGATGCCACCTCCATCCTCTGGCTGGAGCGGCAGGCGCCGCTGACTCGTGGCGCGGGCGCAACGCCATGACCGTTCGCGAGCTGCTGCAGGCGCTGGCGGACACGCTGCCGAGGGAGCAGCGGCCTGCGATTCCTGCCGCCGCTCCGGGTCTCGATGTTTCATGCACTGGTGTGACGCACGATTCGCGGCAGGCGAAGCCGGGCTCTGTATTTGTTGCATTGCCCGGACAGAAAGCCGACGGTGCGGCGTTTGTTCCGGAGGCAATCGCCTCTGGAGCGGTTGCCATCGTCGCCGAGCGCTCCGCCTCTGGCCCGGTCGGCGTGCCGTGGATCGTCGTCAGCGACGCGCGGCTGGCCCTCGCGCTGCTCGCCGCGGAATTTTTTGGCCATCCGAGCCGCCAGATGAAGGTCGTCGGCATTACCGGTACGAACGGGAAGACGACGACCAGCTACGTCATGCACTCGATCTTCGAAGCGGCCGGCATTCGCTGCGGTTTGATGGGAACCGTGACGTACCGGATTGGCGATCGTCAACTGGCGGCGACCCGCACGACGCCGGAGGCGCCGGAAGTCCAGGGCTTCATGCGACAGATGGTCGACGCAGGGTGTGGAGCGTGCGTGATGGAAGTTTCGTCGCACGCGCTGGCGATGCGCCGGGTCGATGGAATCCGGTTTGCTGCCGGAGTCTTCACGAACCTGACGCGCGACCACCTCGACTTTCACCAGAACATGGAGAACTACTTCGCCGCCAAGCGCCGGCTCTTCGAGATGCTGCCGGCGGATGCGCCGGCGGTGATCAATACCGACGACCCCCGCGCGGCGTCGCTCGTGGAAACGGCGGCCCGCCCGGTCACGTACGCGGTGACCAGAGAGGCGGATGTCACGCCCGGTCCGCTCTCCTTCGCGCTTCGCGGCCTGGAGTTCGACGTGCGCATGCCGCAAGGCATCGCGCACGTGAAGTCGAAGCTGGTCGGCAGGCCCAACGTCTACAACATCCTCGCGGCCGCCGGAACGACCGCCGCGGTGGGCATTCCGATCAAGGCGATCGAGCAGGGACTGCAGACGCTCTCCGATGTGCCGGGTCGTTTCGAGGTTGTCTCGTCGCCCGGCGACGACATCAGCGTGGTGGTCGACTATGCGCACACTGATGACGCGCTTCGCAACCTGCTCGAGACCGCGCGGGCACTTGCCTCTCGTCGCCTCATCACCGTGTTCGGCGCCGGCGGCGACCGCGACAAGACCAAGCGGCCGCTCATGGGCATGGTTGCCGCGCGGCTGAGCGACGTGGTCGTGATCACGTCGGACAACCCGCGAGGAGAGGATCCCGCTCGCATCATCGAGGAGGTCAAGCTGGGCGCCGAACCCGAAGCGCGCCAGGGCAACGCAGAGGTGCTGGCAATCACGGATCGCCGCGACGCGATCCTGCAGGCAGTCGATCGCGCATCGAGCGGCGACGTCGTGCTGATTGCCGGTAAGGGGCATGAGAAGTACCAGGAAATTGGCGGCCGCATCACGCCGTTTGACGACGTGGCCGTTGCGCGCGAGGCGCTGGAAACGCGCCGCGTGAAGTCGCGGGTTGGGTGAGTGCACTTCGTCTCACCGTCGGATGGCTGGCCGCGGCCGTCGCCGGACGGATCGTCTCGGGCGATCCGGAGCACGTCGTCGGCAACGTCGTCACCGACTCGCGATCGCTGCAGCCGGGTGATTTCTTCATCGCGCTTCGTGGGCCTCGCTTCGATGGCCATGCGTTTGTCGACGAAGCCATCGGGCGTGGCGCAAATGGAGCCTTGGTCGCGGTAGGAGCGGGTCCAGGGCCGGGTCTAAAGACCCGCCCCTACCCTGCTGGAGATCGTGGCCCGGCGATCGTCGAGGTCGGCGATACGACGAAGGCGCTGCAGGACCTGGCGCACGCAGTGCGGGAAGCAGCCGCCACCAGGGTGGTGGCGATTACGGGAAGCGCGGGCAAGACGACGACGAAGGAAGCGATCGCAGATTTTCTGTCTGCCTCGTTCCGCGTCGTGAAGAACAAGGGGAATCTGAACAATCACATCGGGCTTCCGCTGTCGCTGATACAGCTTCGCGACAAACCGGACGTGGCCGTGATGGAACTGGGCATGAATCACGCGGGGGAGATCAGCACGCTGGTGGCGATTGCCGACCCGGACGTTCGCGTCTGGACGAATGTCGGCGACGCGCATCTCGGATTTTTCGAGTCTCCCGACGCAATCGCGGATGCAAAGGCGGAGATCCTGGAGGGAGCCGAACCGAACGACGTGCTGGTCTGCAACGCGGACGATCCGCGCGTGATGACGCGCGCGGTGGGCTTTGGCGGCCGCGTGATTACGTTTGGCGAGAGCGACCGCGCAACGGTCGGCGCGCGAGATATCGAGGATCGCGGTATCGACGGCATGCGAGCGCGCGTCGTGGCGCCGGCGGGCGAGTGCGTCATCGAGACGCCGCTGCTCGGCCGGGGCAACCTGTCGAACGTGCTGGCGGCGACCGCGGTGGCGCTCGAGTTCGGAGTGCCGCTGCACACCATTGCGTCGCGCGCAGGCGCGTTGCGTCCGGCGGATCGCCGGGGCGCGGTGCACCGGCTGCGCGCTGGCATCACGCTCGTCGACGATTCGTACAACTCGAGCCCGTCCGCGCTGAAACGCGCGCTCGACGTGATTGCCAAGGAGAACCGCGCGTCGCGCAAGGTGGCCGTGCTGGGCGAAATGCTGGAGCTCGGCGATCACGCGACCGCGCTGCACCAGGAGAGCGGACGCCTTGCCGCGTCTACGGGCCTGCGCCTCCTGTTTGCCGTCGGCGGTTCGCCGGCGCGCGCGCTGGCCGATGCGGCCGTCGCGTCCGGGATGTCACAGGCCTCGGTGATCTACTTCGAGAAGAGCGAGCAGGCCGCCCCCGCCATCGCGGCATCCTTGCGCTCCGGCGATCTCGTGCTCGTCAAAGGGTCGCGCGGCATGCGCACGGATCTCATTGCGGACCGGATTGCAGCGGAATTCGCCTGATGCTTCTGTATCTGCTGTATCCGCTGCGCACCTACGCCACCGTCTTCAACGTGACGGGATACATCACGTTCAGGACGGCAGCCGCGAGCCTCACCGCGCTTGCGCTGAGTCTGGCGCTCGGCCCGTGGATGATTCGCAAGCTCCGCGATTTCCAGATCGGGCAGGTGATCCGGCAGGAAGGACCGCAGTCCCATCGCGCCAAGGCGGGCACGCCGACGATGGGCGGACTGCTGATCCTGGCATCCGCGATCATCCCGACGCTGCTCTGGGCCAACCTGACAAACGCGTACGTCTGGATTGCAGTGCTGGCAACCCTGGCCTTCGGCGCAGTCGGCCTCTGGGATGACTACCTGAAGATTGTCCGGCGGTCGCATCACGGTCTGATCCCTCGCTACAAGATCGGGCTGCAGATCATCATTGGCATCGGTGTCGGCCTTGCGGTGATGGCGCTGGCGGCGAAGGGCCTCTACAACACGCGGCTGATCTTTCCCTTCTTCAAGAACCTCATTCCGGACCTGGGGTGGTTCTACGTGGCGTTCGCCGTGCTCGTGCTCGTCGGCGCGACAAATGCGGTCAACCTCACCGACGGCCTCGACGGCCTCGCGATCAGCACGTTCGCGGTGTCCGCGGCGGCGTTCACCGCGCTCGCCTACGTCACCGGCCACGCCGTGATCGCGCAATACCTCCAGCTCGTGCGCTTCGCGCCGGCAGGCGAGCTGACCATTTTTTGCGGGGCACTCGTCGGGGCAAGTCTCGGGTTCCTCTGGTACAACTCGTACCCCGCCGACATCTTCATGGGCGACGTGGGATCGCTGGCGCTCGGTGGCGCCCTCGGCACCGTCGCGATTCTGATCAAGCAGGAGCTGCTGCTGCCGATCGTCGGCGGCGTCTTCGTCGCCGAAGCGCTCTCCGTGATCATCCAGGTCGCTTCCTTCAAGCTCACGGGCCAGCGCGTGTTCAAGATGGCACCGATCCACCACCACTTCGAGCTCATTGGGTGGAGCGAGCCGAAAGTGATCACACGCTTCCTGATTGTCGCGGTCATCTTTGCGTTGTTCAGCCTGACAACGCTGAAGCTGCGGTGATGGCGTGGATGCGACTGGATTCTCGGTGCGCGGGCGGCGGGTCGTGGTTGTGGGCGCGGCACGAAGCGGCATTGCTGCCGCGGAGCTGGCGGCGCGGCGGGGTGCCCGTGTGACGCTGACCGAAGCACGCGGCCGGTTCGAAGGCGAGGAGCGATTGACGGCCGCAGGTGTGGCGCTCGAGCTCGGTGGCCATCAGTCCGACACGCTTGCCGGCGCCGATCTGATCGTCACGAGCCCGGGAGTACCGCTCGAGCAGCCGATCTTCGAGGCCGCGCGGAACCGCGGCGTCGAGATCGTCGGCGAGCTCGAGTTCGCGTGGCGATGGATCACGGGCCGGGTTATCGCGGTGACCGGCACGAAGGGGAAATCGACGACGACGACGCTGATTGGCCGGATGCTCGATGCCGCGGGAGGCCGGGTCCTTGTCGGCGGCAACATCGGTACTCCGCTCAGCGCGCAGGTCGAGCAATCGACACCGGACACCGTCCACGTCGTCGAGGCAAGCAGCTTTCAGCTCGAGACGACGGCATCGTTCCGTCCGTGGATTTCGGTGTGGCTGAACGTTTCGGATGACCACCTGGATCGGCATCCGACCCTCGATGCTTACGTGGCGGCGAAGGCGCGCATCTTCGCGAACCAGACCGCCGGTGATTGGGCTGTGCTCAACGCCGACGATCCGAAGGTGGTCGAGCAGGGCGACCGGACCGCGGCACGCCGCGTCTTGTTCTCGCTCGCGGGCGCGACCACCGATGGCTTCGTTGTCGATGGCGAGTGGATCGTACGGCGCACCGGCACGCAGGTCGAGCGGCTCATTCCGCTTGGCGCGGTCGAGCTGACGGGGCGTCACATGTTGAACAACGTACTGGCCGCTGCAGCCGCGACGTATCTTGCCGGCGCACGGCCGCAGGCGATGGTCGATGCCCTTCGCGGATTTCACGGTCTTCCGCACGTGATGGAACCGGCCGGGCAGATTGGCGGCGTGCGTTTCGTCAACGACTCGAAGGCCACCAACGTCGAGGCCGCGCGACGCTCGATTGAAAGCTTCGACCGCGGCGTTGTCGCGATTGTCGGTGGCCGGTTCAAAGGCGGCGACATCCGCGACCTGCGCGAACCGCTCGCGGCTCGAGGCCGGGCGGCTGTAGCGATTGGCGAATCGGCATCGCTGGTGCGCGAGGCGCTGGCCGGTGCCGTGCCCGTCATCGCGGCGGCGTCGATGCGCGAGGCCGTTGAGGAAGGTTTCAAGGCGGCGCAGCCGGACGGCGTCGTGCTGCTGGCGCCCGCGTGTTCGAGTTTCGACTGGTTCCGCGATTACGCGGAGCGCGGGGAGACGTTCAAACGGGAAGTGGAACTGTTGAAGCGGAAGGTTGGAGCGGAAAGTGAGCGCAATTAGATCGTGACAAGAGCACTAAGACGATTTTCGTGGTTAAAAACGTCTTTGTGACCTTCGTGGCAGTCGGGAGGTGCGAGCAGTGAGCTGTCGTCAGTCGGCCCGGGCGGGTGGGAATCTACCGCTGGGAACTCGATCTACCCCGGATCGAGAGGTGGGTGTCCCATTCCACGAGCCGGCTGATGACTGCTGACTGCTCTGCGCCCTCGCCGCCTGCGATCGACCGCGGCTTCGGCGGCGCGGCACGGATCGCGGATCTTAGCGGATCTGCGACACGGGTGGCGCGAGCTTTTGCAGCTCTGGTGGCGGACCATGACGGTCCGCACGACCGGCGCGCACCAACAGTTTTCGGGTGTTCGAGGGCTCATCTTTAATGGCGCGTAAGCTCAAGTCTGACAGGGTCCTGTTTACCGCGACGCTTCTGCTGGTCTGCGCCAGCATCGTCATGGTGTACAGCGCCTCCGCAGTGGTGGCGCTCGAGCGCTTCCAGCAACCCTACTTCTTCGTGACCAGGCAGGCGCTCTGGACCGTGCTTGGCCTCGCGGTGCTCGCGGTGGCGATGCGCGTCGACTACCGCACCTACAAGAACGAGGCGTTCATCTGGTGCCTCCTGGGTGCCGTTGCTCTGATGCTGGTCGGTGTTCTCTTCAGCGGAACCATCAATGGGACGCGCCGGTGGTTCGGCGTGGGCGGGCTGGGCATTCAGCCGTCCGAGCTTGCAAAGATTGCCTGCGTGTTCTTCACAGCGCTCATGCTCGAGCGCCGCATGCACCGCATCGATGACCTCTCGTATTCGCTGGTGCCGATCGGCCTGGTCGTGGGGGTTGTCGTCGCTTTGATCCTGCTGGAGCCCGATTTCGGCACGTCGATATCGCTCGGCCTGATCGTTGTGGTCATGGTGTTCGCAGGGGGGCTGCATTACCGCTATTTCATCGGGCTCCTGCTGATTGGTCTTCCCGCGGTCTACCTCGTACTCGTCAGCGCGGCGTACCGGCGGCGGCGCCTCCTTGCGTTCTGGGATCCCTGGGCTGACCCGCTTGGCGACGGCTTCCAGATTATCCAATCCTTGATTGCTGTCGGGACCGGCGGAGTGTTTGGCCGTGGGCTGATGGCAGGCGTGCAGAAGCTGTTCTACCTGCCGGAGCCCCATACCGACTTCATCTACGCCGTCATCAGCGAGGAGCTCGGGCTGATCGGCGCGACCGCGATTCTGGTCTGTTTCTGCGTAATCGCCTGGCGCGGGCTGCGAATCTCGCTGCGCGCCGAGGATCGCTTCGGATCGTTCGTGGCCCTGGGACTCACGACGATGATCGCGGCCCAGGCCCTTGTCAACATCAGCGTCGTGCTCGGGTTGATGCCGACCAAGGGAATCCCGCTGCCTCTCGTGAGCGCTGGAGGATCCTCGCTGCTGATCAACCTGCTCGGCATGGGTGTTCTGCTGAATATTTCTCAGCACGAGTCAGTGGACGCATGAGGTGCGAGAGGTGCGAGAGGTGCGAAGCGTGCGAAGGGTGCGGGAGGCGCGATGGTGCGCCCGGGAGACCCGGTGAGTTTGTCGGTCCTGATTGCCGGCGGTGGGACCGGCGGCCACCTCTATCCCGGAATCGCCGTGGGGCGCGAGATCCTCGCGCGCGTGCCCGACGCGAAGGTGGCCTTCGTCGGCACGACGGCGGGCATAGAGGCACGCGTGATTCCGCGCGAAGGGTTCGCGCTCGACACGATTCGCAGCGCCGGGCTGAAGGGGAAATCGCCGTCGGCGCTCGCGCGTGGTCTCGCGCTGCTCCCGGCGAGCGCGCTGGACGCCTGGCGAGTGATCTCGAAGCGCCAGCCGTCGGTCGTCATCGGTGTCGGTGGATACAGCTCTGGCCCCGTGGTGTTTCTCGCCGCGATGCGCGGGATTCCGACGGTGCTGATGGAGCAGAACGCCATGCCGGGTCTCACCAACCGGTTGCTCGCGCGGGTCGTGAACGCGGCGGCAGTGACGTACGAGGAGAGCGCCCGATTCTTCAGGGGACGGGCATTCGTGGCAGGCAATCCGGTCCGGCCGGAATTCTTCGGGGGGGGACATGACGAACACGGTTCGCCGCATGGGGCGGCTCGGGTCCTGGTTTTTGGCGGCTCTCAGGGCGCGCACGCGATCAACGTGGCCATGGTGGAGGCAGCGCCGCGGCTGGCTGCCGCCACACCACGTGTGGAAATTACGCATCAGACGGGGGAGCGAGATCTGGAAATGGTCCGCGACGGATACGGGCGCGCAGGCCTCCAGGCTCGGGTCGAACCGTTTCTGTACGCCATCGACCGCGAGATGAGAGAGGCCAATCTCGTCGTCTGCCGTGCCGGCGCGACCACGCTCGCGGAGCTGACCGCGTCGGGACGGCCGTCGATCCTGATCCCGCTGCCGACGGCCACCGACGATCACCAGCACAGGAACGCGGAGGCGCTGGTGTCGCACGGCGCCGCGCGGATGATCGAACAGCGATGGCTGACGGGCGATCTGCTGGCGTCGGAGATTGTGGCGCTGGCGCGCAACGCCGCTGAGCGGGCGGAGATGAGCGCCGCGGCGCGGCGCATGGCAAAGCCGGACGCGGCAAAGGTGATCGTTGACAAGGTGATGGAGTTGGCGGGCCGTTAAGGCCCGCCCTACACCGCCGAATGCTGGGACAAACGCGGCGGATTCACTTCGTCGGCATCGGCGGCATCGGCATGAGCGGGATCGCCGAGCTGCTGGCGAACCTCGGGTTCGAGGTGAGCGGGTCGGATCTGAAGCGGTCGGCCGCGGCGGTACGGCTGGCGGAAAAGTTCGGCGTCACGGTGCACGAGGGGCACCGGGCGGAACACGTCGGCAGCGCGGAAGTCGTGGTGTTTTCGTCGGCGGTGCGTCCCTCGAATCCGGAGATTGTCGAGGCGGCGCGGCGCGGCATCCCGGTGATTCCGCGTGCCGAAATGCTGGCCGAGCTGATGCGGCTGCGATTTTCGATCGCGGTCGCCGGCTCGCACGGCAAGACGACGACGACCTCGATGATCGCGGTCGTGCTCGAGCGGGCGGGCGTCGATCCGACGGCGGTGATCGGCGGGCGGCTCAGTGCCTTCGGCAGCAACGCGCGGCTCGGCCGCGGCGAGTACCTGGTGGCGGAAGCGGATGAAAGCGATCGGTCGTTCCTGATGCTGTTGCCGACGATTGCGGTGATGACCAACATCGATCGCGAGCACATGGAAAGTTACGGAAGCTTCGCCGACTTGCAGCAAGCCTTCGCCGACTTCGCGGACAAGGTGCCGTTCTACGGCAGCGTGATCGCGTGCGCCGACGATGAGGGTCTGGCGGCGATCCTGCCGCGCATCAATCGGCCGCTCGTCACGTACGGCCTCGAAGGGCGGGTGAGGCAGGTGGGGCGGGTAGGGCAGGTGGGCGAAGTAGGGCGGGTAGGGGAGGGGCAGGAGAGGCGGAAGGGCGTGCACATCGAAGCGAGCGACGTCGAGATCGGATCGTTTGGCGGCAAGTGCCTCGTCTATCGCAGCGACGGCGACCGGCGCGAACGTTTGGGTGCGCTGCGCCTCTCGATTCCCGGCCGGCACAACCTGCAAAACGCGCTCGCTGCCGTGGCGGTGGCGGATCGCCTCGGAATCGATTTCGCGAACGTGGCGTCGGCGCTCGGCGACTTTCATGGCGCCGAGCGCCCCTTCGAGCGCCCCGG
>OBEQ012147215.1_pt1 | contig 18042 bp, 11 predicted proteins | sample 1670901 | NCBI WGS metagenome assembly OBEQ01 (sample SAMEA104232315, study PRJEB22302) | groundwater metagenome | biome: forest; feature: aquifer; material: groundwater | place: USA | collected 2011-08-07 | depth 5.4 m
ACTGTTAATCCTGAATAATCACGTCCCATTTTTGTAAGAAGTTCTGCTAAGAAGAATTTTCTATTCCAGTATTCAGCACATTGAATTAAGTAAGCTTTTTTATTATTTTCTGAAAATGTTTTTAAAGTGAATGTTTTACCTGAACCTGCAGAACCTGTTACTGCAAATACATTTGAATGTTCTTGAGCATCAATTAATGTTCGAGTCAATAATTTGTAATCTCTCGTTTCAACTCCGTTCCATTGATTTTCTTCGAAACCAATTTGAGAAGCAATGTTTCTCCACATTTCATCTTTAATCAATTCCCAATTGTTATTCTGAATTTGTGAAAGTGTAGCAGATGAAACGCTTGATAAAGAATTAGCCGCTTTATTTTGACTGTCGAATCTTTCGATATAACCTGTTAACTTTTCTTTAATTGCTTGTTTTGTTTTTGTATTCATGTCGTTTGTTATTTAAAGTGATTTGTAAAAATCGTCGTCGTTGTAATCTTCTTCAGTTGGAACTATGTTGCTTAATACTTTTTGAAATTCTCCTATTTCTCCTGCTTTCACTTTAGATTTACTGTTTGTTTTCTTTTTGGTATGTAAACCTTTGAGTGGTGCAGTATTTAAACCATATTGTTCAGGATTTCTACCTTGTGATGTTAGAAGTTGATCCATATAAACAAAAACATCTTCTCGGTCTTTGTTTTCTTGAATTTGTACATTTCTGATATATGATAAACTTTCTGTTGTTTGAAATTGTGCTGCTCTTTGAACTTCAACTTTTGTTCTTGCTTCACATACGAATCGAAGACCTAACGCATCTTTTTCGTAAAGGAAAATCAACGACATATCATCAGGGTCAAATTTGATATGGAATTTATTGTCTACATTTTCTCTTAACCATTTTGTATTCGGTAGTCCGTCTTCTCCATAAACTACATAAGAATATCTTACTTTTTTTTCTGTAAATTCAACCCCTGAAGAAGTAACCATAATCGGTTTTTCACGCTCAATCCAAAACAAATTGACCATTTCCAGTAATGATATTTCAGGAGTTTCAGGATTTTCCGAGTTTCTGTACATTTCATTTCTAGGAATACCTGACTTGAAGTGTATTGCTGAATTCCATTCATTACGTAATTCTCTATAAGCATTGCATGCCTCTTGTAATGTTGGTAAATTCGCTTTATTTGCAAGGATAAACTCCATATTTGCACGTGATTCAAGTGAAGTTGCAGTAATATTTTGACCTGTGAAATACCATAATTTGTTTAAAAACAGTCGTTGAAACCTACCAAATGCACTTTCAATTGTCTTAGATTTACCATTGTAAGGCTTCGTTTTTACTGATAATCTAGCAATTTTATTTAGATAATTTCCAGCTTGTAATTTTCCATGACCTCCTTGGTTATCAAATTTGATTTCAAATGGTTTATGACCGCTGGTCTGAATTGCCATTTTATAAGCATGAAACTGTGCTTCGTAATCCTCTGATTTAGAAATATGATATCCTAAGAAACATTCAGAATAAGCATCCATAACTTCGTATACATTGCACGTTGCCATTTTACCGTTTTCATCTAAATAATAAAGGTTCATTTTTGTACCATCCGAATACCAAAGAGCATCTCTCATTATTGGAAGTACAGTTTTGTGAGTGTAGCTGAATTTTTCTTTTGCTTTTAATTCACTATATCTGTGACCGTACCATAAATGTTTTACTTTCCCATTTTCAAGGTAATTTCTTAATGTCTCCTCTGATTTAAGTTTAGACCATCCTTTGTTTTGGGCATAATGGTTGTATTCCGTTAAAAGTTGGTCATAGTTAACGCATTTATTTACTGGGGCAGCCCATCTGCTTAAAATCCATACGCCTGCATTCTCATTTATCTTTTCAGAATTGTTATTTCCAAAATTCTTATGAATCAAAGCAACATACCCCTCTTTTTTATATGCTTTAAATTTGTCTTGTAACTTTCGTTCGCTTGTAGGTAATTTGTGTTTAAATTCATTCGGAGGAAGTGAAGCAACAACCTCGGCAATTTTTCCCCAAACTTGGTTTGAATTACCGCCCATTATTTTCAATTGTCCTCTTTTGGTTTCAACCCAAATTCCTACGGCATTTAAAATTGAAGCTTCAATTACATATTGATCTTTGTTTTCTTCAGGCAATTTAACAGAATCATTGTTTTTTTGATAAGTATGAAGATTGTAAAAATCAATCGCCTTTTGATCTCTTATAATGCTCTGAATAAATGCTTGATTTTTATTTAATTCGTATGGATTACCAGTTAATTGAATAACCTTTTCTTTAATATCTTGTCGCATTGTATCGAATTGGATTAAAGATGTTCTACCGTTACCGCCTTTACGCGTGACATTGATATGATTTCTTCGTTTTAGATTATCAAAAAATATTTTAGTGATAACTCCCGACTCAATCAGCCAACCGCCCTGTACGCAAAGTGTATTATTATGGTATTCGAACATTGTTTTTAATTTTATTTATTATCTGTTCCTGATAGCGACTCGAACTCTGAAATAAAGATTGTTTTTTGAATAACCATTTTTCCGATTTATTTAATTGCTTCTTCTATTTTTTGAACCATTGAATTGTAATCCTTAGTAATTGTATCAGCTGTAATGCATTTTCTTCTACCTGATACACATTCTCTCACGTACCTTTTACTGAACCCATATTTAATTGCTAAACCAGCTATTGCATTTAAATTGTACTTAATCTCCATTGTTTTTCTATTTTTACAGATTATTAATATTGTTCCGTTGTATGGAGACAAATATATTAAGATATATTCTAATAAAACAAACATTTATTAAGTTATTTTCTAATTAAATTATGAATACACTACAAAGAATTAAGCAATTTATTGATTTAAAAGGTATTACGAATCAAAATTTTGAAAAGGAAATAGGGTTTTCTAATGGAGCTTTTGCTTCTCAATTAAGAAACAACAAGACAATTGGAGTTGATAAGTTAGAAAATATCTTAACTAGTTTTCCTGAATTAAATCCAAACTGGCTTTTGACAGGAAAAGGAGAAATGACTGTTAATTATCAAAAATCAAAAACTGATAATCCAATTTCATATTTAAAAGAAGCACCAACAGATTTTCAATTAAAACCAACTAATCAAGGAATACCAATAATACCATTTGAAGCATTTGGTGGTTACGGAGACGGAACTATTGAAGGTGTAAATATTGAAACGATTCAAGATAGATACGTTGTCCCATTATTTCATGGAATAAAGATTGATTTTATGATCCCTGTAAGAGGTTCATCAATGTATCCTAAATATAACTCAGGAGATGTAGTAGCGTGTCGAATAATAAATGATATATATTTCATTCAATGGAATAAAGTATATGTAATTGACACAATCAGCCAGGGAACAGTAATCAAGCGTTTAAAAAAGTCAGATAATTCTGATAATGTTATTTGCAAATCAGACAATAAAGATTATGATGAGTTTGAATTACCAAAATCAGACATTAGAACAATAGCAATGGTTGTAGGTGTAATTCGTATTGAATAATAACGAATTGTACAGGATGAATTAGAAAAATATAAAAATCAATAGTTTATTAACTGAAACAATCGCTATAACTCAATATTTATAAAGGTTTTGAAAATTTTAATATAGTATTAACCCCTTTACAAAACATATATTAACAGGGATAATAATCATATTAAAAAGAACTATAAGCCATTTTAAACACTATTATTATTTAAAATTTGACTGCCCAACTGACTGCCCAACTGTCTGCCCAACTCAAAATAAACGAAAAGTACAAAGTTTATTTAAAAGCCATTTAATTAGCAATTAAACACTAATAAAATCAATATAAAATAAAGCGGTTTTATTTCAAAGACCTACATTTTTAGCCATTTTAAGGCTGTTTAATATCATTATTGGGGAGTCAATGGTAGTAGGTGGTATTTTTACTTTTAAAAGCGGTAATAGAATGGTAGTAAAATGATAGTAAATGGTAGTATTTTGCGCAATTTGTTTTTTATAGGTTAATTGGTTAAATCGGCTATGTTTGGCGTTTTTATTGGCTTTTTTCGGCTTTTTTTGGTTTATTCCTTATGTACCTTTTGTTTTAGGGGGTGTATTTATGAATGGTAAATAAATTCAAATCTTGAAGAATAAAAGTAGTTTTAGGAGGATCAAGAGGAGGAACTTCTTGTTGTTCATTTCTCTTTTTTATTTTCACTTTTTTATTTTCTTTTTTTCTAAAAATATCTAAAAATGATTGTAATATTTTAGAATCTTTAAAAGAATTAAATTCTTCTTGATATTGTAAACCTGCCCCTTGAGTAAATAAACCTAGTTTACTCTGTAAAACTGAATTTTGATTTGATTCATTAAAAATATTGATTTTAAAAGTTCCTGATTCATTTAAAGAGTATTCAAGATTTACATCCCCAATTAAATTATTTTGATTTTCGCTAACTGTTCCTGAATTACCAACTCCAAAACTACCTGTCAATACTAATCGATCGTTGATTACTTTTGTAACTCCAACTGCTACAGATTCTTTACCAGTTAAATTGTTTTTTGCTAAATCAACATTTAATAAATAATCTTTTGAAACTTGTGAAAGCATTGTATTGATTTGACTTGATACTAAATCCAAGGCAGCACTTTCGCCTCCACCAGTATTTGTTTGACCATCAATCCGTTGAAATTTATTAAATAAGAGAAGTGAAAAAAATTGTTTATTCAATAAATCGGGATCAGATGTAATTCTATCCAATAATGCTTTTTCAGGTCCTTTCGTATTTGCTTCAATATTAAAAGAAATTGTTGGTTTAAGAAGGGTTTCGGTTAATTCAATTAAACATTTTACTTCCTGTTTTTTAGAACCCGACGAACCTAGATTTTGATTAGGAGAAATTTCATTTAAATTAGCGTTGACAATGTAATAACATTTGAAATCCAGATATGCATTGTATGGATCGCCTGTCCAAGTGAGTGTTCCTCCTTTTTCAAAATCAAATCGTTGATTAATCGGTCTCATAACAAAGTCATAATGACCTTCATTTATTTTAAAAGTTCCATCTAAAGTAAGATTGTCATGATTATCTAACGAAACAGTAATGTCTCCAGATCCATTAGTGAAAATTTCGTCTCCGGTTTCTTTGTTTAATATCACTTTTAATTCAGCATCGGGTGTAACTTTGAAATTCAGATTTAGTGTGACACCAGTAAAATCAATTTTAGGATCTTTTGCTTTATCTTCAACCGCTTTTTTGAATACTATAAAAAGTTCTTCTTCTTTCAAATCACTAGATCCATACATTGGAAAATTTATTTTTGTACCTTTTTCTGTTTTTAAATCAACATTAATTTCAATGTTATCTGTGTAACCAAAAATATTAACCATTCCTGTGGCATATCCTTTTCCGAAATAAACATTCCCTTCGACATCTTGTGTGTTCATCACTAAAAATTCATCGAGAAAAGGAGAGAATTCAGGGCCAACACCAAACCTTTTTGCATTGTCTTCTAAATTAAAATTTAAATCGAAGTTAAAGTTTTCAAAATTATCATGATATATAGATCCAACAAGCGATCCTGTATTTCCTTCTTCATCAATTACAGGTATATTATTAATGTAAAAACCGTCTTTATCAACGATTATTTTACCATTTAATCCAAAGTTTACACCAAGTATTTCTAATTTAGCATTTCCTCCTTCTAATTGAATTTCACCATTTAATTCAGGTTTAGAAATCGAACCGCCCACTTTTAACTTACCTATAAGTAATCCTTTTACATCTTTTACAACATCGTCATCAAGAAATGAATTAACAAATTGAATGTCAGTTTTATCAAAAATTAAGCTTAAATCTAGTTTTTCTGTCAATCTTTCAGCATAATAATGACCATCAAATGAAAATGATTCATGCCCTTTGTACATTAAATCACCTGCCATTCCATAACTGTTACTTTCTTGATCCCATTGCGATTGAATGAAAATATTACCTATTTCACGATTATTTACATGCAGATCTTGAATATTGGCATCCCCCATGTATTTTAAACTTGTGTATGGATTTGAAATATATCCCCAGCCATTGACTACACCTTTTATATCAACAGGTAAACTGAATAGTGAGCTAAAATCATCTAATTTGAAATCGCTCATTCGAAAGTTTAATTGATCTTCATTGCTTCTTGAAATTCTTCCGTTGACAGAGAGGTATTGCTTTTCTCTTTCTAATAAAAAATTCTCAATATCTATTGTTGATCCGTTGATATTGATGATTGAATTATTAATTACATTCCATTTTTTTTGTTTCAGACTAAAGAATGAAGGTAAAAGTGTAATGTTGTACTTATCCAAACCTAAGACAGATGTTGTCCATTTTATCGATGATTCATTACTGGAAGAAGGATTCCATTTTAATTGCGAATTTAATGAGTCTTTTGTACCATCCACTTTAAAAGAAAGATTTTGTACATTTAATGAGTCGTTTAGAGCAAAATGTTTAATATCAATTGTTGCTTCTAAATCTTTTGAACTCATTTTTTGAATGACATTTACATCAGTAAAAACCATTTTTTGAAATTGAACAGATGGAGAGTAAATGGTCATTGAGGCATCTTGGCTAACCCCATTATAGAAACCATTGATATTCGTTCCAGATTTGATAATTAAATCAGGTGCAAATAAAGCTAATAATTGATCGACATCTTTTATTTGAATGTCATATTTAAATATGTTTTTCGTTTTGGATTGTTTTTTTAATGTCTTATTAGGTGGTATTATTGCAGGAAATAGCTTACTAACTTGATTTTCTAGATCTGAAATGATCGTGTTGAAATCTACTTTTCCGATTATTTCTATACTGCCTAAATTACTTGTTATTTCTAAGTGATCACTTTCTGGTGTACGATTAATATCAATTGTTATTTTAGGAGTGTGCTGTATTGTGTCCTTGTTTTCAATATAAAGGAATTCTTTTAATGTAATTTCCCCTGATAAATTATTAGCTTGATTACCAATTAGGTTAACTGTAAATATTGTTTTTAATTTTGTGTTGTCAACATCAGAAAGATTAAGATTGTCCAGGATTGCTCTCGATAAATCAATTGAGAAGTTCATGTGTGTTTTCTCTTTAAAATCAATTGAGCCGTCATAAGTTAAATTTAAATTATCATCTTTAATATCAATTTTTGCTTCAAATTTTTTATTTTGAAATGATCCTTCGTTAACGATGATGTTTTTATAAGAATAGTCTAGATAATCAAATTGTTTGATGTCTCCTTTAATAGAATTGAAGTCAATTGTTGAAATAGAACTGGCGGTTCCGCTTAAAGAAAAACGACCATTTACTAGACCTAAATCATTGTTTTGTAAAAAATACCCTAAATTAAAATTATCGACTTTGATATCATACATACTTGAGTCAGAAGTTTTAAATGAATAGATATGTTCAATATTTTCTTGAACTTGAATTCCATTTGTTATTTCAATAGTACCTAATTTTGTTTTTATTTTTTTTGAATCCAAAACAAAATCTGAATGAGAACCGACTAGTCTTAATTTATTTGTTTCGAAATAATTTAAGCGACTTAGATGTTCTTCAAAGTTTAAATAAGGTGATGAAGCGGATTTTGGAAGTTTAATTTTTTCTAAATCTTTCAAATCAACATAAGCGTAATCTATTTTTTCATTGAAAAAAGCTTCTTGAAATTTTCGAAAATTAGGTAAAGTTAAATTTCCGTATAAAACAGTTTTATTGCCAGTTTTGAAAGTTAAATTCCTTATTTTTAAATTAGGAACTTTGTCGTAAACATTTGCTTTTACATAAACAATTTGATCCATTCCTTCTAATGGTGTTGCGAAATAGGATACATCTAACATTGAAACTTTACTCATTTTTAAATGAGAACTAAAAGAAACACTGTCTTCAAAAGTTAAGTAATCTTGATAATCATTCATTATTAAATGAACTTTTGGCGCATGAATTTTTGAAAGAGGGGTTAATATTTTCACATTTCTTGCATCGATCCCTTTTTTAGAAACAGTTAATTTGGCGCTAAAATTTGAAAGGTCAAATCCACACGATTCTTTTGTGGAAAAAGAGCCGATTCGACATTTAATTATTTCATTTTTAAAAGAAATATCATTTGCTTGAAGGTTAATGTTATCGAATTTAAGATGACTGTAATCCATTCCAAACTTTTTGTAAGACTTTCGATAGTCGTCATATTCAAGATTTACACCTGTTAAATTCAATTCATTTAATTCAATTGTAAAAGGTTTCGATTTCGATTTCTTATCGGATGCAAAATAATCGGCTATAAATTGATAATTAAATTTACCTGTCTTTTTCTCTCTTTTTAATTTAAAAACCGAATTTTCAATTTCAGCTTTCTTTAAGATTAATTTATGTTTTTTATTGAATCCATTCAGTGTTATGTATAGCGTAGAAATAGATGCTAAGGTATCATTTTGCTGGTCTTTTATTAAAACTCCATCCATAGCAAAACGGTTGATAAATGCAATTGAAACATGATTTATTTTGATTTCAGTTTTTAATTCACTTGATAAATATCCTGTAATTTTTTTTATTACAAAAGTTTGAATCGGACTGGTATGGATCGCAAATGAAAAAAACAGAATGAAAATAAGTATCCATTCAAAAGAAATACCAATCGTCCGTCCTATTATTTTAAGTAATTTTACCATCCAGTACAAATCTACAAAAAGTTGAGTCAAAAACACACATTCATTTTAGGTATTGAATCATCATGTGATGATACTTCGGCTGCTGTTCTCAAAAATGAGACCATTCTTTCCAATATTATTGCTACACAAGATGTACATAAAATGTATGGAGGAGTTGTTCCCGAATTAGCAAGTAGAGCGCATTTGCAAAACATTGTTCCAGTTGTAGATCAGGCTATTAAAATGGCAGGAATAACCTTGGATCAACTAGATGCGATTGCTTTTACGAAAGGTCCTGGTTTGTTGGGGTCATTAGTGGTTGGAACCTCTTTTGCAAAAGCATTTTCCTTGGCGTTGGATATTCCTATGATTGATGTGAATCATATGCACGGTCACGTTTTAGCTCATTTTATTGATGATGAAGGAAAGGATAAACCTCAATTTCCATTCTTATGTTTAACCGTTTCGGGAGGGCATACCCAAATCGTTTTGGTAAAAGACTATTTAGAAATGGAAGTTATCGGAACAACAATCGATGATGCTGCAGGAGAAGCTTTTGATAAATCGGCAAAAATATTAGGATTTGAATATCCAGGAGGACCATTGATTGATAAATATGCTCAACTCGGAGATTCTTCACGGTTTGAATTTTCGAAGCCAAAAATGGAAGGATATAATTTCAGTTTTAGTGGATTGAAAACATCGATTCTCTATTTTATTCAAAAACAGCAAAAAATAAATCCAACTTTTATTGAAGATAATTTGGCAGATCTTTGTTCATCTATACAAAAATCGATAATTGATATTTTATTTAATAAATTAGTAAAAGCATCAAAAGAATTAAAAATAAAACAAATAGCAATAGCTGGTGGAGTCTCTGCAAATTCAGGATTAAGAAAAGAGTTAATTCGAGTAGGAGAGGAGTTGAAATGGAAAACATTTATCCCTAAATTTGAATTCTGTACAGATAATGCAGGAATGATTGCTATTACAGGTAAGTATATGTATGATAAAAAACAATTTGCAGATCAATCTATAGCAGCATGTTCACGCTTAAAAATAGAATGATTTTGATAAATGTTATTAACTTGTTCATTAGTTTTTATTATATTTGTTCTTTACTTTAAAATAAAAGCTTATATTAGAAGCTTAAACCAAGAAATTATGCCAGAAATTAAACAAAACCCAGAATTAATAGAAAAAGAAATGGTTGCGGCATTATCGTTTCATGATAAGTCGCCTATTGAACAACATCCAGATCTTTTAACTCAAATTGAAACTGCAGTTAGATTAGGAAATGCGCATCACAGCAAAGTTTCAATCATTTTTCAAGATGATTCAGGCTTAAAGCGTGTTGATACGACACTTTGGGCGAATGGAGCAAAATTTATTTGTTTAAAAGGAGGTATCTGGATTCCAATAGAAAGAATTTTAGAAATTAAATTATAATCTAATATAAGTACTTGAGCCTATATTGTTTCAATAAGCAATATAGGTTTTTTTTGTGCCTATATTTTTATTGAAGTTAATTTAGGAATACAAGGATGAAGCGAAAGTCTAAGTCTGTTTATTGAATAGAATTTATATCTTTGGAACATATTTAATAATGGAATATGAAATTATTTACTTTTATCTTTTTTACAATACTAACTCTAACTACTTTTTCTCAAGAGAAAGTGACATGGGAAAATAAATACAATCAAAAAACGAAAAATATTGAAATGACCGCTACAATTGCAGAAGGTTGGCATTTGTATAGTCAATTGATTGATAACAAAATCGGTCCTGTTCCAACTTCTTTTGTTTTTACAGAAAATCAATCGGTTGTTTTTTCTGGAAAAGTAGAAGAGCCTAAACCAATTCAAGAATACGATGAGAATTTTGAAGCAACCCTTAATTTTTTTAAAGATGAAGTGATGTTTTCACAAAAAGCAATTGCCAAACAAAGTACAACACAAGAAATTATAATTTCTTACATGGTGTGTAACGAAACGATGTGCTTACCTCCAATTGATCAAAAGTTCACAATTGAAATTAAACCAATTTAATATAGTTCTGTATGAAAAAAATATTTTTTAGCCTTTTAGTTGTTTTGTTTGCAACGAATGTTGTTAGTGCACAAATGGAATATCCTGACGAAAAGGTCAAAGCAAAATTTAAAATTGAACAAAACGGTACTGAAGCTACTATTATTGCTGAAATATCTATTGTACAAGATTGGCATATAAATGCTGTCGTATTACCAAAAGGAACCTTTGGTTATGCAACTACTTTTGTGTTAAATAAGTCAAAAAACTTTAAACTTATTGGGAATGTTACTGAACCGAAACCTCATATTACTCATGATGAAGCATCAGACGAAGATATCGCAATTCATGCAGGGAAGATTGTTCTTAAACAAAAAATTAAACTTTTAACAGATAAAGATTTTGATTTATCAGGTGTTTTTTCCTTTCAAACATGTAATGAAGTAAGATGTTTAACTCCTTTTGATCAAGAATTTAATTTAAAAGTAAAATCGAAAAAAGTAGAATCGAATGATGGAGTAGATACTTCTAATGCAGATATAAAAGAAGCGACAGTTGTAGCTCCAGTTGTAGATTCAAAACCTAATAAAAAAGACAAAAATGAAGTAGAAACTGTTATTACTTCAAAAGATGAAACAAAAGAGAAAAGTTCAATGTTGACTATTTTTATTTTATCTTTTTTGAGTGGTTTAGCAGCTTTACTTACTCCTTGTGTTTTTCCAATGATCCCTATGACAGTTAGTTTCTTTACTAAACAAAGTAAAACAAAAGCTGAAGGTATCAAGAATGCTACCATTTTTAGTATTTCGATTATACTTATTTACATTTTATTGGGTACTGTTGTAACCAATGTTTTTGGACCAGAAGTATTGAATAAAATGTCAGCGAATCCTTGGTTTAATTTTGTTTTCTTCGTTTTATTAATTGTATTTGCAGTTTCATTTTTAGGCGCATTTGAAATTAGAATGCCAAGTTCGTGGGTTAATAAAGCGGATGCAAAAGCAGATAAAGGTGGAATTGTTGGTATTTTCTTTATGGCTTTAGCTTTAGCTTTAGTGTCTTTTTCATGTACTGGACCAATCGTAGGAACTCTTATTGTTGAAGCGGCAAGTGTTGGAGGTATAACGCCAATAGTTGGAATGTTTGGGTTTTCATTAGCTTTAGCATTGCCTTTTGGTTTATTCGCTTCTTTTCCAGGTTGGATGAATTCATTACCAAAATCAGGAGGATGGTTGAATTCTGTAAAAGTTGTTTTAGGGTTTTTAGAATTGGCTTTGGCTTTAAAATTCTTATCAAATGCAGATATGACATGGGGTTCTCACATGTTGGAAAGAGAGTTGTTTATAGCGATTTGGATTGCTATATTTACCGTGTTAACATTGTATTTATTTGGTAAAATTAGAATGCCTCATGATAGTGCTTTAGTTAGCTTACCAGTTGGAAGAGTTCTTTTAGGAACTACAACTTTAATGTTTGTAATTTATATGATCCCAGGAATGTGGGGAGCACCATTAAGTATAATGAGTGCGTTTCCTCCTCCGTTACAATACAGTGAATCTCCAATGGGATTTGGTGGAGGAGGAAGTTCTCATGAAGAAGGGCCAGAAGGTACAGTTTTAGGACCTCAAAATATTAATGTTTTTCATGATTATGACAAAGCTTTAGCGTATGCTAAGGAAGTTAATAAACCGTTGTTTGTTGATTTTACTGGAATTAATTGTGTGAATTGTCGAAGTATGGAACAGAAAGTTTGGGCAAAACCTGGAATTATTGATCAATTAAAAAATGACGTTGTAATTGTTTCATTACATGTTGATGAAGAAGAAATTTTACCTAAAAATGAACAAGGAACCTTTAAAACTTTTGATGGTAGATTTTTAAAGGTCAAAACAACAGGAGATAAATGGAAATTGATGCAAACAAATAGATACCATATTCTTGCACAACCATATTATGTGATGCATGATGTAAATGGAAATGATTTAACAAATGGTTCAGCAGATTATGAACACACTAGTGATCCTACAGATTTTAAACTTTGGCTTGACAATGGTATAAAATCTTTCAATAAATAACATCAAAAATAAATGATAATAAAATCCTTCGAAACTTTCGGAGGATTTTTTTTTACCTTTACATTTGTTTAAGAATGTCAGAGTAGGAAGTGAATGAGTTTTAATATAAACTTGTTTTGATTAATAATTAATCTAGATGAGTTGAATTTATTTTGTAGTGCCAAACCTTATAAAACGATTTTTTATTAATTTAGTAATGATTTAAAAGAATTATCACTTAATGATATTTCTGTTCAAATAGCATAAAAGCCCTGAAAGGGTGTTATCAATTAGCGATGGGCAAAGCCCATCGAATAAAATAAGAACAAACAATAACAAAGCCCTGAAAGGGTGAAATACAAGTATGGGACAATCACTCGTGAAAAATTATATTCATATCGTGTTTAGCACAAAACACAGAAAACCTTTAATACATCATTCAGTAGAAATTGAATTGTATAGTTATTTAGGTGATATCTGTAATAATTTAGGATGCCAAGTGTTAAAAGTAGGCGGATATACTGATCATATTCATATCCTCTGTATGCTTTCCAAAAAAATAGCATTAGTAAAATTACTTGAGGAATTGAAATCACATTCTTCAAGATGGATAAAAACAAAAGGGGATGCATTCACAAATTTCTACTGGCAAGATGGTTATGGGGCTTTTTCAGTAAATCCTTCAGAAGTAGAAATAGTCATAAATTATATTGTAAATCAAAAGGAACATCATGGTAAAAAAACATTTCAAGACGAATATAAAGCTTTTTTGAAAAAATATGAGGTAGAATACGATGAACGGTATGTTTAGGATTAATGCTATCCTGAATATCACACCCTTTCAGGGCTTATGCTTGTGTGTTTATTGTTGATTCATAGGGCTTTGTCCAATGTTTATATATTAAACCCTTTCAGGGCTAGATCAGTTTTCGGAAGATTTTTATTATATAGTGTAAGCGAGTGAAGTAAATAAAACCGTTACAATTTGAAACGGATTCAAAAACCCAAAAGTGAAAAAATTAAATGAACGAATTCCTCAATACTCCAATTGAATTTCTGAAAGGTGTAGGACCAAATCGTGCCGTGCTCTTGAAGAAAGAAGCTGGGATTTTTACTTTTGATGATTTATTACATTATTTCCCTTTTCGATATGTAGATCGTTCGCAATATCATTCGGTGGCTGAATTACCGCAATTGGAAGGGTATGTGCAATTAAAAGGAACTATTACGCATGTTTCCGAAAAAGTTGTTGGAAAACAAACTCGATTAGTTGCTAAATTTCATGATAGAACTGGTGTTATTGAGTTGGTTTGGTTTCAAGGGGGGAAATGGATTAAACCGCTTTTAAAACCGAATGTTGAATTTCAAGTGTATGGAAAAGCGAAATTGTTTGGATCTTCATTCAATATTCCTCATCCTGAATTGATCGAATTTGAAAAAGTAAAACATGAAAAAGGATTACAAGCTGTTTATTCTAGTACTGAAAAGCTGGGTTTGAATGGGTTGAGTTCAAAAGGAATTGAAAAAATAATTACATCGTTGGTTGTTCAATTGAAAGGTAAAATTTCGGAAACTTTACCTTCGTCTATGATGAATGAATTGAAATTGATTTCTCGAGAAGAGGCATTGATTCAAATTCATTGTCCAACAGATGAGGTGAAAGCAAATTTAGCTCGAATTCGATTGAAATTTGAAGAATTATTTTTCCTTCAGTTAGAATTATTGATGCGAAAATTAATTAGTGTTCGAAAAAAAGGAGGTCATATATTCCCTGAAGTGGGATTTCCATTTACCGATTTTTATGAAAATCATTTACCATTCACATTAACAGGGGCTCAAAAACGCGTTCTCAAAGAAATTCGAAAGGATTTTATGAATGGAAATCACATGAATCGTCTGTTGCAAGGTGATGTAGGAAGTGGGAAAACATTGGTGGCTCTTTTGACAATGTTGATGGGGATTGGAAATGGATTTCAAGCCACTTTAATGGCTCCAACGGAAATTTTGGCTACTCAACATTTTGTAACATTGGTTGACTTCTTAAAAGAGATGAAAGTGAAAGTTGCTTTGTTGACTGGTTCAGTTGGTAAAAAAGCACGAAGAAGTATTCACGAAGGATTAGAGAACGGCGAAATAGATATATTAGTTGGTACACATGCGCTTTTAGAAGATGTAGTGAAGTTTAAGAATTTAGGAATCGTTGTAATTGATGAGCAACATCGTTTTGGAGTTGCTCAACGGGCGAGATTGTGGAAGAAAAATACAATACCACCGCATGTTTTAGTGATGACTGCAACCCCAATTCCTAGAACGTTAGCAATGACATTTTACGGAGATTTAGATGTTTCTGTAATAGATGAATTACCTCCTGGAAGAAAAGCGATTGAAACTTCTCATCGATTTGAAACCAATCGCTTGACTATTTTCGGATTCATGAAATCTGAAATGGCGAAAGGAAGACAGATTTATGTCGTTTATCCACTAATTAAAGAGTCAGAAACCTTGGATTACAATAATTTAATGGATGGATATGAAGCGATTTCTCGTTATTTTCCTTTGCCTGAATACCGAGTAAGTATTGTTCATGGGAAAATGAAAGCAGCTGATAAAGAGTTTGAAATGCAACGTTTTGTCAAAGGGGAAACTCAGATAATGGTTGCAACAACGGTAATCGAAGTTGGTGTAAATGTACCGAACGCATCCGTAATGATTATTGAAAGTTCAGAGAAATTTGGTTTATCACAATTGCATCAATTGCGTGGTAGAGTAGGGCGAGGAGCTGAACAGTCCTATTGTATTTTGATGACTGGAATTAAATTATCAAAAGAATCTAAAAAAAGATTGGAAACGATGGTGAGAACCAATGATGGTTTTGAAATTGCAGAAGTAGATTTAGAATTGCGTGGTCCAGGTGATATTATGGGAACACAGCAAAGCGGAGAATTGGATTTAAAAATTGCAGATTTGTCTAAAGATGGACAAATAGTTGTTTTAGCAAGAGATCAAGCGAGAAGTATTTTAGAAGATGATCCATTATTAGAAAATCCTGATCACTTTTTGATCAGAGAAAAATTAAGAAAAATAATGTTGTCTAAGCCAAATTGGAGTAGTATATCTTGATTTAAAGTCGAGTTTTAATGTTAACTTTATCTGTTTTAAATTTGTTGAAGAGTTGAAAAAGAAAGGGGTAAGTTTTATGTTATCAAGTGTAATATTTTTATTACTTGTCACAATATTTTGCTTTTTCACGCTCTATTTTATTGATTTAAATGAAATAACTTCTATTTTAAATCAATCGTTTAAGAAAAATTACAATGAAAATCTCATTTATTACTATGAAACGGATTTTCAGTTTAGGTGTTTTGTATCTGGACTTTTCTTACTCGTATTACTTTCGTTTTTGATGGTCTATAGAAAAAAAATACTTCTAGTAGTTCCTGAATTAAGCGAATCATTTAAAATTTTAATTAGATCAAGTAAAGAAGCTTTTAAAAGACAGTTTTCAATTCATAAGCGTATCTATACTTTTTACTTTTTTTGGATTCTATTATTTTCAATTGCTATCCGTCTTTATTTTTTGGACAGTCCAATTCGATACGATGAAGGATTTACGCATTATTATTTTACTAAAAAGCCATGGTTTCTTGTTTTATCTTATTATGACTACCCGAATAATCATATATTTCATACGATTTTAGTAAAGCTGTTTATATCTATTTTCGGAGACTCAGTCGTTTCTTTAAGGTTAACAGCATTTGTTTTTGGAATAGGATTGATCCCTTTAAGTTATATATATGTAAGTAAAGTTTTCAATAAAAATGCTGCAATTTTAGCGGTAACTTTTATTTCTATATCTTCTATTTTACTAAGTTATTCTGTAAATGCGAGAGGATATACGATCATTTTTTGTGCTTTTATCATTCTTTTAATTTTAATTGAAATGCTAAAGAAGCACAATGATAAACTAATTTGGGTTTTATTTGTTACCATTCAAGTTATCGGAATTTACACAATTCCTGTAATGCTTTACATTAGTTTTATTCTCTATATTTATTTTGTTTTAAGCAATGGAATCAAAAAAGAGAATGAGCAAATTCATATTCCATTGTCACGAATTTTTTTAAGCGGATTAATTGTTCTCTATTTTTCAATGATGCTTTATATGCCTGTTTATCTTTTGATGGGAGCAAAGGTTATTGTGGCGAATGAAACTGTGCAATCGTTTTCTTTTTCATACATTTTGAGTAATGTTTCTGAAAATCTATTGCATACTTTTCGTTTTTTTGTGACAGATTTACCGTTGATAGTTAGGTTTTTACTCGTAGGTGGAATTGTTTCAAGTTTTATTTTTGTGAAACAATGTAGGTACTTAATTATTTCAATTATTTGTTTCTTCTTTTTTATTCATTTTATACAAAGAGTGATTCCTCCGCCTAGAGTTTTAGCGATTCTTTTCCCTGTTTTTTATATTTTTTCAGCCGTAGGGATTATTTCTTTGGTAAATAAATTTTGGAAATTAAAAATGTATCCTTTTTCACTTGTTTTAAGTTTTTGTGTGCTGATTTTTGCGTCATTTTTAATTATTAAATCAAATAGTCCTACAGAAAAGTTCGATGTAACACCAATTCGTAATTACAACCCCGTTTTCTCCTATTTAAAAACTGAAATAGGACTAAATGATAGAGTTTTATGCCGTTTTCCTATAGAATCAAGTGTAAATAGTTACTTTTATTTTTATAAAATACCTCATTTTATTTTACAAAATAATGTTTTAGAATCTAAAAATGTTTTTATCATTAAGGGGAATAAATACCTGCAAAGTACAGATTTTATTTTAAGAAAAAATGATGTTAATATTCATGATTTCAATAAATTGTATACATTAATTTCTAAAAAGAATTTTGATTCAGCGATTTCAATTTTAAAATACAGAAGGAAATAAAGTTGGATTAAGACTAAAAGTAGGGGTATAAAATTTTAACTGAATTCTAGAAAGTAAAATAATACATGTTTGCGAAGCTTATTTAAAATTGGTCTTTACACAGAAGAAAAAGCATTGCTTTTGAAGACCAAACGTTAGTGCAGGGACTGTATTTCCGTAATCGCGTTTCGCTTTTTCTGCGAAAAGGAGTGTGAAGGAAAGTATTTACGTGCGATTTCGCTTCATATTGAGAAGTTTAAAAGTTCGTAGAACTAATTAATCCTATTGAATGAAGTGAAAAATTCCTTGTAAAGATCCTTGATTTTTGCTTACTTTTCATCAAGGAAA
>OBEQ010096142.1_pt1 | contig 18039 bp, 18 predicted proteins | sample 1670901 | NCBI WGS metagenome assembly OBEQ01 (sample SAMEA104232315, study PRJEB22302) | groundwater metagenome | biome: forest; feature: aquifer; material: groundwater | place: USA | collected 2011-08-07 | depth 5.4 m
AAAATTTTTTTTCTTTCAATTCGTTTTCATCAGGATTATAGTAATAATAGAAATCGCGAAGAGATGTATCTGTATCAACCAAAAATTTCATCCCTGATTGTTTGTTTCTTATTTTAGAAATATGTTCAAACTCTTTAAACCGACTTGGTGGCATAATAGAATCGTTTTTTACAGGGACCACTTTGTTATTTATAAACGTGAAAGCTTTTACCGAATCTAAAGAAATATCTACGGGCTCAATATCATAAAACCATCCACGCCAAAACCAATCTAAATCAACTGCAGATGCATCTTCCATCGTTCTGAAAAAGTCGGCTGGTGTTGGATGTTTAAATTTCCATCTTTCACAATAGGTTTTAAAAGCAAAATCAAATAATTCTCTTCCCATTATTGACTCTCTTAGTATATTTAAAGCTGTCGCTGGTTTTCCGTAAGCATTATTCCCAAATTGTAAAACAGATTCTGAATTGGTCATTGCTGGTGACATAAATCGTTCATCTCCTCGCATATAATCAGCAATTAAATAAGCAGGACCTCTTCGAGAAGGATAACCTCTTTCCCATTCCTGTTCGGTTAGATATTGAACGAATGTATTCAAACCTTCATCCATCCAAGTCCACTGTCTTTCATCTGAATTGATGATCATTGGAAAGAAATTATGTCCCACTTCGTGAATAATAACGCCCCACATTGAATATTTTGTTTCTTCTGAATAGGTTCCGTCTAATTCTGGTCTTCCTCCATTGAAACAAATCATTGGATATTCCATTCCTATCCATTTCGAATGAACAGATATTGCAACAGGATACGGATATTCAACTGTATATTTTGAATATGTTTGAATCGTATGAGCGACTAATTTTGTTGAATATCTTTCCCATAAAGGATTGCCTTCTTTCGGATAATAAGACATTGCAAGTACCGTTTTTGTAGGGAATTTAACGCCTTGCGCATCCCAAATAAATTTTCTAGAATTGGCAAAAGCAAAATCTCTAACATTCGTTGCTTTAAATGTCCACGTTTTTGTTTCATTGGAATGACCTTTTTCTCTTCCAATAGCTTCTTCTTGATTGGCTATAATAACAGGAACATCAGAGGTTAAAGCTTGTTTTAGTCGATTAATTTGTTCAGCAGTAAGTACTTGATCACTATTTTGTAATTCTCCAGTAGCGCCAACGATGTGATCTGCAGGAACTGTTATGTTTACTTCATAATCTCCAAACGGAAGTGTGAATTCTCCTTTTCCTAAAAATTGTTTGTTTTGCCAACCTGTGATGTCATTATAAACACACATTCTAGGAAACCATTGCGCAATTGTATATAAATAGTTTTTATCTGTGTTAAAATATTCATAACCAGAACGACCACCAACAGCCAATCTATCATTGATATTGTACCACCATTTTACTTTAAAACTAATATTTTCACCTGTTAAAAGTGGTTTGTCTAAATCAATTCTTAACATTGTTTTATTAATTGAAAAACGAATTTTTTGACCTGAAATAGTTGTTATTTCATCGATTTTAAATCCTCCATCGTAGTAAAATTGTTTTTTATCAATTGCATCGACACTATTGAAATCTTCCATTCTTTCAACATCAATTAACTTTGAATCAGCATTTATTTCAAATATGTTTTGGTCTAGTTGTAACCACAAATAATCTAACCGATCTGGGGAATTGTTTGTGTAGGTAATAACTTCATCGCCCGATAAAATTTGCTTCGAATCGTCAATTTTAACATTTATTTTATAATCGGCCTTTTGTTGATAATAGTTGTGACCAGGTGCTCCTGCTGCATTTCTATATTCATTTGGAGTAGGAAGCATTTGATCTAATTGAGCAAATTTGCTTTGAGCGGATAGGATAGAGGGAATCGATAATAATAATACGACAATTTTGTTCATAGTTGTGACAGATATTTAAAATTCAATTGTTTGTTCTCTATTAGTATAGAGGAAAGGAAATGTTTGTTTTTTAGCGTTGTATATAAAAGTTAATTTATTTTGTTGTTGAGAATAGATGTCCATTAATAAGTCAAATGAAACAATTAAAGGTGGGTGAATTTCTACAGCAGAAGAGGAAAAATAAAATTCAGTTAATCCATCTTTTTTCACTTCAAAACCAATCAATTTAAAATCAATGATTGAATTGTTCATTTTTACAGAATATCCATCCAATAATGTATTTCCAATTAGGTTTTGTAAAGTTGAATCTTTTAGATGATCTTCAAGTTCTTTGACTGCAACTCCCTTGTCTTTTAGCCAATGTTCAATATCATGAGTTGAAACAATTAAAGATAATTCAAACTTCTTATTGGTGGTATTGTATTCCATTTCGGCAAAAGCGAAATAGTAATCGTGTGAAAATGAATATGATGAGATGAAAGTAAAAGCTAAAATACTTAAAAGAAGTCTCATGATTTAATAATTTATTTCAGCTAAAATAGTATTTATATTATTGATTAGCCTATTTTATTCATTCTAAAATTCTAATTTTACAAAAAACGTTAATTGAAAATGCAAAAAATTGGTATTATTGGGTGTGGAAATTTAGGACTTTCTTTGTTAAAAGGAATCCGTGAAAAAGAAGCTAAAACAGTCTTGTATGGTTCGAAAAGAAATATTAAATCTATTGAATATTTAAAAGATGAAGTAACTTTTATTACTTCTAATAATCAAAAGGTTATTGAAGAGTGTGATATTATTATTTTAGCTTTAAAACCCTATACCATTATTCCATTTCTTACTGAAAATTCTAAATTTTTTAATCCATCTAAACATAGTATTGTTTCTGTAGCAACTGGTGTGACGATTAGTGAAATTGAATCTTGTTTTTCATCTCCAATGGATGTTTTTAGAGCAATGCCCAATACAGCATCTTCTGTGAATGAGTCAATTACAATGGTTTCTTTAAGTAATGATCATCTGAATAGAAAGGACAAAATTATTGAAGTTTTCAACACAGTTGGAGAAACGATTGTAATCGAAGAATCCTTAATGGAATCTGCTACTGTTCTTGGTGCTTGCGGAATTGCTTTTGTTTTACGTTTTATGCGGGCAATGATTCAAGGAGGAATAGAAATTGGTTTCGATGCCAAAACAGCAACAAAGATTGTAAGTCAAACTGTTAAAGGAGCAGCAGAATTGATTGTTCGAAATGGAAACCATCCAGAAGAAGAAATTGACAAAGTAACGACTCCAAAAGGTTGTACAATTGTTGGTTTGAATGAAATGGAACACAGTGGTTTTAGTTCGGCTTTGATAAAAGGAATTGTAACTTCGTATCAGAAAATAGAGAAATAGGCTAAAGACATTAGACTTCGACGTGAGGTCAGTCGAACGATCGCTTCGCTTTTATTGATGAGTTTTGTTTGAGATGAGTGTATGTCTTGAAACATTTTGTCTAAGGACTTGAATCAATGAAGTTCTTGCTCAAAGAGGGATGGATTTTGATAGGGATTATTATTAGTCTTGAAATCTTGAATCTTTTAGTCTTGAATCTTCAAAGCTATAACTAAATATATGAGATATAATCCAAATAATATTTAATTTTCACCCAATTTTCGTTTCATTTCAGCGAGCTGTTTTGTCATTTCTTCAATAGTTTTATCTTTTTCATCTAGCGCTTTTCTTTTCTCTTCCAATTCCTTTAAAAATTTCTTCTCCTTGTCCTCAAACATTGCATTAACTGATCTCCATGCTTCTTGTTCGTCCTCGATTTGTTTGCGTTCAATTGGATTTGTACCACTGTGATGTAAAATATCGGTGATTATTTTCACTTCTTCAACATCGGTGTCGTGCTTAAATTCTTTGATGATGTTTTTATTTTCAACAAAATTGGTTTGCTCAAAAACGCTTAATAATTTATCTAGTCTTGTTTGGTAACGATCTGTAATTCTATCAACTTGAACTATAAAACTATCGTGCGTCAATTTTTCAACGAAATCACTTTTTGTTTTTAAATTCGTTTTATTGATAAGATCTTTGTAGTTTCTTTCAACTTTTAAGCAAGGAGTTTCGATTTCAGGAATTTTGAAGCCTAAAATGTAAATCGTTGTGATGGGTAAAATTATTTTTTCATCATTATGAGAATCTTCCTTTTTGTATTGTTCTCCTAAATAATTTCTAAAACGCATCAGATCAATTTGATTCTTCGCTTTTTGAATTTCGATCAATACTTTTTTTAATTCACCTGATTCAGTTTTGATAGTAGCAATAAAATCCAATCGGAAAACTGCAAGTCCAGCAAGTCCATCTGTATATGTAAATTCTTGTGGTTTAACAACTACTGTTTCAATAGTTTGTTCCAATAAAGTTCCGATAAAGAACTTCGCAACTTTCTCGTTTTCCATCATTCTTTTGAATACGACGTCGTATATTGGATTAGCTATAACCATGATAATCTTGTATTTTGAATAGTAAAGATACGAATTTATAGTTTGAAATCAATTTTTCATGAGATTTATAACTAGGATTACGGTTATGAGAAATTGTATTTGGTTGTTTTTGGGTCTTCTTAATCTTCTCGGGTTTACTTTATTCGCAAGAACCAGCTACTCCAGAACCAAGAGAAGTATCAATAATTCCTATGTTTGAGGCTTTGCCTAAAAAAGTTTTTGCTTCGTGTTTCCGTAGGATTGAAAATCCAGCGAAGCGGGTTTAGTTTGTTATGAGTGTAAGTCTTAAAATCTTTTATCTTTTAGACTTGAATCTTCGAAGCTATAACTACTAGACAGTAAGAAAATACCAATTTAACAACCCCAACATCTCAAAATAAAAATTCCTAATTTTATCAATATTCATTTTTAACATTGTTTTTATGTTAAATTTGTAACCGAATAAATATTTAATATTAAATACTTAAAAAACACAATGAAAACAAAAACTATCAAAAGATTAAGAGGATTTGCAGTAGCAACTATTTTAACAATTGGTTCATTTACAGCAACAGCTCAATCAAACTTTAACGAGAACCAATTAATCGGTCAGGCTCATTCAGTATCGGGATTACCGCAATTGTTGAATAACTACCGTCAACTTGGATGGGATGTGAATTCAGATGTTGTTGATGTAATTGTTTGTAAAATCCAAGGATATACAAAAACAGTTATATTTACTGCTAAAGCACCGTATATTTATTCAAACAATCCTGAATTTCAATACGCACCACCAATGCCCATCGTAATTGCAACAGTTGAATTTGATTGTGATAATAATATTATAGCTTATTCTTTAAATTAATTAGAGGAGAATAGTATCATTAAAAGAGGTTGTCTTGATATTCAGGACAACCTCTTTTAAATTTGGGGAAATCCATACCGAAGATCACTTCTTCGTTGGATTTTCAATTAGAAATGTAAAATAAGTTTGTTTTAAATCTATTGTTTAATATCTAAAAATCTATAATCTAAAATGAACGACATCCAAAACAGAAACGATATTCAATTACTTGTAAATACTTTTTACGACAAAATTCGGCTGGACGAAATTCTAGGTCCAATTTTTAATTCAACAATTCCGAATGATCTTTGGCTTTCTCATTTAGACAAATTGACTGATTTTTGGGAGACCAATATTTTTGGAAAACCCGTTTTTAAAGGTAATCCTGTAGAGGCTCATCGAAATGTAGACAAAAAAATGAACCATTCAATTTCTCAAGAGCATTTTGGACAATGGCTCAGCATTTGGTTCACAACAGTAGATTCACTTTTCGAAGGAGAAAATGCGTTGAAGGCAAAAAATAGAGCAAGAAACATGGCAACAGGACAATATTTAAAAATCTGGGAAGCGAGACCTGGAAAATGATTTATTAAATTACAAATTGCAGATTAAAAATTGAAAAAATAAATTTGATAGAAAATTTTATTCAAATGTGAAGCTGTATTAATCATATTCCTTTGACCTAATTCTAAATTGAGTAAATGACCTTAGCCTTATGCCCTAATTTACTTTCCGATGCTTTATTTTTCTAATACTATGGTTCTTGTGATTATTTGAAACAACACTTATGTTTCCGTCAGATTCTAAAATTAAGCTATCGATATCTTCAATTGCATTACTTCCATGTTCTCGAATAGCCTGTAAAAGTTCGTCCTCTGAGATTCCATTTTTTTTACAGTTTTCTTTTTTAATTTCTCCTTTGTAAATTAAAATTACTGGTTCGCCTTCTATTATTTTTTTTAAAGCAGGGAATTTAAACTTTAGTTTTTTAAAAGCCATGTTTATTCCGAATAATACACTTGCTGCAATTAATCCGCCTATCAATGAATTATCAGAACCAACCATGGCATTTTGTACCGAATTGCTAATTAATAGAACAAAAATTAAATCAGTAATTGACAGTTGTGCTAATTCAGTTTTACCAAAAATTCGAAAAACAATTACAATGAACAAATAAACGGCGGATGTGCTAAGGATTATATGAGTGTAATTTTCCATTGTTTTTACTTCTTATCACAAGTATAAATAAAAGCAGGAGGGAAGTTTAAAGGAGTAAAAGTTATAGAAACAGATTCAAATTTTGCTTCTAACATTTTTTTAGCTTGTTTAGTGTATTGAAATTGAATGTATTTTCCTGAATTATTTAAAATATCAAATGAATTATTGATGATAGCTTCTCGTAATTCTTGGGGGAAATTGTATAAAGGTAAAGATGAAACAATTACATCTGCTTTTTGAAGATTGTTTTTAATTAAGTATTCTTCCATTTTTTCTGCACTATCGTAAATGAAAATTGCTCTTTTGTCTTTTATCGTTTTTTTTAAAATTCTAATAAATCGCTGATTTAATTCAAATACAAGTAAAATAGCATCTGGAGACATTCGTTTTAAAATTTCATAAGTAAAAACACCAGTCCCAGGTCCTAGTTCAATAATTACTTTACTTTCATTAAAATTTATATTTTCAAGCATTTTATCCATCAAATAACGAGAACTTGGACGAACAGATCCAACCATCTTTCTATTTTTAAAGAATTGCTTAATAAAAGAGCGTTTTTTTGACATTCTATTTTAATCTTTTATTGCTAAGTTACCGTTATTTATGATTGCAACAACGTTTCCAGTAAATTCTTGACCTATAAAAGGGGTGTTGTATGTTGCAGAAATAATATCGTTTTTAGTTAACGTCCAATTAGCGAGAGGATTAAAAATAGTTATATCAGCTTTTGAATTAATTTCAATTACATTATTTTCAATTTCTAATATAGATCTAGGCTTTGTTGCTAATGCATTTATAACAATTTCCAAATCAAACTCTTTTGCTAAACTTAACGAACCAAAAACAGATTGTAAAGTAATGTTACCAAAGGAAGAATTATCAAATTCAACATCTTTTTCTTCTTTATCAAAAGGTCTATGATCTGAAACGATTATGTCAATAGTTCCATCTTTTAACCCTTCCCATAATGCAATTCTATCCGATTCACGTCGTAAAGGAGGCATTAATTTAAAATTTGAATCAAATCCTAAGGTAGCTGTTTCATTGAATATTAAGTGAGAAGCATGAACATCAGCAGTTATAGATAACCCTTTTTCTTTTGCTTTTCTAATTAAATTAACACTTTCAGCACAAGAAATTCCTGTCAAATGAATAGTTCCTCCTGTGTATTCAACAAGTCGTATATTTCTCTCTAGTTGTATGATTTCTGCAATTGTTGGATCTGCTTTTAACCCTGTTTTAGTCGAAGCTTCTCCTTCATTAACCATTCCTTTTCCAGCCAATGAATGATCTCTAGAAAAAGCAATTATTTTTCCTCCAAAATTTTTACTATATAATAAAGCACGATACATTATACCCGAATTAACAGGAAGTAAATCATCTGTAAAAAGACGAACACCTGCTTGGTACATATCGTACATTTCGGAAAGATTTTCGCCTTTCATTTTTTTAGTAATTGTACCCATTGGATGCAAGCTAGTAACTTCATTTTCGGCTTTCCGAAGTGCATAATGAACTTGTGTTTTTCCATCAATCACCGGGTTTGTTCCTGGTAATAATGCGATATGTGTATAACCACCAAAAGCTGCAGCATGTAATCCTGTTTCAATTGTTTCTTTGTGTTCTTCTCCTGGATCACAAAAACTCGATTTTAAATCAACCCAACCTTGTGAAATATGTAAATCATTTTCTTCAATTAGTATAGCTGTTTCATCAGAAATTGTTGAATCAATAGCAGTAATAAACCCATTTTCAATCAATATATCCATTACTTTATGATTAAAAGATGATTGAGGGTCAAGAATGCGAGCTTTTTTGATAAGAATTTTCATGCGTTTATTTTTTTGCCAATTTATTTTCTCCAAAATTTCAAAAGAGCAATTTCTATTAAGATAAATAGAAGTGCTAATACGATAAATATTTTCCAATATTCATACGGTTTTTCAAGATCAATCTTTGTTAAACTTTGTCCTTCAGATATTTCAGAAAGTGTGATGTTTTTTATTCCTTGTGCTTCAAACAATGCCATAATTTCATCCTTTTCAAAAGATGTTACTGTTGATTCATTGCGATTGTAATTTAAAGAAAGAATACCTTTAACTGTTTCGTCAATAATTGAATAAGTTCCTGATTTTAAATTCTCAATTGCTTCTAAACCACTTAAGGATAAGTAAGTTATTGCTCCTTTTGTACTGATTTGAGGAATAAAATCTATTTGCTTGTTTTTTAGATGAATTGGTGATTCATTTTTCCTTTTCGTATAAATTGGGAAACGAGAATCACTTCCGATAATCAATGAAATTGGATTTTTTCGTTTACTTAGTTCAGCGGTTCTTAATAAAATCGTGCTAAACAATGCATTTGAAGTGAAACTTCCATACGAAGGTGTTAGTGAGCTTGTATATAAAAATACGTTTAAAGCCCCTAAAGAACGTATATACAGTGGATTTCCATTTTGTAAATCTATTAAACCAATCGATTGTGAAGAACTAAAAGAATTGGTTTTATATGCTTTTGAAATGGATGGTAAATTAATGTTTTCAGGTTTTTTTTCGAAGACAGATTTAAAAAACACATCGTCATAATTAATGTTTTTTATTTTCACACCTTCCGTAAATGTTGTTCCTATAGTTGGCATTTTTAATGAACTTAAAAATGAGTTCCAGCCACTGGAAGATATTATTTCTTCTCCAGGAAATAGAGCCAAAGTTCCGCCTTCTTTTGCATAATCTTCTAGATCTTCTGCTAAACCTGAAGGAATGTCTTTTGAGCCATTTATGATGACCAAATCTTTTTCTGAAAGAGATTCAGATGTGAAACTAGTTTGACTTATTTCTTCGACAGAGTAGAAATTGTCTAAGCTGTAGACCAAAGAGATTCTATCAACAGCGTTTTCTCCATTTAGAATTAAAATGTTCGCTTTTTTAGCAACGGAATAACTAAAGAAATATTCATCATCAAAATAAAATTGTTTATCATTGACACTTACTTTTCCTTTTTTAAATCCGTCCTTGTGCTCTGTGTAATTAATAACAGTTGTCGATGTATTATTAGCTGGAATATCAAGGAATACATCTCGTTTAGTATTTTCGACTTCAAAATGTAATTCTATATTTGTTAAATCATGATCCCCAGAGTTTTTTACACGAACATTTAATTCGTTATTCTCTCCAATTTTTTGAATAGGTGAAGTGAACCAAACCGAATCGATGTAAATATTAGAAGTTTCTATAGGTGTTAGTTTAACTGGATAATAAAAAGCCTCTTCATCTGCTTTTAATTTACTTAAATTAGATGTGTTTTTTTGGAAATCAGAAAATACAACATATTGAATAATACCGATTTTTTGGTTGGTTTCATTTTCTCTTTGGATTGCATTTCGTTCCCATTCAATTACATCTCCTACGTTTCTAACCATTGATGTGATCTCAATTTTATCCAATCGTTCTAACGCTTCTAATTTGGTAACCAACCGTTGTTCAATACCACTCATAGAATTCGTAACGAGCATAAAACGAGTTTCTAAGCTTGCATCCGTAATCATTTTACGTGACATTTCTCTAGCTTCAGAAATTAATTCTCCTTCAGTACCTTTCATGGACATGGAAAAAGAATTATCAATATAAATAGCTATTACAGGTTTTCCTCCTTTGGAATTATCAGTTTTTGCTGGTATAAAAGGTTGAGCAAAAGCGATAACTAAAAATGAAAAAGCAAGAATTCGAGCTAATAGAACGAGTAAATGTTTTAATTTTTGAGTTGAACGAGTTTGTTGATCAATAAATTGAATAAATTTTAAGCTAGAAAAATATAATGTTTTATACTTTCTAAAATTAAATAAATGAATAATAATTGGTATAATTAAAATACCAAATGCCCAAAGAAATTCAGGATATACAAACTTCATGTTTCAAAGATAATCAAATAAGAGAAAAGAGAAATAGAACTGATATAAAAGTCTAAAAAAAAATAAAATCATTTTGTCTCGCAAAGCCCAACACTTAATCCCCAACGCCTAACTTCTAAAGTTAAATTCTCTGATGATCTGCATTCCAGTTTTTAATCGCTAATTTAATTTCTTTTGGAGTCATTTTATTAGAAATTGTTTGATTTATTAAATCTACAATTTCATCATCATTTGCGAAACGAAGTGCTACGATTTGTTTAATAGTTAGTTGATTTTCAAATGTTTCAAATCTAACCCCAGTTAATAAATGGTAGTTGTAACGCATTTCCATTCTAATAATTCTATCTTGGTTTCCACTGGCGAAATTTCTAACATAAATAGCTATTATAATAAATGTGAAAGCAAATAGACTCGTGAAAAGTGTATTTGAGTTAAGGTCATTTATTAAATTTACAATTGACCAAATAAGTAAGATAAAAGCTGAAAGTAGACCAATATGATGGTATCCAAAGACTAAACGAGTGTGATTTTTAAAATTTTGAGGTTCCATAGTTGTATTTTTCAATTATATTATTTCCAAATCCAATTTACTTCATTGTTCCAATTAATTGAAAATTCATGTGCAAAATTAGTTAGTTCTGAATTTAAATTTTCAGAAGTTTCAATTGAATACAAAGGAAGAATAATAGATTGTCCGTTTTTCGTTTTGAGGAAATAATAGTTAGCTAATTCATTTATTTCTTCAATATCTGAAAATAATAATTTAGATTCTCCGTGTGTATCAGAAATATGAATTGAATCTTTTTTTATTTCAAATGTTGTTGGTTCTGATATTCTGTCATTGTAGTATTTTTTAACTTGTTTTAAATAAGTTCTATTATAGCTCCAACGTGTAAATAGAGGCATTAAATAAAATGCTAAAACAGATAAAAATAGCAAATAAATTCCTTGTCCAAAAGAATGATTTCCAAAAGAAATACACGCTAAAATTACAAGAAAGATGGATATCATTAATCGAATCTTTGCTCTTGTTTTAATAGCGGAATCAGATTTTGAAATAGTATAAAGTAGATGAGTTTGATAATCATCAATTTCTAATTTATAATTGAAAATCATTTCTTTTAAAATAAAAATTAGCTATTAAAATGCAACATTCCAACGAGGTAATATAGAATGTTCATCTAAAAATTTCTGTAAAATAAGACCTTCAACATACGTTGGAATGTGTTTTGTTTTTGCATTAAATGTTTCATACCAATGAACTTCTAAAGCTACAATATTTTCTTTTTTCATTTGTATTGGCCAAGCAGTTCTTCTTGATAATTTTCCAAATTGTTGTCCGTTTACAATGCGATCATAAACTCCACCTACTCTGTGTTTAATTTCTCCATTGTTATGAACAGTTCCTGTAGAACCAACGAATAATAATTCTTTTTCTTCTCCTGAAATTGCATATACTAAGTAAATTCCACTTCCATCTTGAGGAGCATTACAAACTTTACTTAGGTCACTTTCATTGTTGAATATGAAATGATTATGATTCTTGTATTTTGTCAATTCTTTGAACATGTTTTTTGTTTTGTCTTTAGTGAAAGAATTAAATTGCAATGTTTATTTTTAAGTTTACAACTAATTCGTGGACAAAGATAGTTCTTTTAACTTTAAAAACGATTGAATTATTTTAGAATACTAATCAAACTCATTTGAAATTCTGAATCTAAATTTTTTACTCTTTTTTAAATGATTTTACACTTAACTTGGTACAATTTATTAAAACCTGCTTCGTTTCTCTTTAAATAATAATAAGAATCACCATAAATTTTAATTTTTGTAGGGGAAACAACTCCATCAAATTCACCTATCATTAATTTTGTTCCGTTTTTTGTGTTTAATTTAAAAAGCGATAATTGTCTGTGATCTGAGGCTAAAATATAGATTTCATCAAAGAAATAATCATACAAAATTATCTTATTTTTTAAATGTTTAGTATCTATCGGTATCACTTTTTTATGATGAGATCCGTATTTAATTTTGATTATTTGATCGTTATTAAAGTTAATGATACTAATGTGATCCATCATTCCAACTCCAAAACAATTCGATTTTGATTCGGTGAAAAACAATTTATAATGGTTAATCATTTTTTTTAATTCATTATTTGTACAAAGTGTTGAATAGTTTCCATCCCATTTACCCTGAAGAATCATGTTTTCCGTATCATCTGTTATTGAATAATATAGAGATACAATTTCATTGAATTCGTTCTTTGAAACTGTATAAGTACTTTCATTCGTTTCAGCATAAATAATTTCAGTATAATTATTATTTTCTTGACTGATAACAGTGAACTTTTGGTGATCTAAACTCGTTCGAGCAAAATATACATTTTTTGTTGTTTTAGAAATTAAATTCTCAATAAATACCTTATACTCAGAAGATGATAAAATAGTGATATATTGAAAATTAATTTGTTTTGAAATATGAAATTGATAAACTGAATCTTTTGAATGAATATACGTATTTCCTAAACAATCTAAATTTAGAAATGTTGGAATGCATCGTAACTCAAAATCCCCACTAGTACTATCGTTTTTATAACCAATGTAATATTTTTCTTGAATAGATTTTAGAATTGTAATTGAGTTTTCTATGGGATTTATTAGATAATCTAAGATGTTCTCATTCGATTCTCCTGCTATTTTTTTCTGTTTTTCTCTTGATGAAGTCGATGAAACTACAAATTCTTCCAACTCATTGTGCTTAAAATTGAGAATAAAAGTATAAAATATGGAATCTGCTTCTATTCTTTGAGGAATACAATAAACTCCTTGTTCATATTCGAAATGCCTTATTATAATTGTATCTCCCGCATTTACTTGAAATATATAATTTGTTTTAGTTTGTTTAGGAATCGTTTTCAAATTATTAATATAAAAATCGCCATCCTTTATATTCATACTATCCACATTGATTATTTTACAATTAAAAATAATCTCTTGAGAAAATGAATGAAAACTAATCGTTAATAGAAAAAGGTAAAGTAATTTTCTCATAATTATTTTGAGTAAAAGAAGATGTTTAAATGTAATATTATATTTTTAATTTAAGCAAAAAAATAACTATTATTTATTTTTTAAGTTTAAACTGTAAGTTTTATTTGTAAAATGAAGCTTTTGATGTTTATAAAAAAGTGCGTTATATTTTTATATAGTAAATTTCTTGAATAAATTTTTTAAAAAAAATTGTAGAATAGATTCTTTATATTTGTAGTATATTGATGAAATATGAAAGTAGCAACTATAAGCGGATTGAAAAAAGAATTGATTCATCAATCAAAAGAAGATTTAATTGAACTTTTAAATACTTTTATTAAATACAGTAAAGAAAACAAAGAACTTTTAAATTATTTATTATTTGAGGCTGATTTTGAAGATAATTTCATAGCCAAAATTAAAGAAGAAATAGGAGAGGAGTTCAATAAAATTGATAGTAGAAGTTGGAAAACAATGAAGAAATCAATTCAACGAATATTGCGTTTACTGAAAAAATATATTAAATATTCTAAAAAAGCTCAAACTGAAATCGAACTTTTATTATTCTTTTGTCAGAAAATGCGTGACATGAGAATTCCATTGAATAGAAATCCGATCATTGTGAATATCTATAAACGTCAATTGAATTCAATCAACAAGGCGCTTTTAACACTGCATGAAGATTTACAATACGATTATTTAGAAGAAAAAGAAAAAGCCGAATCTGTAGTTGAGTTTTTATAAATCCTTATTTTCCAAATCCATTGGCTAAATTTCGAGCTACTGCATCATAATATCCAGTCATGTTTTTGGCTTTTTTTACACGTTTATATACTGCGTGAGGATCAGGAAAACATTTTGAGAAATATTCCCAAAAAGATGCCATTTTCATTAGTAAATGTTTATCACCAGAAAGTTGACTCCCATAATTCTCCATCAATTCATCGTGGAATTTCATAAAAATAGGAACCGTTTCTTCTGGAAAATCATCTGTCTTATCAAGTATCATTTCTGATAGAAAAGGATTCGCAATAATTCCTCTTCCAATCATCCATTTATCAACTGTTGGAAAGCGGTTTTGTAGTTCAGATAATTCTGTATAACTTGTAATATCACCATTAAAGACCATACTATGTTTCGATTCTTTGACACAATTTTCAAAAACGTCTTTATCTACCGTTCCTGTATACATTTGTTTAGCTGTTCTTCCATGGATTAATATTTTAGTCAAGGGAAAATCATTTAAATAAGGCATTAGGTTCAAGGTCTCAAAATTATTTTCATAGCCTAATCTCATTTTCATTGATAGTTTTATGTTAATTCTAGGTAGAATTTGCTCCAATATTTCCACAACTTTTAAAGGTTCGCACAACATTCCTGAACCCATACCACGTTTTGCAACCATAGGATAAGGACAGCCTAAATTCCAATTCATTTCGGTATGACCTAAATCTGACAAATAGTTAGCTAAAAATATAAAATCATCCACATCATTTGTCATTATCTGAGGAATGATTCGGTATCCTTTATTATTCTCCGGTTGAACATCAATTGTATGCGCTTTTTTCATCGATTTGTCATGGTTTAAACAAATCCAAGGAGAGTAATAGGTATTAATTCCATCGAAGTATTTATGAAACGCATTTCTGAACCGAAAATCGGTTAATCCTTGTAAAGGAGCTAGAAGAATTTGATGTTTTTTAATGGGGGAATTCAATTTGCATAATGTTTCGTCAAAATTAGCAATAATAATATTGATAAAAGAGTCTTTTTACGTAGTTTTCACAGGTCTTTGTTTACACTCTTAAAAAACTTCACGTCACTCAGTGTAAATACTTTGTGTAAATATTTGGTTAAAAATCAAAATACGTTTTCCTTTCTTTTTTATCCTAAAAATTATATTCCACATTCGTAATTTTGGAAATAGGGATCCATACTCCGCCTTTGAGACTAATATAATCTTTGCAAGTAGACCAAATCGTTGTGGTTGTTTTTTTAGGACCTTCGTCATCATAAAAATAGATAGTCACTTTTGAGTGATAAATATTACCCAGAGTAGTGGCACTTATCAGTTTTTCATAAAGACCTGTCACTTTTGTATAATTTGTATTCTTAGTAAAGGATAAGTTTGCAATAGCTCCTTTATCGACTGTATTGTATAATAAATTTTCCATAGTAGTATAATTTAGTGTAATGAAAATAAGTATATCATACTGTTTTAACAAATTAAGTTTTCAACACAATTGTCTGTTTATTAATTAGTTGAATCTGTGTTAGCTATGTGTTTATACGTATTCTTATTTTGTAATGTCTTTAAAATAAGTGAATCAAGTAATGTGAATTTTAGCAAAAAATGAAAAGCAATTGTTTATAAAGAATAATAGGATGTTGTGTTTTCTGTATTTGGTTCATATTTTCACCTTAATAAAGTTCAATTATCATTTATTAAAAAATAACAGGGAATGAACAGAGTTGCGAATACAAGGCAAACACATTTAATCGTCGCCCACACGCCACCCCAACTTCGTTGGGGTGGCGAATTGTGTGGTGTGATTTTATAGGCGAGCTAAAGCTCACCCTTACTCAAAATCGTGTATCTAAAAAAGGTGAAATTTTGACCTATTTTAAATGTCTTTGCCCTGGTTTCTAATAGGAATTTCTCTAAGTTTTTGAAATTCCTTGCGGCACTCTGTGAAAAAAACGCTGTGTAAATCTGTGGTTAAAAAAACATAAATACATTTGTTGTGTTAACAAAAAAACTGAATAAGCATCTAAAATTTCCAATCAACTTGTCACCGTTATTAACTTTTCAAAAAAAAAATCATTCTTTTTGCATGAATTATTATCTTTGATTCAACTAATAGATTTTAAAATGAAATTATTACAAGATAAAGTAGTATTGATAACAGGAGCTTCAAGAGGAATTGGGAAATCAATTGCTGAAGAATGTGTAAAACAAGGGGCAATTGTTGCCTTTTCTTATTTGTCATCTGAAGAAAAAGCAAAAGCATTAGAAGTTGAATTATCTGTAAATGGTGGTGTTGCGAAAGGATTTAAATCCGATGCAGGAAAATACGATGATGCTCAAAAATTAGTTGATGATGTTGTTGCTGAATTCGGAACAATAGACGTTTTAGTAAATAACGCAGGTATTACAAGAGATACTTTGTTGATGAGAATGTCTGAAGAGCAATGGGATGAAGTAATGAATACCAACTTGAAATCGGCTTTTAACTTGACTAAAGCTGTTCAACGTCCAATGCTAAAAGCTAAAAAAGGGTCTATCATTAATATGTCATCTGTCGTTGGTGTTAGTGGAAACGCTGGACAATCAAATTATGCTGCCTCAAAAGCTGGATTAATCGGGTTTACAAAATCGATTGCTCAAGAATTAGGTTCAAGAAATATACGTTGTAATGCAATTGCACCTGGATTTATTGAAACGGAAATGACTGCTGCTTTGGATCAAAATGTAGTGGCTGAATGGAGAAAATCTATTCCTTTGAAAAGAGGAGGTTCACCAAAAGATGTTGCTGAATTAACAGTTTTTTTGGGCTCAGACATGTCTGCTTATATAACTGGACAAACGATCAATGTTTGTGGTGGAATGTTAATGTAAAATAAATTATATATACATGAAAAGAGGCTATTCAATCATTTTGAATAGCCTCTTTTCATATATGTTTTTTGTGTAATTATTACCAATTATAAGTTTTGGTATTAGTTATAGTTGAAGAGTTTTCATAAAAATCTATTCTACAAGATCCTGGTGATCCTTGAAATACCATTTTCATGTCATTGTTTCCTTTAACAATTGTTTCGAAAGTTTGTTGTCCGTTTTCTTTATTTCCAGCAGTCCATCCTTTTTGATAAGCAAATGCCCATGTAGGAAGTGGTATTGAGGTGTTAGCGTCTTGTGCTGAAGTGTTAACTATTACTATTTTTAAAGTTGTTTTTCTGCTTAAATTAGCTTCAACACTATAACTTTCACCTTTTACCAATTGCCCTGACATAGATAATAAGTTTTCCCCCCAGTTAGCTGAAACAGGGTACGTAACAACACCTTTTTTAGTACATGAGCCAATTATTATTAAAATTGAAATGACACTAATAGTTCTTAAAATTTTCATAGTAATAAAATATAACAGGGTTATTCTTTTTAACTTATAATCAAATTTACAAAAAAAAATGGGTTTTCAAAGTTGAAAACCCATTTAATATTAAATTGAATTAAGAATATACTATCCTTTGTTCATTTTTTCTTTCAATGCAACTAAAGCATCTAAATCTCCTAATGTAGATTTCTCTGCATTTTGGTTGTTAGATTTAGCAACTTGAGAAGATTGAGAAGCATTTGCTTCTTTTCCTCCTTTTTTACCTGTTGCTTTTTCTTTAGTTGGTGCAGGAGTAGATGCTGTTGGTTTATCATCACCTTCTTCGAAAATACGAGTATGAGAAACAACGATTTTCTTAGATTCTTTATTGAATTCAATTACTTTGAAATCCAATGTTTCTTCGATTTTAGCGTTTGTTCCGTCTTCTTTACGTAAGTGTTTAGCAGGACAGATTCCTTCTACACCGTAAGGTAAAGTTACAATACCTGATTTATCTTTGTTTTCAATGATCGTTCCTTGGTGGATAGATCCTTCTCCAAAAATAGT
>OBEQ010150331.1_pt1 | contig 18038 bp, 17 predicted proteins | sample 1670901 | NCBI WGS metagenome assembly OBEQ01 (sample SAMEA104232315, study PRJEB22302) | groundwater metagenome | biome: forest; feature: aquifer; material: groundwater | place: USA | collected 2011-08-07 | depth 5.4 m
AAAAATGCCAATATTATAGACGGTACTGGCAAGCCGCCTTTTAAAGGCGATATTTTAATTAAAAATGACCGGATTTCGGCGATTGGAAGTTTTCCGAATATGAAATCGGAAACAATTATTGACGGATTCGGATTGAATGTTGTTCCTGGCTTTATAGACTCAAGCGCAACTTCTGACCATTATTTAAGCTTGTTCAGCAATCCTTTACAAAAGGATTTTTTACTTCAAGGAGTCACAACTATTATAGGAGGGCATTGCGGATCTTCGCTTGCCCCGCTTTTATACGGTTCGCTTAAGTCCATAAGGAAATGGGCGGATACCGATCTAATAAATATAAATTGGACTACGGTTGCGGAATTAAAAGCCACTTTAAATCGCCTAAAGATTGGAGTAAATTTTGCAACTTTAGCCGGCCACTCAACTCTCAGGAGAGATTTAATTGGAGAAGAGATTAGGGATTTAACCGTTTCTGAAATGGAAGTGTTTAAAAATGCCTTAAGCCAGGCAATGCAAGAAGGCGCGCTTGGGCTTTCCACTGGCCTTAGCTACAATCATTCCCGCGCTGTTTCCCATTCGGAAATAAAAAATTTATTGGGACCAGTTTCAAAAAATAAAGGAGTTTATGCCACCCATCTTCGCAATGAAAAAGAGGAGATTGTTGATTCGGTTAAAGAAACCATTGCTATTTCGGAAGAAACCGGAGTTCCGGCAATTATCAGCCATTTCCGGCCGATTATCAATTTTGAAAAACAATTTAAAGAAGCGCTGGCTTTGATTGACAGCCATTTGAATAAAGGAAATATTTTTTTTGAAGTAAATCCGTTTAATACCAGCATCGCTCAGATTTATACGCTTTTGCCTATTTGGGCGCAAAGCGGATCATTGGAAACAATGATGGAAACAATTGCCAGCGATATCCATCGGCCTAAAATTTTAGAAGAATTATCAAATTCCGGAATTGAATTTGAAAAAATGGTTATTGCCGAAGCAAGGGACAACCCCTATGTCATAGGAAAAAATTTAAAAGAATTTTCAGAAAATCGCGGTTTAAATATTTATAACGGCTTGCTTGCTTTAATGGAAATTACCAGGATGAAATCTTTGCTTTTCTATGAAAATATTAATTCGGCGATGCTTGTGGAAACTTTATTCCATCAGCGTTCGCTTATTGGGTCAAACAGCGCCAGTTTGCCGGAATCGCAATCAACTTTGAATCCAGAACGTTCCGCAAATACTTTCCCAGAATTTTTTAAAATTGTCGGTTCCAGAAATGTTCCAATAGAAGAAGCGGTTAAAAAAATTACTTCAGTTCCGGCAAAAGTTTTCGGGCTTCAAAAACGGGGAGCGATTATGGACGGCTGGTTTGCGGATCTGGCGATGCTAAAAGATGGCCAAGCAGTTAATGTTATTATAAATGGCCAGCTTGCTGTAAGGGACGGGCAATTAACAGGCGGTTTGGCTGGGCTGGCTATTTAAATCATAAATGAAAAATTTTTTTAAGATAAAATCCCGTTTGGAACATTTGCCGGATTATATAATTATTTTTGGCACTTTTTTTTTAGTTATTTTCGGGCTGGTGATGCTTGCCAGCGCTTCTTCTGATTTAGGGCAGGCAAAATTCGGAGACAGTTATTTTTATCTTAAGCACCAAATATTTTACGGCCTTAGTTTTGGAATATTGGGATTTTTATTCGCTTCTAATTTTTATTATAGGAATTACCAGAAAATTTCTGTTTTATTATTGCTTCTTTCTATAATAATCCTTATTTCAGTTTTTAGCCCTTTAGGAATTTCTTCCGGGGGATCAAAAAGATGGATTAATTTTGGCCCGTTAAGTTTCCAGCCTTCCGAAATTTTGAAAATAACTTTTATTATTTATATTGCTTCCTGGCTTGGCAATAAGTCGCACAGGCAAAGGAATTTTTGGGGAGGTTTTGTTCCATTTTTAATAATACTTGGAACAGTGGCTTTGCTTTTAGTTTTACAGCCGTCAACAAGTTCCGCAGCTATTTTAATTCTTACTTCCATGATTGTTTATTTTTATAGCGGAGCAAAAATTTCTTATATAATAAGCGCTTTAATTTTAGGGATTTTTTCTTTTTTAATTATTTCTTATCTTACTCCATATCGCTGGGAAAGAATTAAAACCTTTTTAGAACCCGGAGAAAAAACCCAGACTTCTTCTTATCAATTGAACCAGGCATTAAACGCAATCGGATCCGGCGGGTTAAAAGGAGTGGGTTATGGAAAATCCACAACTAAGCTGCATTATCTTCCTCAGCCGATTGATGACTCTATTTTTGCGGTTATTGCGGAAGAACTTGGATTTATAGGATCAGTAATTTTAATTTTAGTTTTTATAGCGATTATTTTAAGAAGTTTTTTGCTTTCAAGCAAAATAGGGGATGAATTCGGGAAACTGCTGCTGGTCGGATTTAGTTCCCTTATTGCTATTCAAACATTTATACATATAGGAGCAAATTCCGGGCTTATTCCTTTAACCGGAGTGCCGCTTCCTTACATAAGCTATGGAGGCACGGCTTTAGCGGTTTTTATGACTATTTCAGGTATAATGGTAAATATCTCTAAATATAATTAAAAATATGAAAAAATTCAGGGTTTTATTGACTGGCGGCGGAACTGGCGGCCATATTTATCCTTTAATCGCAGTTACTAATGAGCTTAAAAAACAAGCAGAGGCATTGGGCATTGTTTTAGATTTGCGTTACTTCGGAGCAGAACGAGAATATGCCCAACAAATTGTTGATAGCGGCATGGAATTTATACCGATTTTTTCAAGCAAGTTTCGGCGCTACTGGTCTTTGTTTAATTTAATTGACATATTGAAATTTTTTATAAGCATCCCACAAATTCTCTGGAAAATGTTCTGGTTTATGCCGGAGGTGATTTTTTCTAAAGGAGGGCCGGGCGCATTAGCAGTTATTTTAATAGGGCGTTTTTATAGGGTTCCAGTTGTTATTCATGAATCAGACAGCGTTCCGGGATTTACCAATAAATTTTCTTCAAAATTAGCGGATAAAATATTTCTGGCATTTGCTTCAGCTCAAGATTATTTAAAAAATAAAAATATAGAAGTGATTGGCAATCCAGTCAGGGAATCTCTTTTTCAGCAAGCCGAATCTTTAAAGTTATTGGATGGAAATGAACAGGCTCAGGCAAGGAAAGGATTTGGATTAAATCCAAATGAACAAACCGTTTTAATTCTTGGCGGATCGCAAGGGTCAGAAAGGATGAATAATTTTGTTTTGGAAAATTTAGAACTTTTAATTTCAGAATTCCAGATTCTTCATCAAGTCGGAGTCAGGAATTATGAGGAGTATCAGAAAGAATTTGAATTTAAAACCAAAGATTGGAGCGAGGCGGAAAAAAACCTCTATCATTTCCAAGCTTTTTTTGATAAAGATATGGCAGACGCTTTGATTGCCGCTGATTTAGTTATTTCCAGGGCAGGAAGCGGTTTGATATTTGAATTGTCAGCTTTCGGAAAACCGGCAATTTTAGTTCCATTAGAAGAATCAGCCAATGGCCATCAAAAGAAAAATGCTTATACTTATTCTCAAATCGGAGCAGCAACTGTAATTGAAGAAAAAAATTTATTAGCAAATTTAGTTTTGGAAGAATTAAAAAAAATTACAGCCAGCCCTGATTTGCTCCAAAAAATGAGCCAAGCGGCGCAGAGTTTTTATAGGCCAAATTCCGCTTTAATTATTGCAAGATACCTGCTTACTTATGTTTAATTTTTTAAAGAAAAATAAAATTCGGGTCAGAATTGCCCCTTCGCCAACCGGATATCTGCACATAGGCACTGCGAGAACCGCGCTTTTTAACTGGCTTTTCGCAAAGAAAAATGGAGGGAAATTTATTTTAAGAATTGAAGATACGGATTTGGAAAGGTCAGAAAAAAGATTCGAAGATGATATTATTGGGGGCCTGAAATGGTTAGGCCTAAATTGGGATGAGGGGCCATATAGGCAGTCTGAGCGCTTGGATATATACGAAAAGCATTTAAAACAACTTTTAAAAGAAAAAAAGGCTTATTATTGCGATTGCACCAAAGAAGAATTGGAAAAAGAGCGGGAAAGCCAGTTTAAAAAAAATGAGCCTACAAAATACAGCGGACACTGTAGGGAAAAAAATGTTTTGCCGGAAAAAGCAGAACTTATCCGTTTTAAAATCGGAAGCGGAAAAGTATTTTTTACCGACTTAATTCGGGGAGAAATTTCTTTTGACTCAGATTTAATAGGGGATATAGCCATAGCAAAAAATTTGCGGACGCCTTTATATAATTTCGCGGTGGTAATTGATGATTATGAAATGAAAATCAGCCACGTTATCAGAGGCGAAGACCATATTGCCAATACGCCCAAGCAAATTTTAATCGGCCGGGCTTTAAATTTTTCAGAACCGAAATACGGCCATTTGCCATTAATTTTAGATCCGGACCGCAGTAAAATGTCCAAGCGCTATTCGGCAACTTCCATTAAAGAATATAAAGAACAAGGATATCTGCCGGAGTCCTTAATTAATTTTATTGTTTTGCTTGGCTGGCATCCTGACGGCGACAAAGAAATAATGCCTATTCAAGAAATTATTAATAAATTTGATTTAAAAAGAATTCAAAAAGGCGGGGCAATTTTTGATTTGCAGAAATTAGATTGGCTTAACTCCCGATATATAAAAGAAAAAAGCGGAAAAGAATTAATGGAAAAGCTCGGCGAATTATACGGCGAAGGCTTATTCAAAGATAAAAATAAAGGATTAAAAATAGTTGAAATTGGGAAACAGAGAGTCAATAAGTTAAGTGAATTCAAAGAAATTCAAGACTCGTTTTTACTTGGAGATTATGACAATAATTTATTAATTTGGAAAAATACGCCGGCAGAAAAAATTTTAGAGAATTTAAGGACTGTTAAAGAAATGGCCAGGACTTTATTAGAATCAGAATTTGATAAAAATAGATTGGAAAGTTATTTAATGCCATTTGCCAACACTGTTGGCAGGGGAGAGGTGTTTTGGCCGGTTAGAGTCGCTTTGGCTGGCAAAGACAAATCCGCCGGCCCTTTCGAAATTATGGAAGTTTTAGGCAAAGATGAATCCTTAAGAAGGCTAGAAATAGCTATTAATAAGCTGGAAAATAGAAAAAAGTAGTAATAATTATGAAAAGAGATTATAAATATGTTTTTTTTCTACTTTTTACTTTCTATTTTCTATTTTCTAATGTTTCCGCCGCAGAAATTCCGCAAAACTTAAAAAGCGCCATTGAAGAAAAGACCAAATCTTTACAGGAGATAAACCAAAAGATTCTTCAAACCCAGAAAAACTTGGAAGAGACTTCCGGGAAGGGCAAAACTTTGCAAAAAGAGATTAGGCAGTTTGATTATCAGCTTAGCCAGCTTAATTTGGGAATCCGGGCAAGCGAAATTAACATTGAAAAATTGAATTTAGAAATTGAATCTTTAAATTATGATATTGGCGACACGCGTTCAAAAATAAATTTGCAAAAAGACGGCATTACTGAAATTTTAAAAGCAATGGAAAGAAAAGACAGGGAAGCCATTCTGATTACTTTGCTTAAAAATAAAAGCTTTTCTGAAAGCATATCGGAAATTCAAAATTTAACCGATTTGAATATCGGCCTTTCTTCCCAGATTGATAAATTGCAAGATTTAGATGATCAATTGTCCAACAAGCTTGATTTAACCTCGCAAAAGAAAAAGAAAATTGAAGTGGAAAATAAAAATTTAAAAAACAGGAAGCTGATATCAGTTACGGAAAAAAATGAAAGGCAAATTTTGCTGGAACGGACTAAAAATCAAGAAAAGCTTTATCAAAATTTAATTAGCGGTTTAGAAAAACAGCAAAATGCGATTTCTGACGAAATTGCTAAAATTGAAGATCAATTGCGGTCTACTTTTGACTCAACTTTGTTGCCAGCAAAAAGGCCCGGCGTATTTTCTTGGCCTATAAAATTGTCTAAAGACGGCGGCACAGCTTATATTACCCAGCATTTTGGAGAAAAATCTTATTTATACAGAGGAAAAGCCCATAATGGGTTAGATATTGGCGGCGTGCCGATTGGAACGCCGGTTTTTGCCGCTGCTGACGGAAAGGTCATCGCAGTTGATAATAATGACCGCAGCGCGTGGAATAAATATCAATACGGTAAATATATATTAATTGAACATGTTAATAATTTAACAACCATTTACGCCCATCTTTCTTTTCAGGCCGTTCAAAAAAATGCTTTGGTTAAAAGGGGAGATTTAATCGGCTATTTGGGTAAAACCGGATATGCGACTGGCCCGCATCTGCATTTCGGCGTTTATTGGGCTCCAAGCGTGATTATGAAATCCATACCGCCGGCAGCAGGCCTGGTTCCAGTTGGAGTGGTTATAAACCCAGAAGATTACCTGTAAAGTGTGGTATAATTATAGTAAATGAAGGCAATTTTAGACTTATTTGATCTATTTACTAATACTTCCAAGCAGTTAGCCGGCCATTTGCCGCAATCCGGATCTGATTTAATAAAGATACTTGGAGAGCTTTTGAGTATAGCTTCAAGGCTCAATTTGTGGGTTGCAAATAACATAGGCATAGATATGCAATCTATATTAATGCCGATCGGAAAGTTGATTGCTATTATATTTAATTTTCTAACAGAATTATTAAAACAGATAGTTGGCAGACTGAAATAATGATCTGTTTATTTTATGCAATATAATATGTCACAAAAGATATATTGTGCGACAGATTGTTAGTGTGAGAAATAGCTTCTTTACCGCTCCCCTTTGTATTCTGATGGCGGGGCAAGCAAATTTTCCCCATTGACATCTTTTTGCCTTTTTGAATATACTTATCCTATTGTTCTTTAATTAGGAGGTGTATCGATGAAAAGGCTCTGTTATTTTTCTATTTTCTTTTTAATTAGTGGCTGCGCGCATCAAGCCCCTATTTATAGGCCTCAAGAAAAATCCTTTCTTCAGCAACCCGCTTCCAATCGTAAGCAGAATAGCAAGAAAAAGGATCAAAAAAAACAAGTTATCCAAATTAACTGCGCCTTAAAAGCCGCTAAGAAATAAGCGGTTTTTTTATGCAAAACTCTCTCGTGTACAAAAGCAGAGGGGGCATCAGGGAATGCGCTGTAAAAATTGACATTTTGATATATTTTTGTAAAATTAGTTTAGTACCTAAAAAACAAATATATTAAGGAGGTATTCCGATGAAATATCGCCCGCTGTTCTATGGAATTTTTATTTTAATTGCATTTACTATCGGCTGTTCAACAAATTTAGAAATTAGACATACAACTGACCGAAAAAAAATTATTATTGAAAAACCTTTCCATTTGCAGTATGACTTGGAATTTCTTCAAAAGCTTTCCAAAATGATGCGAACAGACCTTAAGATTCCAGCCGACTTTGATGATCCGGAAATCGTCTTAAAGGCCAATACGGAATTTAAAGATGTCCAGGGAAATATTCTGGGACTTCAATACGATATATTAATATTGGATGAAAATAATAAGAAAAGAGTTATTGAAATCTATTATCATTCAATTTCTGACGTAGCCAACCAACCATTCTGGGATCAGAATACTTTTGAGGCTACTATTTATGATGTAGGCATTCATGAGGCGTTGCATGCTTACTATGACTATAAATATGCTGATGATCCGAAGCGTCAAGAGGCGAAAAAAAGCGTAGGCGTTGGAACCTTTGACCATTGCAAGATGATTGAAACCGGTGATCTGGAAAAATATACCGCCATTGTTGACCGTTATTTTGATAATCATGGCGTTGCCCACAGAGAATCGTTTGATCGGACGCATTATGCTTGTACGATGGGAACTTTAAATAAAACTGATAAGCTGCCATTTTCTGATAAAAAAGATATTCAATACAAATGTTTATATTAAAAAGCCAGCGGGCAAATCGCTGGCTTTTTTTAACCAATTCTAAAAATATGATATAATTTTATTAATGTCAGGCAAAATTGGATTTTTTAATTATTTGAGGCTTAAAAAGCCGCTTTTTATATTTTTTATTTTATTAATCTTATTGCAATTTAAAAGCGCTTTTGCTGATTTTCAGCTGCAAGCCGGCAATCTTCAATTAAATGTAAATGGAATTTTATTGGATATTGAACAAAACTCAATTATAGATAATATTTCTTTTGATTCTAATAGTTTTACGGTTACAATGTCTGCTTCCCAGACATTTAAAATCAGCTCATCAGAAAGCCGGGGTTTTACAGTGTCTCCCTCTACGAATATTTCCATAACTTGTCCGGCTGGAAAGTCGGTTTTGACAATTACAATGCCTTCCAGCGGAAACCCAATTGATTTTATAGTTACTCCCGGAAGTCCAGCAACTTGCAGCACTAGCGATGGCGGAGGAGGCGGAGGCGGGATTGGCGCACAGCCGCCCAGTTTAGGTACAGTTGTGCCACCGCCGATTCTTCCTCCACTACCTCCCCTGCCTCCGCCCCCAGCACTTCCACCTCCTCCAGTTGTTGTACCGCCCCCTATTAAAGTGCCACCAGCTCCTCCGCCAACAGTAACACCGCCAGCGGCTCCCCCACTCTCTCCAACAGTTGAATCTGCGCAAACTATCGGATCCGGCGCGGTAAACATAGGAAGCTCAATTGGAGAAGGAGCAATTCAAATATTACAAGGATTAGCCGGCGGACAGCGAGGATTTGCAAATATAGTTATAAATTTTCCTAATATTGGAGCGTATATTTGGGATACAAACAAACCCTTGTTATTCGATTCAAATTCTAATCTTAAAAAATTAGTCGAAGGAAGCGATTACACAATTTTAGTCTATTCAGCTTCTTTGGGAAATGTAAGGGATATAAGCGATTCATATTTCAGTTTTATAAGGCCAAAAAATTTATCATCTATTATAAACTTCACAAAATCCCAGAATTACGCTTATTTGCTGGAAAATCCCCTATTGACCGTTAAAGCCCAAGAAACCCAATCTCCGTCAATTAAAGTTATTGCTCCGAATGGCGGCGAAGTTTGGAATATCGGCGGCACTTATGAAATTAAATGGGCTTCCAATAATCTTGATTCAAATCATTTAGTAAATATCGCTATTTATAAGGAACATGTATTTTTTGGAGTTCAAGATACTATTAAAATTATTAATAATGTAAGCAAGGAAGTCAGCCGAGAAATAAATAAATTAAGGCAGGATAAGGAGGTATTAGATACGGTAAAAAACGTAGCGGTTCCAGTATCGGTGGCGGTAACCGTCGCAACTGCCGGAGCTTTAACTGTAACTGCAACCGCAGGCAGCGCCACTTTCGCCGTAAATTTATCAGAGCTTTTCCAGCTTTTAAGTTTTTCCAGATTTTATCTTTTAGGATTTATAAGATTTAAAAAGAAAAAGCCGTGGGGCAGAGTTTATGATAAGTTAGCCGGCAAGCCGCTTCAATTCGCAACTGTCCAAATTTATGAATCAGAATTTAAAAAATTGAAAGACAGCCAAGTTACCGACAATGAAGGGAGGTTCGGGGCTTTAGTCGGGCCTGGGAAATATTATATAAAGGTTTTTAAAAAAGGATTCCAGACTTTTCAAGGCGATATAATTGAAATTTCTTCTCCGGACCAGATTTTAAATTTTGAATTGTACCTTTCCCCTATCGTGGAGGAATGGAACTTAGAATTTTTGAAAAAAATAAACGTTTTAAACGCTCTGAAAAGATTTATAGAATTAATCAATCCTTACTTATTGGCGCTTGGGACAATTATCAGCGCCATTTCAGTCGTGATTTTGCCTAACCAGCTTAATTACGGAGTGTTTTTTATATATATAATTTTAGATTTGCTGAAAATTTATTTTGCAGTGCATCTCCTAAAGCCGTTTGGGAAAGTGATTGACGAAACAACTAATGATCCGCTGCCGCTAACCATAGTAAGAATTTTTGAGGAGAATAAAAATTGGCTTTTAGCCACTAAAGTAACTGATGAATTAGGCAGATTCAATTTTTTGCTCGCTCCGGGACAGTATTATCTGACTTTTTCACGAGCAGGATACCAGCCATTCCATTCTGATGCTATTTTTTTGAAAAAAGCCGGCCTTCCATCTTTAAATGTAAAATTAAAGCGAGCGGAATAGGGAGATTATTCCTGTATAAGGCAATTAGAAATTAAGTTTAAAAGGCTGGCGCCGGTCATTTCTTCTGGCTTAGGAATTTTCATTATATCTAAAATTGTAGGGGCAACATCCGCCAAGATCCCTTCTGGAGCTATTTGATTTTCGGATCTTTTTCCAGTTGGTTTTTTATTTTCCGGACTGATAATCCACAATGGTACTGGATTAGTGGAATGCTCTTTATCTATTTCTCCTGTCTCTAAATTAATCATTTCTTCCACATTACCATGATCTGCTGTAATTATTAAAGTTCCTGCATTTTCTAATGTTTCTTTCATTATTTTTCCTATGCAGTCATCCAAAGTTTCCACCGCTTTAATCCCTGCCTTAAAGTTCCCCGTATGTCCAACAATGTCCCCATTTGCTAAATTTGCTACCAAAAAGTCATATTTCCCGCTTTTAATTTTTACAGTTAGTTCTTTGGTAATTTCATAAGCGCTCATTTCCGGAATTAATTCGTAGCTTTGAGCATTTTTTGAGGGTATTATAATCCGGTCTTCTCCTGGAAATTCTTTTTCCGCTCCGCCATTAAAAAAATAAGTTACGTGCGCGTATTTTTCTTTTTCTGCAATATGGAATTGCTGTTTGCCAGCATCGGATATAACTTTTGCCAGAGGTTCTTTAATATTTTGCAAAGGGAAAGCTGGTTCCAGCGGATAATCCAATCCGTATTGTGTCAACGGGATAAAAAGCAGGTTTTTTAATTTCCTCCTTTTAAATTTATTAAAATTTTCAAAAATAAAAGCCTGGGTCAGTTCTCTGGCGCGATCCGCCCGGAAATGGAAAAATATCAGCGCATCGTTGTCTTTTAGTAATCCAACCGGCTCGCCGTTTTCTTCAGTTATTACTGTCGGTTCTATCTGCTCATCCTTAACCCCTTTTCCATAAGATTCGGAAATTGCCTTTTCCGCTGTTAAAGATTTATTCCCTATCCCCTCTATTAAGCAATCATAAGATTTTTTTACCCGATCCCAATTGTCTCCTTTATCCAATCCGTAATATCTTCCAGAAATGCTGGCAATTTTCCCTATTTCTAATCTTCTTAGCTCCGCTTCTAAGGCATTAATGAATTTTAATGCTGATTGCGGCGGCACGTCTTGCCCGTCAGCAAAAGCCTGAATAAAAACTTTTCCTTTAAATTTTAAATCTTTTATGGCTCTTAAAATTGCGATTAAATGGTCAATATGGGAATGCACTCCTCCGCTGGAAATTATCCCCAGCAAATGGATGGCAGAGTTATTTTTTACTGCATGATTTACGGCTTTTCCCCAAGCTGGCAGTTTAAAAAACTCTTTGCTTTTAATTGCCAAATTAATTTTAGAAAGGTTTTGATAGACCACTAAGCCTGCTCCGATATTGGCATGACCAACTTCGGAGCTGCCCATTTCTCCCCAAGAAAGCCCGACTTCTATCCCGGAAGCCCTTAAAGTAGTGCCGGGATAATTTTCGCTTATGTATTTTAAATTAGGTATTTTAGCAGCGGCAACCGGATTGCCTCTTTTTTCAAAAGAAATTCCGAAGCCGTCTAAGATTAATAGCACTACTGGTCTTTTATCCATATAAATAATATTATACTTGATATATGTATGATTATAAAAACCTGGAAGACTTTAAAGAAAAATGCGGTTATGAAATTGACGGGCGATGGTATCCTAGAGTCACTAAAATTATTGATATAAAATCTAAGCCTGCGCTTTATTATTTTTACGGCGAAGCAGACAGCTATAAAGCTGCTAAAGAAATTACGGAAAATTCCGCCAAAGAAGGAACGCTCATCCATGAAATTGTGGAAAAAATAATGGTCGGAGAAAGGCCGGAAATTCCAGAATCAGTGGCTCCGGCAATAAGAGGATTCCAGGATTTTTTTGAAAACCGCAATATTAATGTTGATAAAGAGTTTGTAGAAAAAAGGATTTTTCACCTAGAACACCGTTATGCAGGGACTATTGACACGCTTGCTTTAATTGATGGAAAGTTCGGAGTATTGGATATTAAAACTTCACAATCTATTTATCGGGATTATAATTTGCAGACTTCCGCTTATATTGAAGCTCTTTTAGAAGAATTGCCAAGCTTAGAAACCAGATGGATTTTAAGAATTGACCAAGTAAAAAAATGTTTTAAATGCGGAGCGACAATGCGGCCAAAAGGAGGCAGAAATAAGATTAGAAAAGGCAGGGCAATGCTTTGCAAGCAAGAATCCCACCAATGGTCAGATTTAACCGGAGTAACGGAGATTCAAGAATTTCCTTTTTGGAAAGAAGATTTCCAGGCATTTTTAGGGGCTAAAAAGCTTTGGGAATGGGAAAATCTTTCTTGGCTGAAGCAGGCTGGCTATTTATAAATTTATTTTAATTTGCCTTTTGGATAATTATTGGCGCAATATTTTTTTGTCCAGCCAAAAGATAACCAAGCCCAAAACTAAGCGAAATGATGAAAAATAGCAGTAAAAATAGGATAATCTCCCGCTTCAAAAGCCAATTTTTAAATGTTGACAGCATATTTTAAAAACTATATACTAATACTCAATAACTATCAAAATTAATCTATGGCACATACTAAATCAGTCGGCGCGGCGCATAACGCCCGTGATTCAGAAGCAAAACGTTTAGGAGTAAAAAAAGCAGATGGCCAGACGGTTAAAGTCGGCCAAATTATTATCCGCCAGCGGGGAACAAAATATTTGCCTGGCCTTAATGTAAAGTTAGCAGGAGACGACACTATTTTTGCCAGAAAGGATGGAAAGGTTAAATTTAAATCTTCTAAAAAAATCCGCTTTGACGGAACGCGGCGCTATGCAACAGTGGTAAGCGTATTATAAAAATAAGCACTATTAGGGCTTATTTTTTATTTCTTGCATTAAAATTTCAACAGCTTTGTCTAGCTGGGGATCATATTTGACGTCTTTATCTTTTAAATCTTCTTCTTTAATTTCCACTTCGTAATCCGGTTTTATCCCGTTTTCATCAATAATCGTTCCATCCGGCAACACCCAATTGGCAATAGTTAATTTGATTTTTGAACCATCGCTTAAATTTCTTAATTCTTGCACTGTTCCTTTTCCGAAAGTATTGGTGCCGATTAATTTAGTCCCCAAATTTGCCCTAAGCGTTCCGGCTAAAATTTCTGAGGCAGAAGCGGATCCTTTATTTACTAAAACAACTGTTGGAATATTTTTTAGAACTGCATTGCCATTGGCTCGGAAAACAATTTCGTTGCCGCTTCGGAATTTTTCTTTTGCCACTATCTGGCCTTTATCTAAAAACCAGCCGGCAATATTGACTGCAACCTCTAAAAATCCGCCTGGGTCATTTCGTAAATCAAAGATTATTCCGTCTGCCCTTCCAAAAAGAAGGGCAAGCGCTGCTTTATAAAATACGATTGGTGCATTTTGGTTAAAGCTGAACAGCTTGATCTGAGCAAGCTCTTTATTATCTTTTTTAAGAAGATTCCATTCTAAAGTCGGAACTTCAATATTCGCCCGAGCTATTTTAAAATCTTTTGGTTTTTCCCAGCCGTCTCTGAAAATTGCTAACTTTACTTCCGTGCCAATTTTCCCACGAATTTTTTTAACAGCGTCATTAACATCAATTCCTTGCGTGCTTTTATCGTTAATTGCAAGTACCTTATCTCCGGCTTTTAATCCGGCTTTTTCCGCCGGATTTCCTTTTAACGGAGCTATAACAACTAATTGTTCTTTTCTAACGCCTATTTCCGCGCCGATCCCTCCAAAATTTCCGGTAACGTCTTCTTCAAACTTTTTTGAATCTTCCGGCGGGAAAAAATTAGTATTAGGATCTTTTAAGGAATTTACCAAGCCGGTAATAGCGCCATAAATTAAGTCCTGATTTTTAGCGCTTCCACCCTTTAAATGCTCTTTTTTAAGCATATCCCACGCTTCCCAAAAAATTCCGAAATTTGCCTGCAATTCTTCATTGTTTTTAATATTGACTATATTTTCAATTGCAATAGTTTTTGGATTTTTAAATCCGATTTGATAGCCAAAATAAAAAGCCGAAATGCCGGTAATTATTATAATAAGGATTAAGAAAAAATAAAAAGAAATTTGCCTAGCTTTTTCTTTTGATACTTTTGGTAAATTAAACATATTAGAATTCATCTCATTACTAGATTTTATAATTATAATTTAAAGATTATTCAGAGTCCACTGAATAAACATTGTAAAATTCTGGCATTATTATAGAATTAAAAGGAGTAAATGGAAAGCTTAAAAAAATTAAAAACTGAATATTTTGGCGTTTTGAAAGAACGTTCAAAAAAAACCAGAGTTTATAAGCCTCACCAATTAACCGGGCTGTCTTTGGCGGAAATTTTAGAAGATCCGGATCATAAATCTCTTTATATGAAATTATCTAAAATTTATGATAATGGCGAGTTAATCAGAATGGCGAAAACTTTAGCTGATAGGAATAATATTGAAAATAAAGGCGCTTATTTTATGAAAATCTTGAAAGCTTCAGATCTTAGGCAGCAAAATATGACGCATGAAGCGTGATATTTATTTTATGACCGAAAATGGAGTTTGGGTAATAGATAATAAAAAAGAAGCAAAACTGCTTAGAAAAAAAACGGCGGATTTTGATTTTAAAAAATATTCCAAAAAAGATACGCAGGAAATGATTAAAAAAATGCGGGCAATAATGAAAAAAGCTAACGGCATTGGATTAAGCGCAAATCAGATAGGGCTGGATTTAAATGTTTTTGTGGCTCAAGCAGAAGGAAAATTTTATTCTATTTTTAATCCTAAAATAATTAAATTTTCAGAAGAATTTTCAGAATTGGAAGAAGGGTGCTTGAGCGTTCCGGAAGTATTTGGAAATGTAGCAAGGCCAGCCAAAGTTATCCTGGAAGGATTTGATAAAAATGGCAAAAAAATAAAAATAAAAGCTTGGGCATTGCTGGCAAGAATTTTTCAGCACGAAACCGACCATTTAAACGGCAAGCTTTTTATAGATAAAGCAAATGATCTGCGAAAATACGAAATATGAAGTACGTATTTTTTGGCGGGCAGGAATCCGAATTCGCCCAAATTATCCTGGATAGGTTAATAAAAGCAGATAAAAAACCCGCTGCCGTTATTAGAAATGCCAAGCTTCCTATTGATGAAAATTATTTAAAATCTTTAAGTGCAGATTTTTTCTTAGTTGCATCTTTTGCAAAGATTTTAAAAAAAGAAATAATCAGCATAGCCAAAAGAGGAACTGTCGGCGTGCATCCGTCGCTTTTGCCAAAATATCGCGGAGCTTCCCCGATCCAATCTGCCCTGCTGAATAATGAGAAGGAAACCGGCACCACTTTATTTTTAATCGATGAAAAAGTTGACCACGGCCCAACAATAGGAAGCGGAAAATTAAAAATTAAAGACGGAGATAATTACACATCTTTGATTGAGAATTTGGCGGAATTAAGCGCGGATTTAGTTTTAAATCTGATTCCAAAATGGCTAAATAATGAAATTCATCCGAAAATTCAAAGCGAATCCAAAGCAACTTATACTAAAAAATTTGCAGCTGATGACGCTGCAGTAGATTTAAAAATGGATAGCCCTGAAAATATTTGGCTTAAAATCAGGGCGCTTAATCCGGAACCGGGGGTTTTCACGATTTTAAAACTTAAAAATGGCAAAGATTTAAGGTTAAAATTATTAGAAGCTGATTTTCAAAAAAACTCTTTAATCTTGAAAAAAGTGCAGCCGGAAGGCAAGAAAATTATGGAATTTAAAGACTTTTTAAACGGCTACGAGAAAAATATTTAGGGATATTTATTTTTTCTCGTCCATTTGCTTTATAATTTTTGTTACCTGGGAGTCATCTCTTAAATTTTGCCAAAAGGTAATTTGATTATTGGGAATATGCATTAAATCCTCCGGCCCGTAAATTTCGTCGCCTAATTTCACTAAATTAAGCTGCTGGGGAGATTGGGATCCTTGTGAGACTTTAAAATAATAAACCTTGTCTAAGATAAGATAACCATTGTTTATTTCCAATATGTGCCCGAAATATATTTGGTTATTAGCTAAAAAAACCGCTTGTAATTTATTCGGATCAATTTTTAAAAAATCTTGCCGCCATTTAAAAAAACCCGCCGTTATCAGCAATAATTTAAATAAAATAAGAAGCATCGCTAAAACTGCCAGCCATTTTAAAGTTGTTTTGCTGTAATTTTTATAAAAGTTTTTAATTCGGGATTCGTTTTCTGAGGCGTGAAGCAAATTAAATTTTTCCCGGTTCTCCCTTTTAAAGGAATTAATGTCTATCAGCTTTTTCATTATATTTAATAAATTACTTTAGCTAAAATTTTATTTTTTTCAATAGGGCCGAAATTTCTGCTGTCTATGCTTTTTCCCCTGTTATCCCCTTCTACAAAATAATTATCGCTTTCTTTTTTAGTAATGCGTTTTACTATATTTATATTGTCCGGATTTTTTAGAATTACGATATCGCCAATTTCAGGATTTAAAAATAGATAGCTGAATTTTTCTGCAATAACTTGCTGGCCATTTTTTAAAGCTGGAGCCATGCTGTCTCCAGCCACTTTAAATCTTTTTACCATTATTTTTAGTTTCTTTAAAAATCCGGTCAATTTCCATCACCGCATCTTTTAAATCATCAGCTGCCTGCATATCCACATTTTGTTTATTTTTAGAAACTAATTTTGCCGCTTTCCAAAAAGTTTCATGGAGGTTCGGGAACATTCCCATATGTTCCTGCTTAAAATAATCCGTCCAGAGGATTAAAAGCTCTTTTTTGCAAATTTCTCCCTGTTCTTCTTTTTCCATAATCATCCTGGTTAAAGAATTTTTATAAGCAAGCCATTTTTCCTTAGTTGCGTCTTTTGAAGGAGTTTCCAGCTCCTGCATTTTTTGCACCATCTTTTTCATAGTTGCCGCTGCCATCAGCATTGCCGTAGTATCATAAAGCCCGCATGGAACATCGCAATGAGCATAAACGATTTCTGCCGGACTTATTTTATCTAAAAATTTCAGGAGTTTTCTAATCATAGATTGAATTATAACATATTTTGATTTAAAATATAAAAAGAATGCCGGGTCATCTAATGGTAGGATACATGACTCTGAATCATGTCATTTTGGTTCGAATCCAAACCCGGCAGCACCAGTCAGCGCAGTATCGAGGGACCGGAGAACCCGACTATTTCTGTAATTTTTATATGTTAGTTCTAGATTTCTAGACCGGTACCCGTCCTGGAAATCGAACTTTATTTAATTCAGATTTCATTAAAAATCTAAAATAAAAAAGCCACTTAATAAAAGTGGTTTATAAATTTGCTAACTTAATAGCTGCGTACATAACTATAAATCCTAGTATCGTAATGAAGGTAGTCCACTTTGTGGGATGATTATGATGGCTTTCCGGAAGCAAATCAGTTGCCCCAATATATAAGAAAAATCCTGAGAAAAGCGCGAGAATTAATCCAAGCGTTGTTTCGGGCAAAGAGAAAAATAAAGTGCTGATAACTCCCATAACTGGAGCAATTGCATCAAGAGCAAGCCATTTAAGCGCCTGATTTTTAGTGCCATTATTTTTGAGAATCAGATTTACCGTATTTATTCCGTCGGCAAAATCATGGACAAGAACTGCGATTGCCACTATTGAACCCACGGCAGCTGAAACTTGAAATGCTAAGCCAATTGCCAAGCCATCTAAAAAACTATGGACTGATAAGCTTCCAGCTCCCAATCTTCCTCTATGCGTATGATAATTTTCTTCTTGATCCACGTGGAGCGTAACTGCTCTATCAAGCATCATATAAAATATAAATCCAAATGCAACAATCGAAGTAATAAGTCCGATGCTATATTGTTTATTTCCT
>OBEQ013007577.1_pt1 | contig 18037 bp, 15 predicted proteins | sample 1670901 | NCBI WGS metagenome assembly OBEQ01 (sample SAMEA104232315, study PRJEB22302) | groundwater metagenome | biome: forest; feature: aquifer; material: groundwater | place: USA | collected 2011-08-07 | depth 5.4 m
CTTCTTCTAATTGTCTCAATTCTTCTTGCTTACGAGCTAAAACAGTTCTAAAATTTCCATAAACGTCATCAAAAAAAGGAGCTTCCTCTCTCTGTTTTATTATGGCCTCGATATCTCTAATTTCTTGTTCGAGTTGTTCTTTACTTATCGGCGTTGCTCTCTGAGAGGCTTGCTGGCCTTTTGCCTTTTCTTCCTGTTGCCTTGCTTCTTCGGCTGCCTGTTGCTGACGTTGGAATTTTTCTTGTTGTCTTCGCTGGGCTTCTTCAGCCTCTTGCCGTCGGAGTTCTTCTTGTCTCGCACGCTCGGCCGCCTCGGCATGTTCCTTGCGAGCTTCTTCTTCCATTTGCGCTTTCTGACGAGCGGCTTCTGCTTCGGCTTCAGCCTGTTTTCTTGCTTCTTCGGCGGTCTGCTGCGCTTTTAACATGGCTTCATCGATCGCACCAAAGTCCGCATCAACCAGAGTAACATTTTCAATTGTAATATTCCCTTCCTCTTCTCGAAACCGAATCCTCAATGTCCCATCAGGTGTCCTTAAAAGAATAGCATTTGCATCTATGGTGTAAATTCCTCGTCGCTCATCATTTTTTCCTGCTTCTCTCGCATACACATAAATAATATCTGATGGAGTGATTAAATTTTTCCATGTATAATTTTTTCCTTCAAGGTCATAAGCAACACTCCAATCGGATATGCGCAGTTTTCGCAATATCTCTTGAACTTTGGTATTACTACTGAAAGTCCTTGGGTATATACTTACTTGTTGTAAAATATCTCTCAGTCTTTTGATCTGAAGAGAATCTTTATTGATCTCTGTAAAATGAGTAACTCTAACTCTGGGTGCTTCGGCCTGTTGTCGTCGATCTCCTTCGGTTTCAGCTTGTTGTCTTGCTGCTTCGTCTTGTGATTGTTGCGAACTTTCTCCTGCTTGCCGTCGTAAATCACTCAACTGCTGTTGCAACCTTTTTAACGTCTCTTCTAAAAGTATTGTTTGAAGACCTCTGGGATCCAGCAACCGATTTCCCCGAAGAGCAGAAAGTTGTTCCTCAACAGAACGAATTTCACTTTGTAAACGATTTATTTCTTGTTCAAAATTTTGATCTGTTGTTCCTGTACCGGAAGTCGTTTCTGAGAAGCCTCCTTTATTTTCGCTTTTTCCGTCGCCAGCTGACCTATCAGAAGCCTGTTTAGAACCGCTTGACCGCCTTTGAAGTTGGTCTTTTAATGCGTTATACTTGTTTCTATTAATAACAGTTTCGTTCGGAGGCTCCCGAACTCTAATCCTCCTCGGCTGCATGTCTTGTACGTTATAATTTTTGAGAATTTTAAGCATTTCAATTATTTTATCAGCATTTTCCCCTCGCAGATTCAAGCGTTCTAATGCATCAATTATTTCTTGCCGCTGAAAAGGAGTACGACGATCCCAAATTTCTTCAAATTGCTCAATCTCCCCATTCCTCGCCCATTGTTCCCATTCTGAATTAATCCCGGGACCACCCTGCGCTTGCTGAGAACCTCGTCCTGATCGTTGTCGTAAATCATTCAGTTCTTGTTCTAGGCTTGACAATTGTTGTTTAAGATTGTTGTACTTGCTTCGCGCCGCTCGCCGATCTGATGGGTCTGTCCTAGAAACAGCTGGACGATCAATTCCATAAAATTTTCTTAATAGTTCATCCATCTGTGCTTCAATATTACTAATCTTCCTCAATAAAATTTCTTCTTCATCCCCCGCCCCGCCGCCAATCCTTCCCATAATAATTAATTGCTGCCCAGCTTCAACCTTGACCTCATCAAATTTTCCCAGGATATCTTCATCCCCCAGAACAATCATAACAAATCGACCCAAAAGCCAGTCTTCCACTTTTTTTCTTTTAGAATCATCTTTATCTTCGCTTATTCGATTAAGAATCCCATCAAGAACCTGCTGAACATTTTCTTGTCCAGGCTGAACAACAATGTTCTTTATATCAATCCCAACCTCGTCAAGAATATTTTGTATTTCTCGAGGAACGCCATTGAGGGGCTTCTGAATTTTTACTTGTTGTTCCCCCTGTTCTATTGCGGCGGAAAGCGCAGTAACACTCTCTGAATCTTTTGGGGCCACTAAAGCGACTTCAACCAATGCCGCATAATCATGATGACTAGATTCGTCGAGGGGATGAACAACATTTTGTTCAAATGTTTCTCTTGGCTCAGGGGCAAGTTGATCTGCTGTTTCGACCTTAGCTCCAGTTTCAACATCATCCTTGGTTCGTTGAAATCCTCCCGAGAAATATTTCCGCGGGATGCTTTTTTGCGTGACGGGATCGATGTCTTCTTTAATATAGCTGTAAACACCTTTCTTGAAGGCATCGAGATATTGCTGATAAATTTTTTCTTTGGCGGTTTTATCGTCGAGATCAACTCCTTTGATTTTATTTTGGTTCACGTACACCTGACCCAAAAGACTTTCTTTTAGATTCTTTTTGTACCACGTTGCCAAAACCATGGATTGATAAATCTGACGCAGATTGGCAAAGGTTTTGCCTTCATTGACTTCCTTTTCGATCTCGGGGAGGAGAACTTCTTTGACAATGGCCGAGGAGACATCGCTTAGTTGTTTGGCTTCATTGTTTTTCAGTTTGTCCAGCCCAAGTTTTGTGTTATTCATATTCTCTTTCAAAGCCAGATAATCTCCCTCGAGCATGACCTTCAGATGGGTCTTGACCACATACGCCGTCGCGCCGATTTCATAAACAACCGCCTTGTCCGGAACAATCCAAATTTTATTAAACGTATTGATGGGAATGTTGGTTGTCCCGTAAAGTTCGCGGGCTTTTGTATACACCTTATCCCAAAAACTTTTTCCCAATTCGTCCTCGGGATAAGTCAAAGAGGCCATCAATTGCTTCAAAAGATAATCCTGCGCTAAAAGGTCCCGTCCCATCTCCGTCTGGCCAAATCCCGCAGAAATGATACGGTCTTTTTCATAAGGCGAAAGATTCACCCACATATTCTCATCGGGAATGGTCAGGGCTGCCAGAAAGTATTTGATCAATTTTCGGGACTCGGTTCGAAACTCTGGATTTTCGATCTTGATTCCGGATTGTCCGGTGTCGACGATAAAATTGAGTTCTAACGGATTATTAGGATAAATGGTCAAGCCTTTGATAAGAGGCGGGATAAATCCGGAAGTGATTGTCACCATGCTTCCAGGGACAGGTAAATTGAGAATGGCGGGTGAAATAACTTGGGCATAGCTGATGCCGGCGGGAAGGACTGAACTGGCAAGAAATGCCAATCCGAGAAATAATGAGCAAACCCGTCGGAGGCAGCGTTTGAAATTTTTCTTAAACATAGGCTTGTCGGTTCTAGTCAACGACCGATGATAAAAGATAACATATTCTCTATAGGGAAAGCAAAAGAATTTGAGGAGGGAACGGGGGAATTCTTCGGGGGCATTTGAGGTCAAAACCACCAGATAAACTTATTTACGCCATGTGCAAATTTTTTTATATCGTCGTCATTCTGAGGCCGAAGGCCAAAGAATCTAAAATCGTGATCCTTCGCTCCGCTCAGGATGACGGAAACTTGCACATCGCATTTATTTCAATTTTTGCGCAATAATCTGTGGGATTTCGTCGGGAAAATCAACGACGTGGACGCCGGCTTCTTTGAGGATACGGATTTTACTTTCAGCGGTTGTGTCGGCGGAGGAAATGATGGCCCCGGCATGACCCATGCGTTTTCCTTGCGGGGCGGTTTTCCCGGCGATAAAGCCGACGACGGGTTTGGTGACGTTGGATTTAATAAACTGGGCGGCGATCTGTTCGTCTTCGCCGCCGATTTCTCCGACCATCACGATGGCCCGGGTTTCGGGATCGTTCATAAAAAGTTCCAAAACATCGACGAACCGTGTTCCGATGATCGGATCGCCGCCCAAGCCCACACAGCTGGTCTGTCCGATATTGTTTGAACTCAAATTGTACACGACCTCATACGTCAAGGTGCCGCTGCGGGAGATGACCCCGACGGGGCCGGGTTGATGAATGTGGCCGGGCATGATACCGACTTTACTTTTCCCGGGAGAAATAATGCCGGGGCAGTTCGGGCCGATTAACCGGGTTTTACTTTTATTTAAAGCGTGTTTAACTTCCACCATGTCTAAAACCGGAATCCCTTCGGTGATGCAGATCACCAACTCTATTCCGGCGGCGATATCTTCGAGGACCGCGTCCTTGGCAAACTTGGCCGGGACATAAATCACCGCGGTGTTGGCCTGGGTGTTTTGTTTGGCTTCCCAAACGCTGTTAAAAACAGGAATCCCAAAAACATCCTGCCCGCCTTTGCCGGGGGTCACACCGGCGACGACCTTTGTCCCGTATTCCAGCATCTTTTTGGCATGAAAGGAACCATCGCGCCCCGTAATGCCCTGGACTAATAATCTCGTATTGTGATCAATGAGGATGCTCATAGTTGCCTCGCCAATTCCACCGCGCGCTGTACGGCCTCGCGCATCGACGAGAAAGTGCTGATTTTATTCTGCGATAAAAGTTCTTTCGCCTCTTTTTCATTGGTTCCGGTTAAGCGAACAACCAAGGGAGCAGGAATCACTAATTCTTTTTGCGCCTGCAAAATTCCTCGGGCAATATCATCGCAACGGGTGATCCCGCCGAAAATGTTGATGAGAATCGATTTTATTTTTTTATTCTTTAAAATAATCTTTAAAGCATTTAAAACTTTTTTTGGGCTGGAACTTCCTCCCACATCCAAAAAGTTGGCCGGCTCCCCGCCCAGTAATTTAATGACGTCCATCGTCGCCATGGCAAGGCCCGCGCCGTTGACGATACAGCCCACGTTCCCTTCCATCTACACAAAACTGAGCTCGTTTTGCTTAGCCTCCAACTCGTCGGGATCTTCATACTTTAGATCACGCAGAGCCTGAATCTGTGGATGACGGTACAAGGCGTTGTCATCAAAGTTGATCTTGGCGTCCGCCGCGCAAAATGTTCCCGCGCCATCTAAAACCAACGGATTGATTTCGGCTAGCGAACAATCGTATTGATAAAATAATTTGATGAGATTTTGAAAGATGCGCGTGGCCGATTCTTGCTGAGAGGGGTCGGGAAAAACGGCTTGGAGGAAATCCGACCAGGGCGGCCTGCCCGCGGGCAGGCCGCCCTGGCGCACATCGATTTCTTTTTGAGCCTGAAGATAATATTTGTGAATTTTTCCCGGCGTTTTCTTCGCGGTGTCTTCAATATCGACGCCGCCTTCCGAGCTGGCAATCAAGACCACATCGCCTTGGATGTTGTCGATGGTGACCGCGGCGTAAAATTCTTTCTTAATATCCAGGGCGCGGACAATCAGGACATGCTCGACGGAATATCCTTTAATGATCAAAGACTTCAGTTGGGAAAAATTTTTATTAAGATCCTCGGCATTTTTAGCCATCTTGATGCCGCCGGCTTTCCCTCGTCCGCTGACCAGCACTTGTGCTTTTAAAACAACCGGGAATCCGGTTTCTTGGGCAATCGCCTGGGCTTCCGGCAGATCAACCGCGACCCGCCCACCGGCGACAGGAATGCCGGCGGTTTTAAAAATTTCGATCGCCTGGTATTCGTGGATTTTCATAGATTAGTCATAGCCGTACTTTTTGATAAACCAGACTTTTCCGGCTTGAACAGCCAGCAAATACACCGTCACAATGGTGAAGAGAGCGAAGAAATACGTCGGGGGAGGCGCCACAAAACCAAAGGAACCCGCCAATAAAGAAAAAGGCAGGGCTAATCCCGCGATCACAATAAAGATAGAGCTCAACACCAAAACCCGGCTGGGTTTACTTTGTAGGAAAGGAACTTTCCCGGTGCGGATCACATAAATAACCAAGGTCTGCGTGCACAACGATTCCAAAAACCACCCGGTATGAAACAACGCCTCGGAGGACTGAAACACAAAAAAAAGAACGGCGTAAGTAATAAAATCAAACAACGAACTGATGGGCCCAAAGATCAGCATGAAGCGCTTGATGGAATGGACATCCCACGGGCGGGGCTTGAGGATATATTCCCGGTCGACCTCATCCGTCGGGATTGCGGCCTGCGAGAGATCGTAAAGAAAATTATTCAGTAAAACCTGAATCGGGGCCATCGGCAGAAACGGCAAGACAAGACTCGCCCCCGACATGCTCAGCATATTGCCGAAGTTCGAACTCGACCCCATTTTAATATATTTGATGATATTGCCAAACGTCTTGCGCCCTTCCTTGACGCCGTCCTGCAGAACCAAAAGACTTTTTTTCAAAAGGATCATGTCCGCGGATTCCTTGGCAATGTCCACGGCATTGTTGACGGAGATTCCAACATCCGCCGCCTTCAGCGCCGGCGCGTCATTGATCCCGTCTCCCAGATATCCCACAATGTGTTTATTGGCACGCAGCGCCCGGATGATCCGTTCCTTCTGTAAAGGCGAAAACCGGGCAAAGACGTTCACGCCCTTCACCCGCTCCTGCAAATCCTTCTCGCTCATCTGGTCAATTTTATCACCGGTCATCAACCCCTTGACATCCAGGCCCACCTCGCTGCAAATTTTTTTGGTTACCAATTCATTGTCGCCGGTCAAGACTTTCAATTCGATTCCCAATTTATTTAAAATCTCAATGGTTTTCTTAACCGAAGGCTTAGGAGGATCGAGAAAGGCCACGTACCCTTTGAGGATCAAATCATGTTCATCGTCTCTGGAATAAACGTCCTTTTTCTCGTCCATCTCTTTATACGCGACTCCCAGCACCCGGAAGCCTTCGGCGCTTAAAGAGTCGAATTCCGCTTTCAAATCCACCAGAATAAAATCTTCCAGTTCCAGGATCTCCCCGTCCACCTCGCAGCGACGGCAGCGTTTAAAAACCTCCTCGGGAGCGCCTTTGGCGATCAGCCTGTGTTTTCCGTCCATGTCCACCACCACCGACATGATTCTGCGGGAAAAATCGAAGGGAATTTCATCTATCTTTTTAAATTGTTTGACCAATAATTTTTCGTGCTTCAGGATCGCCCGGTCGAGGAGATTCTTTAAGCCTGTCTGATAATAACTGTTGATATAGGCAAACCGCAGGACGTCGCTGTTTTCTTTCCTGACGACGTCGCAGTATTTTTCCAAAACAATTTTATCCATCGTTAACGTGCCGGTTTTGTCCGTGCACAAAACATCCATCGCCCCCAAATTTTGGATAGAATTCAAACGCTTCACAATGACTTCCTTCTTGGCCATGGCGATGGCGCCTTTGGAAAGATTGATCGCGACAATCATCGGCAGCATCTCCGGAGTAAGCCCCACAGCGACGGCCAGAGAAAAAAATAAGGCCTGCATCGGGTTTCCCTTGGAAAGGGCGTTGATGGCAAAAATAACCACAACTAAAACGAGCATGAACCGGATCATCAGCCACGTAAACTCGCGGATTCCTTTTTCAAAACTGGTTTCGACGCGCATCGTGGCAAGCCGCCGGGCAATTTCTCCAAATTGGGTCGCCACCCCGGTTTTGATGACCAGCGCCAGCGCTGTTCCACTGACGACGCTGGAGCCCATAAAAGCGATATTATGTAATTCCGCCGCCGTATTATTTTTCGGCTGAACGCATGCGGCAAATTTTTCAATCGGAAACGCCTCGCCCGTTAAAGAGGCTTGATTCACAAAAAGATCCTTGCACGAAATAATTCTTAAATCCGCCGGGATCATGTCTCCGGCGAATAAATCCACAATGTCGCCGGGAACGATGTCCCGGATCTTAATTTCTTTGGGTTTTCCATTTCGATAGACGGTGGCGGTGGAGCGGACCATCTCGCTTAATTTCTCCGCCTCTTTGCCCGCCCGGTGTTCCTGAATGAAGGAAAGGAAAACGCTGAAAACCGCCATAAACAAAACCAAGAGCGCGCTGATTTTCTCACCCAAAAATAAAGAACAGCCGGCGATAATAAGCAGCACAATCACCAAAGGATTGACAAATTTCGAAAGGATTCCAACGAGGATCGTCCGTTTCTTTTTCCGGGCCGCTTCATTGTGGCCATAGCTTTCTAAACGTCTTTGGGCCTCCTCTTCCAAAAGACCTTTAACGGAGGTATCAAACTTTTCAAAAAGCGCCTCGATCGCAAGACCGGCGTATTCAGAATCCAAGACAGCTTTATTATTTAAGGACATTCTTTCCATCTTTCGACGCACTCCTCATTTCATTCGTCGTTTACTCAGGATGGCCCTGAGCATAGTCGAATGGGCCATCATAAACCACTCTTCGTTAATTCCACGACCCGCCAGGAAACCCAGTCCAGCGGAACATTCCCGATGTACGTCCGGGCGCTGGTTAAAATATTCTGCGGATCGCCTAACACAGATAACGGCACTTGAATTGTGATTTCATCGGGCTTACGGGTCACTTGAATGGAATCTTTGGGAAGGCCCGTCGCCTGATCATACACCGAATATCTCTCAACCCCCAGCTTGATATGCAATTTCGGCATTTGAGCAAAGGGACGGTCAAAACGGTAGCCAAAAATATAAATCGAGGCCCCGACCCCCTCGGCCAACGGTTTCGAAAGTTTTATGGAAACAACAAAATGATCCGCCTCCAGACGAACAAACTGCCATTCCAGGCCCACGTAAGCGGCACGCTCATGATCGGTTAATTCCTCCGGCATCGGTGGGGTTGTTTTTTCTTTTCCCGGGGACAAGGATAAAACAGCGGTATTCACGGGCAGTTTGATCACCGGAAAATCTCCAAATAATTCATTCGTTCTCACAAAAGATAAAAGATATTTAGGCGTTGACTGATATTGCGACTTATGCGCCTTGAGCGCTTTGATCTTCACCTCAACTTCCCGCGGAGTCAAGGAGCAGGATTTCCAGGACACCTCCGGCAAGAAAGACTCCGGGGGCGCCAAACTCTCCTCGGGATGAAAACCCTTGATGGACGGCCAGTCCAGCTGATGGATTAGATAAGGATAAATCTCCGGCGGGTTTTGCATTTTAAGATCCCACAGGGCGACGCGGGTAAAAAGGTACGCCGCGAGATGATCACCGTTATGATCCGCCGGATGAGAGATAAAAATTTTCGTCGGTTTAAACTCCTCCATCACCGTCTCTAAATCACGAAGAATCTCCTCTCCCTTGTAGGGGGCAGCGTAACGCAAGGCATTTTTATAAGGGACCGCGGTTTTTCTCGTCAATAAACTCTTTAAGGGCGGCCGATTGCCCCAGCGGGCGTACCACATATTAATTGTACCAAAATCCGGATAACCGAGAAAGATCAGATCATCCCTTGAAAGTCCTAAAACTTTGGCCGCTTCAACCGCTTCATCGCGGCGCACCAGCCCCATCTTCTCGACGGCCCCGGGCATAACCACCGGATGCTTGCGATAGACCAAAAAAGACCACTGATTGCTATCCCCATTGGTCAAAAAGACAATACGTACGGGGATGTTGTTCGCCACCGCTTTTTGGATCACCCCCGCACAGCCTAAAACCTCGTCATCCGGATGAGGAGCAATCACCAAAATGCGGTCCTGAGGATTTAAAACCACCTCCGGCCATTGCGGTTGCTGTGGCCAAGAACTCTTGGGCCCGGCGAGCAAAATTAAGATTAGAAATAGGGGTGACAATATTAGAGCAAATTTAATCACAAAGACTTCCCATACACCACCGTATACCCGCAAGCCTGCCCGCGCGCTGTCGGCACGACCAAAATATACCGGTCTAAAGCCGCAAACCCCATCTTCTCAAAAAAACGGCAGGCTCCGGTATTCTCTTCCCGCGTCACCGCGTGAACCCCTTTAAGCCCGACGGATTTGACCTGTCCCAAAAATTTTTCCATCAAACGAGGACCAATGTGTTGATTTCGAAACTCTGTCTGTAAATTAATATGCAAATGCACAGGATATTGATCATAAGGAATGTGTTTAGAATATCCTCCCTTCAAGAGCGTCATCCAGCTGGTTTTGAGCAACCGCCAGGTTTCCGGTTGACAAAAAACTCCCCGCAAAAGAGCCCGGCATAACGTTTTGGGCAGGATATAAAAAGCCGTGATCAAAAAATACCGGGGATGATGCAAACATCCGCACAGATAACCGATCACCTTTCCTTCATGCTCTGCCACCCAGCATGAGGCTGGTTCGTAATCGAGGTAATAATTCATCAACACATCGATCAGGACTTCGCGGTCGCGAAAAAAGGTTTCGAGGGGCTTTCCTAAATTAGCTGTATCGCCGCTGATCCGACGGACACTTTCCCGGTCCCGTCGTTCGTAAGGGCGGATGATCATTTCAGTCATAATGGAATAGTTATTTTAAATGAAGAAGGTCAATAAGAAAAGGGCAGAAACACATTTTGTGTTTCTGCCCACGGGCGGCTAAAAAATAATATTACTTCATGAGGCTAATCGATTGAGTTTCGTTAAGCCCTTCTTTATTGACCTCGTATTTCACCATGGCTTTATCATCGGCTTTCACTTTATCCAGGGTGAGGGGTTGGAGGTTGGCATCATAAATGGTCGTCGTTGGTTTCACCCAGAAATTCATCTTCTTGCCGGAATCATCCACAACTACAATTTCTGATTTTGTTCCCTTGAGGAGATCGGCAACACTGAGGGATTCTATTTTCCCATTAAAAGCCATCGCGGCTTTCATGGCATCCCCCATCGCTGCTTTTCCCGTTTCAACCGCGGCGGCTTTAGGCGCCTTGGATGCTTCGGCAGCTTTCATAGCTGAGCTCGTTGTGGCCATTGAACCTTGAGCAAAACAAAGCCCACTCATTAAAGGTAAAACAAATAATGCAACTAGCATCTTCTTCATGAACGTCTCCTTGCCTTTTTTAAAATTATTAATATGCCTTCTTAACCATCGTCTTCTCGATGCTTTGTGCCTTATTGCTCCCTGCGGGTAAAACGGCGACCACGTCATCCCCCGCTTTTAAAGAAGCGATCTCTTTAGAATCCACCATAACCGTTTTATCCACACCGCTTGAATTTTCTACAACCACTTGAGATTTTTCCTGATCCACAGAAACAATCTTGCCAGAGACCGTCTCGGTCTTAACCGCACTGGCTCTCTTAAGCATTTGGGCAAAACTCATGGTGGTAAAACTCAGCGAGGATAAAATAATAACTGCCACAATCATTTTCTTGTTCATAAACTCACCCCCTTTCTTTTACCTTCATAGACGGCAATTATTGACCTACGCACAACTAATGGAACGATATTCCTTAGAGAGCGTAGGTCGAGATACTGACTACCGTAGTGTTGCATTATTTTTACAGAAGTCAGTATATTCAACGTGCATTAAAACAACATTAAAGCAGCATTAAAAGAATTTAATCTTTTCCAAAGGCAAATTTACGGTAAAAACGGCTCCTTGGGCGGGATGACTTTCCACCTGGATTCTTCCGTGATGAACCTCAACAATGGACTTGACAATACTTAAACCCAACCCAAATCCTGGACTGCTGCGAGCTTTATCGACCCGGTAAAATCTATCGAAAATAAACGGCTGATCTTCTTGGGGGATCCCCATCCCGGTATCGCGGATTTTGATTTGAGCTGCCTCCTTATCTTTAGTCAAATTCACAAAAATACTCCCATAGGCCGGGGTATATTTTATGGCATTGTCCAAAAGATTAATGAAAAGCTGTCTTACCTGATTCTCATCGGCAGCTAAATGAATTTCCTCTTCCGCCCAAAAATTTATTTTAATATTTTTTTGTTTAGCCAAAACATCCATATCGTTGATAATCTCTTTAACGATCATATTCAAACCCAACATCGTCATCTGCCGAGGTGTTTCCTTGATTTCTAATTTGGCCAGCATCAGAAGATTTCCAATAATCTGACCGATTTTATCGATCTCCTCCAGGCTGCTTAACAAAATCTCCTCGTATTCCTGGGTCGAGCGCACTTTTTTTAAGGTGACCTCCATTTCGCCTTTTAAGATGGTTAGCGGTGTTTTTAACTCATGCGAGACATCCTGAAGAAACTGCCGCTGAGTCGAAAAAGAACGATCGAGTTCACAGAGCATGTCATTGAACGTATCCGCCAGCCGCCGAATCTCATCATTCGTATTGGGAATCTTTACTCTTAATTTTAAATTATCCGCTTTGATTTGCCGGATGGTCTTGATCATCTCCTCCACTGGGTTGAGAGTAATCTGAGCTAAGAAAGCACCGGCCGTGCCCGTTAAGAATACTGTCAAGGGCAGCAATAAAAACAAAATAGCCTTAAGCCGATTTAAAGCGAGATATAATTGCGTGAGCGGAATCGCCACCTGAACGATATAAGCCACTTTTCCATCTTCGATCACCGCAGATGTAAACACCCGCAGTGGCAAGGGCTTGGACATGGGCAATTGAGCGGTAAAATTATCGAACCGGCTTTTCCCTTTTAAAACTCCGCGAAAAGACTCCAGTGAAATAAACATCGTGTCGGGGGTATCGTTCGAAGACACGATAGGTTGGCCGTCGGCATCAAAAATTTTGACCAAAATATTCATCAGCGTTGGATCCCCAAATCTATCCTCAATGCAATGCCGGGCGATTTTGGCAAAATTGATATTTTTTCTTTTATTAAAAACAGCCGGCGCAACCGGCACCTGGGCATTTTCCAGCGCCCCGATTTTTTCTCCTTCCCAGTAGGTGTCAATGGAGTTTGCGACCCCTCCGGCTTTTGATTTTAAAAGTTCCTCAAGATTCTCAGACAAACTATGACTATAGTATTGATACACCAACCAGCTAAAGACCGAAAGCGTCAGGGTTAAGACCAGCATGTACCACAAAACAATTTTAAAACGAATCGACTTTTGAAACATTTTATCCTTTGAGGGTATAGCCTCTGCCGCGGATCGTGTGGATCAATTTCTTTTTGAAACCATCGTCAATCTTCCGGCGTAAATAATTAATATATACATCAATCACATTGGTATCGGTATCAAAATGGACGTCCCAGACATGTTCAGAAATCATGGTTCGGGTGACGACACCCCCTTGATGCTGCATGAAATATTTCAATAACGCGTACTCTTTGTTCGTTAAAATTATTTCTTTGTCGTAGCGCATAACCTTATGTGTTAACAAATCAAGGGAAAGATCCGCAACCTGCAGTTTGGTGATGAGCGGCTGTTCCGTTTTTCTTAAAGCGACCCGTATTCTCGCTAAAAGCTCCTCGAAAGCAAATGGCTTGGTCAAATAATCGTCCGCCCCGGAATCTAAGCCTAAAACTTTATCTTGAACCCCGTCTTTGGCGGTGAGCATGATGATGGGGGAGGAAATCTTGTTTTTCCGTAGTTCCCGGCAAAGAGTAAGGCCATCTATTTTGGGCAGCATCAAATCCAGAACAATCGCATCATAATCATTCGTTGTCGCGAGAAAATGTCCTTCTTCTCCATCGCTGACACAATCGACCGCGTATCCTTCCTCTTTAAGGCCGCGCTTGATGAATTGAGCAATCTTCCGTTCGTCTTCTACCACCAAAATACGCATCCAAATTCTCCCGCATTTATTCTGCAATAATTTTTCATATTCTAACAAAAACAATGGAAGAATGTATATGCTGGGACGTGATGAGCGAAGCGAACCACTGTCCCATCTGGACGAGTTTCACAACTGGTTAATATTTGAAACCGCTTCCACCCACAGGGACAACTGTCACATTCTTAGCCAGCGGATATTCCTGTTTTCCCGGATAAATAATCCATACATGTTTAAGGGAAACTTCCTCTATAGCCGCTTTTATGGACGGGGTCAAGGCCGGAGCTTGCGTATATTTAACCTCGACACCACAAAGACGGCCGTTTTTTTCAAAAACTAAATCTATTTCTGCGCCGGTATGGACGCCCCAAAAGTAAGCTTGATTTTCCCTTATTTCTAAGGATTTAATAACCTCTTCAAGGGCAAACCCCTCCCATGATGCTCCTAATTTAGGATGGGTCAAAAGTCCTTTTTTGTTTTCAATAGTTAAAAGCGCATGCAAAATACCCGAGTCTCGAAAATAAATTTTAGGAGTTTTAATAATTCTCTTTTTTGTATTATAAAACCATGGCCTTATTTCCCGGACCATAAATGTTGCGGCTAATAAGTCCAAATATCTCCTTGCTGTATGATCTGAGACGCCCAAACTGCGGCCGATTTCAGAAGCATTAAACAATTGGCCATGATAGTGGGCCAACATACCCCAAAATCTTTGAAGCATACGTGCCGGAATCTGTAAGCCTAAATTCGGGATGTCTCTTTCCAAAAACGTAGCAATAAAATCTTGACGCCATTGAAATGAATCCTTTTCTCTTGCGGCCAAATAGGACCGGGGGAACCCCCCTCTAAGCCAAAGCGTTTCTATTTTATTTGACGGAATGTTCTCGTAGTGGAAACCGGATATCTCCATAAAAGCGATGCGTCCTGCCAATGTTTCGGGACTTTGCTGCAGCAGCTGAGGCGATGCGCTTCCTAAAATTAAATATTTGACGTTTTTAGCCTGGTCCGCCAGAACCCGCAAAACTGGAAAGATCTCCGGAATACGCTGCACTTCATCAATCACAACAATGCCTTTTAAATCTGTAAGAGCTGTTAATGGATCCGACAATCTCTGAATATCTTTAGGATTCTCACAATCAAAAAAATGCGCTTCACCTTTGATTTGACGGATAATTTGGTGGGAGAGGGTTGTTTTACCGCATTGCCGTGGCCCAAGCAAGGCCACCACCGGATTGGATTTTAGAAGACGCTTTACCTGGTCTATTTCGGTTTGTCTAATGATATGCATGAGATAATAGTACCATGAAAATTCGACATTTCAAGTCGAATTTTCAAACTGCCCCGCTAGGACTCGAACCTAGACAACAAGATCCAGAATCTTGGGTCCTACCGATTAGACGACAGGGCAAATCTACAACAATTATTTTTACCACAGATGCGTCTTTATCCACTCATCGGCATTTTTCACCGTCTTGGGTGCGCTTTCGCAGCCGCTAAGCAAAAAGATTCCAACGAGCATCATCCCAACAAACCATTTTCTATTCATCGCTTCCCCCCTCCCAAACCTTTTTATCCAACGGCCGCACGCAGCCTTTGAATTGTTTTTTCTTTTCCCAAAACAGCCATCGTGTCAAAAAGCCCCGGCCCGACCTCATTTCCCGTCAAGGCGACCCTGACCGGATGAACTAAATCGGAGGCCTTGATCTGTAACTGCCCGACAACATTTCTAAACGCTTCTTCGCAGGCACCCGAGGTGAAATCAGCAACTTGATTTAACCGCTCGGCCAACAAATTAAACTCTTTAGAAAGATCTTTTGAAAAAAACTTTGTTTTCAACTCCAGACTAATCTGAAATTCCTCAGCGAAAATAAACTGCGTCCACTCCAAAAAATCCGTCAACGTGCCCAGGCGCGGTTTATATAAATCTACCACACGCTCTAAATTCATGCCAGCCATTTTCTCGAGGGAAATCCCCTTTTCTTGCAAAAAAGGAAGAATCCTCTTGGTTAAAGAACCGGTGCCGGTTTGTTTGATATACTGCGAATTGATCCATTCCAATTTTTCCATGGAAAAGATGGCCCCGGCTTTATTGATCTTTTTAATAGAAAAATTCTTAAGTGCCGTCGTCATTTTGACCACTTCCTGATTTCCCCCCGGAGACCAGCCCAGGAGCATCAAATAATTCACAATCGCCTCCGGCAAAAATCCCATTTTTCGATAATCCGTAACTGCGGTTGCGCCGGTGCGCTTGGAAAGCCGGCCGCCTTCCTCTCCCATAATTAAAGGAAGGTGAGCGAACTTCGGAACTTTAAATCCAAGCGCTTGATACATGACCATTTGTTTGGGCGTATTGGAAATATGATCTTCGCCTCGCACGACACAGGAGATATTCATGAGCGCGTCATCCACCACACAGGCAAAACTATACGTCGGAGAGCCGTCGGACTTAATCAAAACCTGGTCTTTGAGTTCGGCAGACTCAAATTGAATTTCTGCGCGGATCAAATCGTAGAGCTTGATCGTTTGTTCTGGAATTTTTAAAATCACGGCCTCGCCGTCTTTATACGCCTTACCTTCCGCCAAAAGTTTATCGGCGTGTTCGCGGTAAATATCAAATCTCTGGCTTTGGAAATAAAGCTCGTCCCATTTGAGGCCTAACCATTGCAGGCTGTCTAAAATCTCATCAACGAATTCTTTTTTAGAACGCACCAAATCCGTATCTTCAATCCGCAAAATAAATTGTCCGTCTTGCGATTTGGCATACATCCAATTAAAAAGCGCAGTGCGCGCGCCCCCGATATGCAAATATCCCGTCGGACTGGGGGCAAATCTAACCCTGATCATATTTTTCCTTTGGTTGATAAAAAAGTGCGCCCACGCTAAGGGCTACGGCAGGAATGAAGGTCATCTTTTAGCGAAGAGTATCTGCGGCGACCAGACGCTGGACAATTTCTTCCAATCGTTTGTGTTCTCCCGCGGGGATTTCTAAAAATTCAATCCCCAGATCATAAAATAAAGGCTTGTTTGTTTCGGTGAGTTTTCGCCGGACCAACCAAACAACCCTTCCCTGACATTTGATATGATTTCCGGTATCCAGCAAATCTATTTCCAGCTCCACCGGCGAGAACATTTGAAAACTTTTTTTAACAACAACACACACGCCCCCCACGCCGATATTTTCCGTGTGGGTCAAAATCACGTCTGGTTCGCCATGGGCATGGCGGATAATAATCAAGCAAGGATAAGTCACTCTTGGGAATTTTCTGCGGTTTAATCCGTCCCAATTGGTCATGGAAAGCTCCTTTGTATTCTGATTATTTTTTGTGTCCGGCCGGTTTCTTCCTCTATATAAAGAACGACTCCGTGCAATTGGCGATCTTCCTCGGCGACTTCAAACTTTTTGGGAAGGCACGTTAAAAAACGTTCGATAATTTTTTCTTTATTCTGACCGATGACGGAATTATACGGGCCGGTCATCCCCATATCGGTAATAAAGGCGGTTCCCTGCGGGAAAATTTTTTCATCAGCGGTTTGGACATGCGTGTGGGTTCCAACCACCGCCGATACTTTTCCGTCGCTAAAATGTCCCAGGGCGATCTTTTCGCTGGTCGCCTCCGCGTGCATGTCCACGATAATGACCGGGGTCTCTTTTCTGCTCTCATCCGACAACGCCTGCAGCCTCCGAAAAGGACACTCGACATTATAACGCATAAAAGTTCTGCCCAAAAGATTTATTACGCCGATTTTGACGCCCTTGGATGTTTTGCGGATACACCACCCGCGCCCCGGAGTTTCTTTAGGAAAATTGGCGGGGCGGAGAATGTTTTCTGTTTCCATCAAGTAAGGAATGATTTCGCTTTTATCCCAAACATGATCGCCCGTGGTTAAAACGTCAGCCCCCAGGTTAAACAATTGGTTGGCAATGCGCGAGGTGATGCCGGCTCCTCCGGCGGAATTTTCGCCGTTGGTGATCACAAAATCCAACTCGAATTCTTTTTTAAGGCCCGGCAATAATCCTTCGAGGGTCTGACGACCGGCACTGCCGACGACATCGCCAATGCATAAAACATTTATCATCTAAACTTTCTTTTTATTTTGCATATTCCGTCGCCCGGGTTTCCCGCACGACCAGAACCTTGATATGCCCGGGATATTCCATCTCTTCTTCGATTTTTTTACGGATATCCCTTGCCATGACGATGGCTTCGTCGTCGTTGATTTTTTCCGGATTCACAATAATTCGAATTTCTCGTCCAGCCTGCAGGGCAAAAGCCTTTTCCACACCCTTAAAAGAGTTGGCGATAGTTTCTAAATTCTCGAGGCGCTTGACGTACGTTTCCAAGGTTTCGGCTCTGGCCCCGGGACGGGCAGCGCTGATCGCGTCCGCCGCGCAAACCAGAATTCCGTAAAGAGTATTTCTTTCCACTTCTTCGTGATGAGACTCAACGGCGCGCGCGACATCTTCACTTTCGCCGTATTTGCGGGCTAGGTTCCCGCCGACAATGGCATGCGTTCCTTCTTCGACATCCTGGCTGACCACTTTTCCGATATCGTGCAAAAGGCCGGCCC
>OBEQ011827991.1_pt1 | contig 18034 bp, 15 predicted proteins | sample 1670901 | NCBI WGS metagenome assembly OBEQ01 (sample SAMEA104232315, study PRJEB22302) | groundwater metagenome | biome: forest; feature: aquifer; material: groundwater | place: USA | collected 2011-08-07 | depth 5.4 m
CACCCGCGACGCGCAGAAAAAAGGTCTTCTTGTCGTGATTCACAGGGATTTATTGATCAAGCGGGAATAAAAAATAACGACGAAGGAGGGATGAGGGATGGAAGGTCAGTTTCGACGCTCACAGTTTATTACAGATATTTCCTTGCAGCTAAGGTACATGGTCGTCACCTTCCTGATTCTGCTTGTTTTCTTTGGCATCTCTATCGGGATCGTCTACAAGACCGGTTGGGTTTACCTGGTGGAACGGCTTTCCCAGGTGTACCCGCAGGGAAGGCTGGTGGAGATTCTGCGTTTGATCTATCTGCGGCTTGCGCTGGGGTTTCTTTTGGTGTTGCCGGTGGCTTTTGTGATGACGCTGTTCCTTTCCCATACGGTCGCGGGGCCGCTGGTTCGGATCAAACGTTACTTGAAACTTATGGCCAAGGGGGAGTTTGAACTGGCTCCCTTGAAACTTCGTCCTTATGACGAATTGAAGGATGTGGCTGAACTGGTCAACCAGGTGACGACGCATCTGGGGCCGCGCGTTCATGAGCGGCGACAACTGGTCAAATCACTCCAGGAGACGGTCCACGTGCTGCGCAACGATTTGGCCCGGCTGCCATCCGCAGGGCAGGAGATTCATCGGAAGGTGAATTACCTCGCCGACACGCTGAAAATGCTGGAATGAGCGTTCTGCTCATCGTTCCGAAGAGGATTTTGACGGCACCGTCGATCGGACCTTCGGTGCTGTTCCTTCCGAGGAGAAACGGGCCCCCTGGTAGGCTGTAAAACTTGACGGCCTTTCTGTTTTGTGGTAAATAGATCTCTCACCCAGTGTCACCCAATAATCCAGCAGAAGGAGGAATTGTTACAAGCCATGGAAGTTATTATCAAGGAGTCTTACGAGGACGCAGCAAAGCTTTCCGCAGAGTTGATTGCCGATCTCATTCGCCGCAAGCCCCGAGCCATCATTGGTTTAGCGACCGGTTCGACCCCCCTGGGAACTTACAAGGAGTTGATCCGGCTCCATAAAGAGGAAGGTTTGGACTTCTCCCGGGTCATCACCTTTAACCTGGATGAGTATGTCGGCTTGACGCACGATCATCCGCAGAGCTACCACTACTTCATGTCGGAAAACCTCTTCAAGCACATCAACATTAATTCCAAGAATGTCCATATCCCGGATGGGACCGCCAAGGACATTCCTACCTTCTGCCGCTGGTACGAGGAGCAGATCGTCAAGTCCGGCGGGTTGGACCTGCAGCTTCTTGGGATCGGCGGCAACGGCCACATTGCCTTCAACGAACCGGGTTCCTCGCTGGGATCCCGCACCCGCCCGAAAACCCTGGATGAGCGGACCCGTCAGGACAATGCCCGGTTCTTCCGGAACTTGAACGAGGTTCCCAAGTACGCCATCACGATGGGAATCGGCACCATCATGGATGCCAGGCAGCTGATTCTGCTGGCCAACGGGGCCGGCAAGGCCGAGGCGATTGCCAAGACGGTGGAAGGACCGATCACCGCGATGGTTCCGGCGACGATCGTGCAGCTGCATCCGAAGGCCACGATCATCGTGGACAAGGCAGCGGCCACCAAGCTCACTCGGGAATATCCGGCCGAGCCGCGCGTCTTGGTTCTGGCGTAGCGTCGCAATGAGTCGTCCCAGCGTGGATGTCGTCAAGGCGGTGGAAACCGCCCGGGCGAGTTCCGAGTTTATCAAGGCCGTTCGCCTCGCGCGAACGGCCTTTTCTCTTCTTTCGGCAACCCCAGCCCAGCGGGCAAAGGCCGGCTACAAGCCGCTGACCCCGGCGCAAATGAAAATCCTCAAGGCCCAAGGAAATGCTGCCGAGGATTGGAAGAATGTCTGGGTCAAATCCGGCTTTGATCCCGAGCGCGTCCGAAACTGCCATTTTGCCGGCTCGGTGCTGTTGTCCGGTTTCAGCGGGACCGTCGGCGTGGAGGGAACCGTTTTCCCGACCGGTCTTTCAGACTCGACCCTCTCCTCCTGCGTCGTGGGCAAGGACGCTTTTATTCGCAGCGTCCGGTTGGTGAACCGGTCCGTGATCGGGGAAGGGGCCGTCTTGTTTGACGTTGGCGTGCTGACGATTGACGGAACCGAGAGTTTCGCCAACGGGCTGGAGGTTTTGATCGCCATTGAGACTGGCGGCCGGGAAGTGCGGCTTTATTCCGAGCTGACCGTCGAGGTGGCCTGGGCGTTGACCCGTTCGCGCGATAACAAGGCGCTTTTGGAGAATTACAGCGCGGCGGTGGATGAATACGTGAAGGGGGTTTCCGCCGGTTTCAACGTAATCGGAGCCTCGGCCCACATTGTGCATACCCCGAAGGTGGTGGGCCTCTTCTTGGGCTCTTCCGCGGTGATCGACAGCGCCCAATTGGTGGCCCACGCGACTGTTCTCAGCAGTTCCGATGAGGTGACAGAGATTTCCCACGGCGCGATTGTCAAGTCATCCATCCTTCAGTGGGGCAGCGAGGTCTCCAGCGAGGCGATTGTGGATTCCTCCCTTCTGACCGAACATTCCCACGTCGAACGGCACGGCAAGGTGACCCATTCGATCCTCGGGCCAAACACCGGTGTCGCCGAGGGAGAGGTGACCAGCGCGCTGCTGGGGCCGTTTGTCGGGTTCCACCACCAGTCCCTCCTGATTGCCGCTCTCTGGCCGGAAGGCAAGGGCAATGTCGGTTACGGCGCCAATGTCGGATCCAACCACACCGCCAAGGCCCCGGACCAGGAGATTTGGCCGGGGGAGGGTACCTTCTTCGGCCTGGGGGTCAACATCAAGTTCCCGATGGATCTGACCGGTTCCCCCTACACGATCATCGCCAGCGGCGTCAACATGCTGCCGCAGAAGGTGGAGTTCCCCTTCTCGCTCATCAATACCCCGGCGGCCGCCTATGCCGGCGTTTCGCCGGCCTACATGGAGATCATGCCCGGATGGGTTCTCTCCGACAACATCTACATGGTCAAACGCAACGAAGGCAAGTACCAGAAGCGCAACAAGGCCAAACGGTCGAAGTTTGATTTTGAGGTTTTCCGGCCGGAGATCGTGGACCAGATGGTGGATGCCCGCCGGCGTCTGCAGGCGGTGAAGAGCACGAAAGAGTACTACAGCTCGAAGGATGTCGAGGGCCTGGGCAAGAACGTTCTTCTGGAGTCAGCCCGCACAAAAGGGATCGAAGCCTACACCTTCTACATCCGCTACTACGCTCTGCTGGGATTGAAGCGGGAATTGGAGGCCTTGAACGCCAAGAAGGGCACCCATCTGGCGGAAGCCGGCAAACAGCTTTTGAGCGCTTCCAGCGGCTCGCCCCGATGGCAGCACGAGCGGGCGCTTGTGCAGAAAGAATTCTCCGGGCTTGAGCTGGCCGATCTGCTGCGGAAGTTGGCCGCCATGCAGGAGAAGATCGCGCAGGACGTTCAATCTTCGAAGGAAAAGGACGACAAGCGAGGGGCTGAGGTGATTGAGGATTACCACTTCGCCCACAAGCCGGCCTCCCAGGATTCGTTCGTCAAGGAGACCTGGACGATCACCCAGCAGATGAAGAGCCAGATCGAGCAGTTCATTGCGGCGCTTGGGAAGTCCGACGTTCGTGGTGAGCCTGTCGAACCACGAACGATTCACCCTTCGACAAGCTCAGGGTGACCGGCTCTCTTTAAAGCTGGGCGGTCCAGAGGAACCAGATTCGAGACTGCGCTGATCGGACGTCTGCCCGTTCCTGATCGTGATCGTATCCGTACTCACCCCGTAATTCCAACCGCTGTGTGGGGTAGAAGTCGTAACCTACGTTCAGGTAGGTGGCAAACAGAGATCTCCTCTCCAGTTCGTGCCCAAAGTCGCTGAGGTGGCAGGTCACACCAGGTGAAATGGTCAGCTTCCGGCGTTTATCCCATGAGGTATGCGTGTAGGGCCAGCCAAATCCGACGGTTCCGCCATGCTCCTGCGTGTGGGTCAGACCGGTTCCCCCGGGATTGATCAGTTTGCCGTGCAGGAAGGTGTAGTTAAGGAAAAGGGAAGCGGTTGACCAGAGCCGGATTGACCCGCCGCCGTTGGCCTCATGGCGAATGCCTCGTTGTCGAATCTCATCGAATACCTCGTTGAAGGCCTGATATCGATACCGGCCGTTTAAGAGGATGTGGTTCCCCAAAGGGTGCGACAATCGAGTTCCCACGGACCAACTTTCATCATCGTTAAAGATCGGATGATCCTTCAGGGGGTGCTCCAATTGGTAATCGGAGAAACCTGACCAATTGAGCAGTCCAAACTGCCGGGAGACCTCCAACTCACTGAGTGAGGTTCGGTTCTGCGAGGGGCGGGTGGAAGATCCTGGTATGGAAATCGTGTCATACAAACTTTCTCGAAGACCAATCTGCGGCCAGGCCCTTGGCGTCAGGATGTGGAGGTTGGCGGTATACCAGCTTTGGCGAACTTGTCCAAGGTTATCGTTATGATGCAGATTGTTGCGAATCCAGCTTCCTTCAAGATCCAGGTTAAAGGGACCCCAGGGTTTGAAGTTCAAGGTCTGCTGGATGAATTGCCGGTCGGCGGTGATCCCGGCGGGGTTACTGGAAAAAGCGATACCGTTGTCGGTCAGCAACCGGAAGTCCGGGCCGGTCCGCTCGAAGCGAGTCTTCGATAAAAACCAGGGGTGGATAAATCTGGATTCGGCCTGGAAAGAGACATCTTCCAGTTTCTCCTCGTCCCCAAACCGGCTTTCTTGAAGATTGGTGTGGGTCATGCTGTAAGCCTCGGCGGCTGTCAAGAACCAGACGTCAGGGATCACCTTGATCTCCTGATCCATGCTCATGACAGCGTTGTCGCGCGGTTGATTGGAAGGATCGATGGTCCGCATCCTTTCGTTTTCCATCGACTTGACAAAATTGCCCCCAATGCGGAACCGATCCTCCAGGAAATGCCATCTATCCCGCAGGCCCAGGACGGCCCGAGGATAGATGTACTGACCCTCTTCCTTCAGCCAAAAGGGATAAGCCCCGGCGAGCGCTTGAAATTCATGGACCGGCCCATTGACGATAAGATCCAGGCCCCGGTAACGAGATCCCCGCATGAAATAAGGGCTGGTAAATGTTGCGCTGTCGCCCAAACCGAGGTGGGAAGAATTTTCATAGAAATCCGCCAGCAATGTCCGATAGCGTACGTCATCGTGGCCGTTCCGGAAGCCATCCAAGTCAATGACAAAGTTGGCTCGCAGCCCGTCGCGTCCGGGGACATCCGCGGCCAGATGCTCATTCACCTGCAGTCCCCGATCGTCGAAGCTCTGGTCGGAATTCCGATTGGCATCCTGCATGTGTCGAGTCACCCGCAGTTGTTGTGTCAGATGCGAATCAGAGGAGGGGGGCCGATAAGATGAGGGAGGGTATTCTTTCGGCCGGAGCAGGGCTGCGAGGCTGTCGGACACCTGCTTGCGGAAAATAGGATCTTCCTGGCGATTTCCCTTGGAGACCCGTCCGAATTCCTGCAGAGCGGTTTCAAATTGCCGATGCCGATAGTGGAAATCTCCCATTGCAAACAAAAGCGCATCGTCGGGGCCATCTTGGACAGCCAGTGCAGTGACAGGTGATAGGTGACAGATGACCGCAAAGATCAATGATACTGTACATACCGTTCGCCCTGAGCTTGTCGAAGGGCGAACGGACGAAATCGGTAGCGTTCGTGCTTCGACAGGCTCAGCACGAACGGCTGCTGCGATTGACGATTCCATATCCTTCACGGGTTCCACAGCTCAACCACCAGCATCGCGGAGTAAGTTCCTTCCACCGCGCTGGCTCCGGCATCCGTTGCCAGATAGAAGGTGAACGGGTTCTTCAGTGTAATATCTCCTGTAGGGTTGGAGTCGGTAACAAACCGAGTGTCATGGGGTTCCTGTCCGATGAGCCGCCGCCAGCTTACCGGATCAGCCGTCATGTCAAGCAGATCCGGCACTCGAACCCATGACGCGCTCCCAAGATTTCTGTGGCCTTCCAGCAGAGGCGGACCGATCCAGAAGTCGTCGTTGTCCACAGGCGGCGGGCCTGCGAGGATGGCGTCCCACCCGGTTTTTTGAATGTCCGGGCCGTAGTTCAGGTTCCATACCTTTAGTGGGATCACATAGCGGCCATCGTGCGAAACGAGGCCGGCGGGGGAGGAACGCCTGAGAGCCCCTGGGATTCCCCGGAAGCGGGTGGCGTTGTTCGTATAGATACGGATTGAAAACGGCTGATCTTGCCGGAGCCGGTCGAATCGGAAAAAGTTCCATGAAACGGTGATCGGCATTGGATGCATGGCTCGTCCGGGGGGGATGGGCCCCACTTGAATTGTTTCCGGGAAGACCCGCAGAGAATCCGTTTCTGTCCCGACATGAATGGGGAACCGGCCTCGGATGCGGTCGACCTCCACCCCGTTTCCATCGTACAGGGGAAAAACCACCGTATAGGTTCCGGCAGAAAGGGTGTAGCTGCGCGTCAGGACGGCCATGCCTCCCCGTGAGGCGATGTTGGAGTTCGTCGTCAGGACCGGTGTTAAGGTGGTCGATATGCCGTTATTGATGTTGGTAAGGGTGACGTCTACCTCGGCAAACTGGGAAGCCGAATCGTTGTTTTGCACGGTAATTCTGAAGTTGACCGGATCGCCAGGATTAAAATCCTGCTGGTAGGCGACGGAGATGATTTTTAGATTTTTCCCGGTGATCGGTGAAGCCGGTGAGGCTGGGAGGAGAAGGAATAACGCGAAAGCCGAACTTATCACAAACGTCATCCTGAGACCGCGAAGTAGCCGAAGGATCTCGTTTCTAAAGGCGAGATCCTTCGCTTCGCTCAGGATGACATGTGTCTTGCTCAGGATGACATGCGTCTTGCTCAGGATGACATGCGTCTTGCTCGGTTTAATGGACCGTTCCATCCTGGAGAACCTCGAAGGCGGCCTCTTTTTGAAGGATCTTATTCTGCCCGAGATTGAGAGTGACGACAGCTTTGTAATGGCCGGGAGAAGGCATCGGGACGACCACGGGAATCTGAAGACCGGTCGCCGGGAAGATTGGGAGTGCTTTTCCCACGGGGCTGGCCCGAACAACGACATCACTTGTCTGGTGGAAAAACAGGATGGTTCCTAATGGGCGAAGGTGGATGGTTCCTTTGTTCTGCAGTTCAATGTCTGCTCGAAGCAATCCGCCGGAGGCAGCGGCGTGAATCTCGAAACGGCTGATCTCGGCCAGGACCTGCTGCCGCCCCTGGATCTGCAGGTAAACGGGCAGAGCGAATCTCGGCACCACGGTAATCTGGGCCCCCTTTTCAGATGGTTGCTCTTCTTCAGCAGGCAGCTCGTCAATCAGCAGGGCGGCGACATACTCTGCATGCGCATCCTTTTGTAGGGTGGGCGGCGGAGTCACGATGCAGGTGATTTTCTGTGAAGCGCCTGGGGCCAGGGTCAAGGCTCCGGAGGGCTCAAAGGTAAACCATGTCTCGGCCGAGGGGGGACGGGTAGAATCGGTCTGCCAAAATCGGTAAGGGGCCGGACGGACATTCACGTTGACCGTCTTTGCCCCGGAGTTGGTGATGGTTAAGGTGCTTCTGCTGGGTTGATCGGCTGGAATGGTGAGCTCCAGCCGAAGAGGGTCGACATCCACGGCAAAAGCAACAGAAGATGCAATCGTCATTGCGAAGGCACAAAGTGCCTGAAGCAATCTAGCTTTTAAAACGAGGTTGCTTCGCTTCGCTCGCAATGACAGTTGCTTCACGGCGCCGGGACGATCTCAATGTAGAGGTAAGTGTTGTAGCTACCCTGGACCGCCGTGGGCGGGGCGTTCACCCGCAGAAGAAGTTCAAACGGCGTGGGAATCGTGGAGTCCCCCAAGGGGTTGTCGTCTTCGGTGGATAATACCCCATCCGGCCCGGCGACCCAGGCCGCATTGCGTGGATCGATCCCCAGCAAGACGACATCGCTGTAAGGAGCCCCTTCTTTGGGGTCGGCAACAGGATGATAGGGGGTGTAGTTAGGTTCGTTGATGTCCGGCACCCGCCGCCAGACCCCGACGCCGAAATTCGGGCAGTTCACCTCGATGGGGATGGAGAATCGTCCATCCTCCGAAACCAGGCCGTCGGGTGTGGGGCGCTGGATGGCGCCGGCGATGCCGCCGAAACGAAGATTGTCCGTGTAGATCCGCATGATCCAGGGATACTCGCCGTTGTACAAGCCGTTCACCATGATCGGCTCCAGCTCTTTCCCCCCGGGTTCCGTGATGGCGAACTTCACCGCCGGCGTGAAGGTGTACCCGCCGAAAGAGCCGACGGTCCCTGTGACATAGACCTCCTGCTTGACGGAGGCAAAGACGGGTCGATAGGAGAAGAGAAACAAGAATAGCAGGATCATCGCGAGGCCCCGAAGGGGCCGTGGCGATCTTGTTCTTATAGCCATCCTCGCCCCTCCAAATCATGCTGGACGTCCGTGAATGTTTGATAGGAAACGGCAGGGATTCCCTGGCTCCGGCACCAGGTGGCCAGGTCATCCTTGGCGAAGGTGAGGTCCGCTGCCCGGACGGCGCAGCGATCGGTGACCCCATTGCCGACGAAAACAGTCGTATACCCTTGCGCTTTCCACGACAGAATCGGGTCCCCTTTGCAATGACCGCAGTCTTGGCAGGTGACGGAAGGGTAAGGGAACTCCACTCCCCAGGAGCCGTTCTTTCGATATAAGCGATTGGCCAGATAAGGAAGGGGCCCAAGGCCCTTCTCGGCCAGCACCGTTTCCACGCACAGGTCGAAGCCGCCGCTCAACAGGACCAGAGGGATTCCCTGGGCTCGGACAGTCTTCAGAAAAGGAGAGAAGCTGGGATCCATCTCCACGCGGCGGGTGAGGAGTTCTTTCAGCGCAGTCTCATCGGCTTGCACGGTGCTCATCTCTGCTTGAAGCCCTTCTCGGATGGACATCTCACCGACGGCCACCTTCTTCTGGATGTCATGCCAGTGGCCGGAACCGTAGGTGTTCAGGATCTCCACCAGGGTATCCTGACGCGTAACCGTTCCATCGAAATCGCAAGAGATTAATAAAGGAGGCTTCATTGGCTTTTATAAAGGCTTATTATGAGAGTTGGAAAGACGCCTTGTCAATGTTCTTCACCCGATGGTAGACTAGGAAACTTATGAAAGATCCCTCGAGATTGCTTCGGGCACTTTATGCCCTCGCAATGACGCTAGCGGCATTCTCCTTCGTCCCACTTCGGCCTGCTTATGCCAAGGAGGTGACGCTGGATTTCTGGGAGCTTTCGGTCGGCGAGGAGCTGATGCGCTCGCTGCTGGACAAGTTCGAACGCCAGAATCCAGGCATCCATGTCCGGTTCCAACAGCTTTCCTGGGATTACGGCCTGGACAAGCTCACCACAGCCATCGCTGCCGGCAACGCGCCGGACTTGTGCGAGCTGGGCACCGACTGGGTTCCGCAATTCTCGGCCTCAGGGGTTCTCAAGGACCTCACCCCGGAGTTGACCCCGCTGAGGGAGCAGTTCCTTCTGTGGGATCCGGTCACCTATAAAAATCGGCTGTACGGCATCCCTTGGTTGGCCGGCACGCGGATTCTTTTTTACAACCGGGAACTTTTTGCCCAGGCCGGTTTGAATCCGGAGCACCCGCCGGCCACCTGGGAAGAACTGTTGAAAACAGCCAAGGCGATCCGCGCTTTGGGGCCGGGGATTTACGGCATCGGCATCCATGTGGGGGAGTCGTACGCCCCCTGGCAAGAGTTCCTTCCATTTGCCTGGGGCAATGGCGGCCAGATTTTGGATGAGAAATGGAGCCGTTGTCTGTTGGATCAGCCGCCGGTTCTGGAGGCGCTGCAGTTTTATCGTTCGCTCAAAGCTTACGCTTTGGTCGAACGCCAACCGCAGGTCAACCAGCTCTTTGCTGAAGGCAAGGTGGGGATTCAGATTTCCGGTTCCTGGAACTTCTCACTGATTCCACGGATGAATCCCACCTTAAACTTCGGGGTGGGGCTTGTTCCCAAGCCGGCGGCCAACCGGGGCACACCCGCCTCCTTTGCAGGCGGGGAGATCCTGGTTGTCTTAAAGGAATCCCGGCATTCGGATGAGGCGTTCAAGCTGGCCCTGTTCCTGGCCCAGGAGGAGCAGGCGATGTCCATTGTAGAAGCCCAGCGGAACATCGTTCCTACGGTGAAGTCGGCCCTTCAGAACCCTTACTACGTGACGCACCCGGAGCAGCGGGTCTTCTTCGAGCAGGTCCGTTATGCGGTGGCTCCGCCGGCCCATCCGGCCTGGGTTCAGATGCAGGAGCGGATCACCCGCGTGGTGGAAGAGGTGATCCTCAACAATCGGGACCCGGCCGTTTCCCTGAAGGAAGCGACCGAGGTCATCAACAATCTTCTCCGATCTCCCGAAACAAAAGGCCGGATCAGCGATCTGGTGGTCTTTACCGGTTTCCTGGTGTTCTTGATCGGTTCCGGGATGGTCTGGTGGTTTCTGCGCCGCCGGCGCGCCGTCGTGCGCCCGGCGCATTTCAGCTTGTTCAACCTGGGAATCAGCCTCACCTTTCTGGCTCCCTGGTTGATGACCTTCTTGGGTTTCAACCTGGTGCCGCTGCTTCATTCTTTTGTCTTGAGTTTCTCCCACTACAACCTGCTCAGTTCGGAGATGGCTTTTGTGGGCTTGCGGAATTTCGGCCAGGTGATCCGGGATCCGGACTTTCTACAGGCGCTCTGGCACACCATCTTTTTTGCCGCCGGCACGATTCCTCCGACGATGATCCTGGCCATGTTCGCGGCGGTGTTGATCAACACGAAGATCCCGTTCAAGCGGCTCTACCAAGCCGGCATCTTCCTGCCGGTGGCCACCTCCGTGATCGTTATTGCGACGATCTTCACCTACCTTTACGCGCCGGACGGGCTGATCAATCATCTGCTGGAATGGGCCCATTTTCCGGTTCCGTCCCCAAGTTGGCTGTTGAACACCCAATGGGCGCTGCCGGCCATCATGATGATGAACGTGTGGTCCAGCTTCGGGTATTACATGGTGCTCTTCCTGGCGGGCCTGCAGACAATCCCGATCGAGCTGTATGAGGCCGCTTCGATTGACGGGGCCAACGAGTGGCAGAAGTTTCGCCACATCACGCTGCCGCAACTGAAACCGATCCTCCTGCTGGCGGTGGTCATCAATACGATCCATACCTTCCAGGTTTTTCCGGAGATCTTCGCCATGACGCAGGGCGGCCCGTTGGGGGCGACCACCACCGTGGTCTGGTACCTGTACGAGAGCGGGTTCCATCGCTTTGACATGGGGATGGCGGCGGCGGTCGGGTACGTGCTTTTCTTGATCACGATGTGTTTCTCCTGGATCCAGATGCGGCTGTTTAAGATGGAGGAGCAGGGATGAGCGCTGTTACTGCCCTAGACCTCGCTCGGATGGGGGCTCTCAATGTCCTTCGACCCCCGCCCCCTCAAGTGATTGTTTCATCCCAGAGTGAGAGGGTATGCGAATGAGGGAACGGTTTCTGATTGCGCTGGCAGTGGGCGTGCTCACGGTGATGCTGGTGTTGACCCTGACGCCGCTGCTACTGATGTTCTACACTTCCATTAAGCCGACCGGGACTTTGCTCCAGTCAACCAGGCAGGTGCTGGTGGCCGACTGGGAAGTGGGGAACTTGAATTCCATCGGCGGGCCGGTTTCGGTGGAAGCGGGGGGCACCTCGCAGATCGAGATGGCCTTCGATCCGCCGCAGCCGGTGGCCCGGCAGAATCGGATGATGGTGATTCGCTACGTAAAAGGGGATGGCCCGGCCCGGTGGTCCACCCGGATCGCGCAGGACATGCGGAAATTCTCTTACCTAGAGTTTCGGATTCGGGGAGGGGTCGGGGGCGAAAGCTTCAGCATTCAGTTGGCGGATTTGAAAGGGCGCGAGGCCAGTTTAGGAATCGGGCAGTTTCTGCGGGGCGGGTTGACCCCCACCTGGGAGACGGTTCGGATTCCGGTGGAGGCATTCAATCTCTCCATGCTGAGCCCTGCCTTGCCGGAACGCCAGGCCGAGAACCTGATCTTCAGTTTTGACGAAGGCAGCGGCACCGTTTACCTGGACGATGTGAAGCTGGTCTTCCGGAAATGGACGCTGAACAACTACTGGGATGTGCTGATCAGCGGGCCGTTCGGCAGGTACGGGCTCAACTCCTTGGGGATCGCGCTGGCGGTGACCTTGGGAAATCTGCTCTTTTCCACGATGGTCGGCTATGCCTTCGCCCGCCGGGATTTTCCGTTCAAGCAGGTGATGTTCTTCATGATCGTCGGCTCCATCGCCATCCCGCCGCAGGTCTTGATGGTGCCGGTCTTCATCCTGATGAAGCACATCGGCTGGCTCAACACCTACTGGGCGCTGATCGTGCCGAACCTCGTGGCGCCGTTTAACATCTTCCTCATGCGCCAGTACATCTCCAAGCTTCCGTTTGCCGTCGAGGAAGCGGCACGGATTGACGGGGCTTCGGAGTTTCAGATCTTTACGCGGGTGATCATCCCGTTGGCCCAGCCGGCCCTGGCGGTGGTGGGGATCAACACCTTCATGGGCTCTTGGAACACCTTCCTTTATCCGTTCCTTTTGACCAACACGGTGGAGATGCGGACCCTGCCGGTCGGTCTGGCGCTTTACAAGTCCCTGCATGGGGTGGACTGGGTCCACCTGATGGCCGGATCCGCCATCACCGCGCTGCCGGTGATCATCGTCTTCCTCTGCTTCCAACGCTACATCATCGAAGGCCTCACTCGTGGCTCCACCGTCGGCTAGATTAATCGTAGAATAATCCAGTTTTATGCCCTTGACAAGGGGCGGCAAATCGGATAAGTTTGTTTCATGCCCCAAAAATTCCTCGCAAGTCTCTTAATCGCCGCGTTTCTCTTCACCGCAGCGCCTGCTTTTGCATTGAAGGGAGAATCCCATCGAGAAGCCGGTCTGGAGGAAGTGCTCACCCAAGCCCTCACATCGCCTGACAAAGCCATTCAGCGCTTCGCCCAACTTCTCACCATAGCTCCGACACGCGTTTCCTCCGCCGGCTTAGAGGAGGACGTAGGGGCACTTCTCGAGCGCTGGTTCCAGAATATGAAATCAGTGCCGCCTTCCCCATCCGAATCCAACGAACTTGCTTCTCAACTGGAGTTGAAAGGAGCAGAGGTGTTGCGTCTGCTTTCAGAGTGGGCCCGCTCAGGGAAACTGAAGGCCGAGGAAGGTCCTGCTACACAAGTCCTCCTTTTTCGGATCATGCTAGGTCATAAGCACGATCCATCCCTATTGGAACAGGTAGTGAACGTGGCCGAGGTGGTTCCGAAAGGCACGAATCATGAACTCTTTGTAAAGGTTGCTCAGGGTTTTCTGGAAAGCCGGATGAAAAGGGACGAGGCTGTTCAGGAAGGCAAGCGGATAGAGGGTCTTTCTGACCGGCAGATAGCCGATGAGCTCCTCGCCGCCAACCGGCTCAAGCCACATGCTCGCTATACCTTGATCCAAACATTCCCCTTTCAACGGATGAAAGAAGAACGGGTGCGGGTCTGGACATTCCTTAAGGGTTGGAAGCAGTATAAGAACCTCTCGAGCTTTTCGAAAAGACAGATGAGGCAGGAGGCAACCACCCATATGCTTGCTGCTGGTGAGAGCGAAGGATTAAAAGACGTTGATGATTTTCTAAGGAAGCGATCCAGACACCGCATGCAGATAGATCGGCCGAAGGAGCAGATTCGTTGGTTGAGCCCTCTGATGGATATCTCACAGGTAGCGAGATATCTCAAGGCCATTCATCTTCAGGAAGATTTGGAAGATCCTCAAGGAACTCGTGGCCAGTGGAGTTATGCCTTCCAATGGATGAAACAGAAAGAGCTTTTTCATATCGAGAGATATCTCATAACGGTTCCTTCCGCCGCCGGCCTGGAGGAGGGGGGGAATTCTGCTGTGATGGAAGTGGGGCAGGCGATTCGGGAGCTGTCCGAGCTTCGAGAGGCCCGCGTGGCAGGGACCGGCTATCTCTTTCTCGATGGTGCGACGCTTGCGGCAGCGTTGACCCTCTCTGCCGAAGGGGTGGAGAACTCTGAGCCGTTGCCGGTGGCGGCCGTCGTGAATCCCGCCGAGTATCACACATTGATGGCCATTGCCGAGGTCTCTGGTTTAGAGGAAGACCAGATCCGGCGGTGGGCGGAACGGTACCTGTTCCGATACGATTCTCTTCTGACGAAAGAATCGGCGATTGAATCGGCCCGAGGGGTGCTGGCCCTGCGTCTGACAAGCGCCCGCGTCGCGATCCTGGACACTTTGCCGCAGGTGATAGGCGAGTTCGGCCGGGCCATCGATACCATCCTGCGTTCCTTCGGCGTCAACCTCGACTACAAGAAGCTGCAAACCTTCACCAACGCCCTCTACCAAGCCGCCCAGGCGTAAGTCGGCTTCAAGTGTTATAATTGTCTCCTTAGTGAGGCCGAAGTATATGAGAAAACGTCAACGTATCCACCGAGTCATTCAACAAATGGTCTCTGTGTTGAAGGAGCGCTATCAGCCGGAGCAGATCATTCTTTTTGGGTCCTACGCTTCAGGGGTACCTCACAGAGACAGCGACATTGATCTGCTTATCGTGAAGTCAACCCGCCAGCCCTTCTTTCAACGTTTAGCGGAGGTTCGTCGTCTTGTTTCGGATGTGCGGCAAGGACATCCTTTTGACCCGATGGTTCTAACGCCGGCTGAGTTGGAGTATCGGATTAAGAGAGGGGACCAATTCTTTCAGGGAATTCTGCATCATGGGAACGTCCTCTATGCGGCGGCATAAGACGCCCTCCTCTTATCCTGCAGAGTGGTTTCAAAAGGCAAACGAAGACTTCCAGCGTGTTGGTCTGCGTCTTAAAGAGAATGACATTGAAGACGCCGCCTTCCATCTTCAGCAAGCTTTGGAAAAATATTTGAAGGGTTTCTTGTTATCGCACGGATGGGAGTTGAAAAGGATCCATGATTTGGAAGCGCTGCTGGACGACGCGGTGAAATACAAACGTGATTTGGAATCATTTCGATCCTTGTTGCAGGAAGTAACCGGTTATTATCTCGTAGAGCGCTATCCCGGTTTCGAAGAAACTCCTGAGAAGCTCGAAGTCAAAGCTGCATTTCAGCAGGCGAAGCGCCTCATAAAACTCCTGCATCGCCAAAGACCTTCCCGTTAATGATGAAGCTCGGGGTCAGCTACTTCGGCAACCGGATCCCGTGGCGGGTCAAGGAAGACCTGCAGGTGATTCGAGATGCCGGCTGCACCTACGTGGTCTTTACCTTCAGCGAGGAGGATTTCGAGTTCTACCAGGGGGCTTTTGCCGAGATGATCCAGCATTCCCACGATCTCGGGTTGGAGGTCTGGCTGGATCCCTGGGCGGTGGGGCAGGCCTTCGGGGGGGAAACTTATTCTTCCCTTGTCGCCAAACAGCTCTCTCTCCGGCAAGTCAGTTCAACTGGAGAATCGCTGCCGATTGCCTGCCCGAATCATCCGGACTTCCGCGATTATCTCCTCAAATGGGTGGAGGCGGCCAAAAAGCTTGGAGCCGACGTGCTGTTTTGGGACGAACCCCATTTCATGATCTACCCGGAACCGGAGGGGGATGCCCAGTCCAAACTGTGGGCCTGCCGGTGCTCTGTCTGCGAAGATCTTTTTAAGAAGAAGACCGGCCGGTCCATGCCGGATCTCCTCACCCCGGAGGTTCGGGCCTTTAAAGAAGATTCTTTGGTGGAATGCACGGAATTTCTCTGCGATGCGACGGTGGCGCAGGGAATGAGGGCCAGTGTTTGCTTGTTGCCGTTCGAAAACTCCTCAACAGTGAACAATTGGGAGAAGGTGGCGGCGATCCCGTCGCTCTGGAGCATCGGCACCGACCCGTACTGGCGGCCGCATCAGCCGGACGTGGAGCAATTTGTCGGGCGGTTCGCGCGGCGCCTCTTCGAGCTGGCGGATCACTACAAGAAGGAACCGCATCTGTGGATCCTGAATTTCAACATCCCCAAGGGGGAGGAGAGGAACATCCGGACCGCCTTGGAGGCCGGCTACCAGGCCGGCATCCGGAATTTCGCCGCATGGAGCTATTACGGGGCTTCCTATATCAGTCTCCGCGCTGAGGACCCGCCGGCGGTCTGGAAGACGCTCAGCGAGTGCTACCAGATTTTGATTGACAAGCAGTAGCCCCGCAGGTTATTTAAAGAGAACACAAACCTAAAGAAAAGAGGTGCTCCCCGTGCCCCGAGGCGTTGAATTAGACGAGTTTTCATTGACCGAGCGTGAGCGAAAGAACGTTTCCATTTTGGAAGCGATCAAGCGCTACGGCCCCATTTCCCGCACCGACATCTCCAAGCTGACCAAGCTGAACATTGTCACCGTTTCCAACTACGTCAATAATTTTATCGAGCAGGGAATCGTCATCGAGAAGGGTCTCGACATCTCCTCCGGCGGCCGGCGGCCCACCATTGTGGTGCTCAACCCGAAATCGGCCTACGTCATCGGCTTGGACCTGGGCGTCTTTACCATCACGGCGATCCTGGCCGATCTGGAAGGCAACGTTGTGGCCCGTTCAAAAACCCCTCGTCCTCGAGATACCGCCGACAATGTGGTCAAGGCGCTGGGCGAGCAGGTGGAGAGCGTTATGAAATCCTCCGGCCTGGATCCCAAGAAGATTCGGGGCATCCAGATCGGCGCTTCCGGCGTGATTGACCGGGAAGTCGGTACGATCCGCTGCACGGAAGGGGTGGCATCCATCTACGTTCCCATCACGACGCTGCTCCACGAGAGGTTCAAGGTGCAGGTCAAGCTGGACCATGACGTCACCACCGCCGCCTACGGGGAATGGTCCCTGGGGGCCGGCACCGATGTGGACATCATGCTGTTCATGTTTTCCGGCGTTGGATGCGGCATGATCATTAACGGGGAGATTTATCACGGCATCAGCGGCACGGCCGGCGAGGTGTCCATCAAGGAGCAGGTGGATCTGACCGATGTGTGGATCGGGAACATCTCCGCCTTGAGGCCCTGGGCGGCCCACTTGGGAATCCCGGACGATGCCCGGGAGGCGATGAAGGCCGGCGCGGTCTCCAAGATCTCCGATCTGTGCAAGGGAAAGACGGATCAGATCACGCTGGAGATGGTCTTTGAAGCGGTCAAGGCAGGAGACAAGCTGGCCATCGAAGTGGTTCAGAAGGCCGGCGAGCGGTTGGGGATTCGGATCGCATTTCTCATCAACTTGTTGAACCCAGGCGCCGTTGTCATCGGCGGCGGGGTGGAGGCGGCGGGCCCGGTTTTGATCGAGGCGGTGAAGAAAATGGTCCGCGCCTGCGCTTTTGAAGAGATGGCCAATGCCGTGAAGATTGTGCCCGCGCGGCTCGGAGAGGATTGCGTCGCTCTCGGAGCGGCCAGTTTAGTGATCCGGGACGTTTTCGCAAGTTTGTAATTCCCGATGAAATACGGGCACTTTAACAAGGACGGTCGGGAATTTATCGTCACCAAACCGGCAACGCCTCGGCCCTGGTTCAATTACCTTTTCAACGAGACCTACCACTGCCTGATTTCGCAGACCGGCGGCGGTTTTTCCTATCTTCGTGATCCGAAATACTACCGCCTTCATCGCTACGATCATTTAAGCTCCGACCGCTCGGGGCGGTACCTTTATTTGAAGGATGCCGATAAGGGAACCGTCTGGACGCCGAACTGGCAGCCGGTGCAGGGGGATTTGGATCGGTGGGAATGCCGGCACAGCTTCGGCTTCACGGAGATTTCCGCCGCCGCCAACGGGGTCGAGAGTTCAGTCACCTACTTTGTGGCCCGCGAGCATCCGGTGGAGTTGTGGCTTGTTTCCTTGAAGAACGTCTCCCGCGCCAAAAAGACCCTGCAGGTTTACCCGTTCGTGGACTTCATCTGCGGCGATGTGGCGCTGGAAACCCACTACCGGAACATCCTCTGCCTCTACAACGAGGCCAATTTCGATTCCGACCTGCAGGCGATTGTGGCTTTCAAACATCCGTTTAAATCCTGGCACAAGCCGGGCTACGGGTTTTTCTCCA
>OBEQ010885336.1_pt1 | contig 18031 bp, 19 predicted proteins | sample 1670901 | NCBI WGS metagenome assembly OBEQ01 (sample SAMEA104232315, study PRJEB22302) | groundwater metagenome | biome: forest; feature: aquifer; material: groundwater | place: USA | collected 2011-08-07 | depth 5.4 m
ATCCTCGTTTTGGCACGAGTAAAAATTACTCGGGCGTTGGTTTCCATACAGATATCCTTCGGGTTCTTTGTCTGCCAACAGGCCAGCTTGTTTTAACACATGTGTACATTCGCTACATCGTGGTTTTGGATAGGTCATATGTGTACAATTATGTCGCGTTGTCCCCACTCTCGACCCTGGTAGCGTAGGCAGTGAGCCGATCTATTGGCGTCATTCCTAGACTACCATGGATCCGTTCGTGATTGAAGCGATCGACGTAGGCGTAGAGGGTTCGCCGCCGCTCTTCTCGAGATTCGAATCGGTTCTTGCGGTGCCATTCCTCCATGAGCGTGCGGATGACTCGCTCAGCCTTGCCGTTGGTTTGGGGTGTTCTCGGCTTGGTAAAGTGCTGGGTTATGCCGTTGTCCCGGCACCAGGCAACGAACTCGTGGTCTGCCGTTCCTTTCCATTCGGTTCCGCGGTCGGTGTACCAGTCGCGAATGTCGAAGGGCAGACGTTCCTTGGCGATCTCTCCGAACACGGCGGATGACTCCTGGCTCTTGTCCGGCATGACATCTGCGACAAGTGCGCGTGAAAAGTCGTCAATTCCAACGTACAGGCGTTCTCGCGGCATTTCCTTGGTTTCGCCAAGGAGACGCGGCAAGAGCTTCGTGTCGGCATGGACCATCTCGCCTGGATATGATTTTTCATAGCGCCGTATGGCGGCTCGTTCCAGCCTCTTCTCGATCTTTTTCTCCGTTTTCAGAAGTTTCTTTAGGCCGTACTCCACCGTCCGATACCGCTCATTCGTGCTGTCATGGACTGAGAAATCTCCGAGTCTGCCTCGCACAATGATTCGCTTAATAATTACCTTATCCACATGATACTCGTCTGCCAGAAAACGTTGGGACTTCCCCCTGATCCAGCAGGTGTACACCTCCTGTCGCATGACCAGAGGTAATTTGGTATGCTTGTGCATACAGTGCGTTGGTTAGTTGATTAGTGTCACACACCAATTATACCAACGCACTGCTTGAGCTACGAGTGGGGACAACCCGTTAAAGATTTACATCATATGATTGAGATAAAGTCATTTCCCTGTATCCTACACTATCTATCGAAAACCCAGCTATTTTTGCATGAAATAGGTTCGAGCGGAGTTGTAGAGGCGTACCAAATAAGGTATATGTAAAAATAGGGTCCGAAGCCCTATTTTTGCTTTCTATACGCAAAACAGTGAAAAATCTCTTTTTTTCCTTATTTTTCATGGTTATCTCTTGAAATGATGGAATTTTTGTTATAGTATTCTTGTATGAAAGAACTATCTTCCAAAATTCAAAAAGCGTTTGATTGGCTCGAGCAAGAAAACGGCATTGGTTTTTTATTGCCAGAGGAGCACTGCCCTGTTCGCGACGTTCTTCAATCGAGGGCGAATAAAATGGTTATTGAGTACAGTGCTATTTCGTCAATTGCGGATCAGGCGTATCTCCTTGGTTTGGTTGTTGGCGAAATCGGTAACAATTCGTTTGACCATAATCTTGGTAATTGGCGTGATGAAAAGGGTGCGTATTTCATTTTTAATATCGCCGAAAGAATTATTATCATTGCCGATAGAGGTAGCGGAGTTCTTTTCACGCTTCGCAAAGCACGCCCATCAATTGCAGATGACTGCGAAGCGCTAACGACGGCGTTTACCGAAACGTTGTCTGGACGTGCACCAGAAAATAGAGGAAATGGTTTAAAGCTTGTTGCAAAAGTAGTTCGAGAACAAAAATGGAAATTAGTATATTACTCTGGATGCGGCATCTACACCATCAATTCAAATACCTCAAGCTGTGAGATGTCAGAAAGGGAGATTAGTGGTATGGTGGCTATATTATTCTTTTAGTATTATTATGAAAATACAGATGAAAAAATTTGGAGATTTTCTGTCATCTCGTCCTGCGGGAAAGGAGGCGTATCTCTCTGCCCAAGCCTATATATTTCCCTCAATAGATGAGTCGGGTGATATTGAGCTTGATTTTGAGGGTATTCAGGTGCTCGCACCTTCCTGGGCTGATGAATTCGTGACTCCTCTTGCTGAAAAGTGGGGGGATAGATTACATTACGTGAATACAGAGAACCCTTCCGTAAAGGTCACGCTTGAGTTTTTGAAGCAGATTTCGTTAGGGTAGGTATCATGTACCAATTTTTTAAACAAAAAAATAGTAAGCTTCTTGGGTACGGAGTGAAAAGCGTTTAATTATGGCATACTTTACGCACATGAGTAATTATATTCTCTCACACACTAAAAGTACTCTCTCTTGCCCGTGAGATAGTTTTTTTAAAAAATTTCATTACTCCGCACAATCAGGCGGAGTTTTTTTATTGTAACTTTTTAAACTTCTATGCGTAAACAAACCTTGCTCATCGCGATTAACATCATCACCTTTTTGAGTATTTTGGGGGCGGCGCTCTTTTTCACCCAGGTATTGCGTAGCCAGCTGGTGGAGAACTTTACGGACGAAGAGCAAAACCATGAAATGGCTTTTGCCGAGACCATTGCCAATACCTTGCGGTTGGAAATGGAAAATAATGTGACGATTCTCACTCAGCTGACCCAGTTGCCAGAAATTCAAAGTGCTGACCCTGCGGTATGCAATCAAAAACTTGACGATCTGTTTCTCAAATACGGCGGAAAACTCACCAACATCGGCAGGATGAATACCCAAGGAATTTTTGATTGTTCCCATAACCGTGCCGCCATCGGCGTCAATGGCCCGAGTGTCGCGCCTCATCTGAAAACGATTATTGAAGACCCGGAGCATCGGCCGGTGTTAGGCCGTCTCATTGCACCTGCCGCCGGCGCTGCCAATACCGCTTTTGACGGGGTTGTTTTTATTTTTCAAAAAAAAATCCTCCCTCGTGTGGAACAGTGGGAGGAGTCATGAGTGTCCGCGATGTTTATCGAGGCGGACCAGGAGATCCGGCGCTTTCTGTTGGAGGTGCGCCTTCATCCGCTCATCAGACTTTCGATTCAACAAAATCCGCTCTATGTCTGTGCGCATGTCATATGTCCTACGCCATGCAAGAACGAACATATGAAGCGAAACGCCCTTTCTCGAAAGGAGAATCTGGGTTGCGCGCTTACGATAACGATACGGCGCCTTAGCTAGAATAAGCGTGATATCCGAAAGTAATACCGGTTGCATATTCAGAAGTGATGCCGCTGCGAAACGACGAAATCCTTTCGAATAGATTAGAATGGCGCGCAGTGCATCTCTTTTATTTCCCAGCGTAACAAGAAGCTCGACACATTCATTACACGCAACGGGTGGATTCTCGGGAAGCAACGTGCATGCTTGCCTCCAATTGATGCCCTTTGGGGAACAGCATGTGGCTGCGATGGGCTGCGTCCAGCGAGAAATAGCATCGGTTTCTATGGCGCTAATCGCGCGCGCACAGTTCTCTGCGCTAGGAAACTGCCGCATGAGTCTCTGCGCCGCCCTGATGCGGTTCTTTCTTCTTTCGGACTGGAGGTCATTACGCAATCCCTCTTCGGTTTGAAAACGAATCTGATCGAAAAATGCGCTGCATGCTTTGGGTAAACCGGAACCACAGTTATCGAGCGTTGCGGCATTGTGCTTGTATTTGTATTTCATCCGCATCAACACAAGCAATTCGATCTGTAGATCCTCTCCAAGAATAGAAAGTATTCTGCAAAGCTCTTGAGGAGTAAGTACATAAGCTGCAAGACATTTCCGAATTGCCGAATATGCAAGCTCTTCCGAACGCTCAATCACAAATAAGAGATCTTCTTTGCTCTTATGGTGATCATGAATATATTTGAGAGCAAGGGGCTGGAATTGCAAAGACTTGACGGCAACATGTTTGAAGTGATCGAGAGATGCGCCTTGCTGCACGAGAAGCTTCCATGCATCCATGCTGTAGAGGCTCTCTATTTTTACAAAATAGCAAAGCTCTTCACTGGTAAGACCTTCTTCCATCCGTGATTGCCAATATTCCTTATTGACTATTCTTTTTGACGGTTCGCATCCTAGCCACTCTACGGATACACGATTTTCGCTCATGGGTACTATCTGTTCAGGCGAAAAATCATTCATGGCAACTACACTCAATGCAATACGTGAAAGGTACGGAACCAAAAGTACATGCCGCGATTATACGGCACATGACCGAGGTTGTCAACAGGCACACCGCGACAATACCGGATTGTCAATGGTCTCGCTGATGTGCTATACTGATTGTGTTGGAGAAAATGAAGAATATTCGCGAAAGAATACCATTGAAAAACGGTTTGAAATATGGTATCTTTTTTTTATAATTCTACGCAATACCTTGAGCGTACTGCCTTATGAAACCAATCGAATCAACAGAACAACTTCCGCCATTGCCGATGCGCGCGCTTCTGAAAGATGTCTGGGGCTGGATCCGACCGTATCGCACGCGATTTATCCTTGCAAGCATTATCCGCCTAAGTGGCGATATAGTCTATCTCTACCCGCCGCTGGCATTTGCTTTTATTATTACCTTTCTATCGCGGTATTCTCCCGGACAGTCCACCGCGCCACTCTGGATGACATTTATACTACTTGCCGCAGCTGGCGGATGGCGCATGATAAGCAATCACGCAGGGCGTGTGATGTGTTACTTTATTGGAGAACGCATTTCTCTTGATGTGCAACTCGCAGCAAACAAGCATGTGTTCAACTTGCCTGCTTCATGGCATGAAAAAGAAAATACCGGCAACAAACTGAAGAAGATTACCCGAGGCGGCGAGTCCTACCAGAAATTAACCCGCATTTGGATACACAGCATTATTGAAATTTGTGTAAACTTCATCGGCATTTCACTGATTATCTTTCACATCGATTCGCTTATCGGCATGTTCATGGTCTTCTTTTCCGTCATCTATTACGTTCTTGCGCGCACACTGATCCGCCCTGCCGCTAAAGCTGCCCATGAAGCCAATCTCAAAGAAGAGGACTATACCGGCCTTTCTTTTGAAGCGCTGAACAATATTCGCAGCGTACAAGTCTACGGTTCCTGGCCTATTCTTTTAAACCGTATTCGATTGATGATTGATATATTCTATGAGGCTATTTGCAAACGATTGTGGAAATTTACCGTTCGCAATATAAGTCTCGAAATATGGCAGTATGCATTTAACACATTCACTCTTGGGTTTATTATTGCCGGCATTCTTCAGGGCCGATACGAAGTCGGATTCATCATTGCATTTAATCAATTTTTTTGGCGCATCTTGGAATCTGTCAGAGAGCTTGCGGAGGCAGCTCAAGAATACGTACTTGCACGCCTTGCCATTCAACGCCTAAATACCATTTTACAAGAGCAGCCTGTCAACTGGAATGATCCTCATGCGACTCCGTTGCCCAAAGAATGGAATCGCATTGCTTTTCGCAATGTAAACTTTTCCTATGGCGGTAAACCAGTATTAAGCAATGTCTCATTCGAAGTAAAACGCGGGATGCGCATCGGCATTGTCGGTCTTTCCGGAGCAGGGAAATCCACACTCTTCAAACTTCTTATGAAGGAGCATGAAAACTACCAAGGAGATGTTCTCATTGATGCATATAAGCTGCGTTCACTCTCACGAGAATCCTTTTTCAAACGCGTTGCTGTTGTTCTGCAAGATACGGAAGTATTTAATTTCTCCCTGAAAGACAATATCGCACTCGCGCGGCCCGATGATGCCATCGACGAAAAAGCTCTCCAAGAATGTATTGAGGTGGCTCATATTTCTGACTTTCTCCACAAACTACCACAGGGAGTGGATACGCTCGTGGGCGAAAAGGGCATCAAGCTTTCGGGGGGCGAAAAGCAACGCCTCGGCATAGCACGCGCCATCTACAAACAGCCCGATCTTTTACTTCTTGATGAAGCAACGTCGCACCTTGATTTGGAATCCGAAGAAAAAATCAAGGATTCCCTGCATCATTTTTTCAAAAAAGTAACGGCAATAGTCATCGCCCATCGACTAACGACCATCAAAGAGATGGATCGCATTATCGTCCTTGAAGACGGACGCGTCATTGAAGAAGGGACATTCGCCCAACTCCATAGAAAAAAGGGCCGCTTCCACGAGCTCTGGGAGAAGCAGAAATTATAATCTAAAACCTGCTTTCCGCAATCCCATTCAAAAAAATATTGCTTTGCACACGCTAACCTTTTGTTCTTTCTCTTAATAGTAACTGAAGCACTTTTTGCATAAGCCAATCATAGCAATTGGCAAGTGTCATATCTCTTTTTTCTTTTGAAAGCTGTTCCAGTTTTTTGCTTTGCCCCATGTCTTTAATTAATGCATCCATTTTTTTATTTTTCTGTCGGTAATGACCCTGAGGTCACCGTCCCAAAGAATTGGTTGTGTATGCGGAACGTTTAAACCAGTTAAATGCAAGCACTCTACAATAATCTGGTTTAAATACCCGCATGAAGCTTCATAAGATCAATAACAGGAGATAAATGGTTTATTTTACATCATAACACGCTACTCTTGTGTGTATAGTGTATTTCTAACGCTTTGTTCTACGCCTCTATTGAAATAATCAGAAAGACTTTCGAGCCCGAATGTTCTCACGTGCAATTCTCCGCAGTCTTCTTTCCAAAGATACAGGCGCTTCGCATTACCAAAATGAATGACAAGCATTTTGAGAGTGTCATCATGGATAAACAGCAGGAGATTCCTATCGACCTCGGCAACGCCGTTTGTCGATTCCAAAATCTCATCTTTTGCTATTTTTGGCGGATGGCTATTCACCTGTCCTTCAAACGTCAATGCAGTATAGTGGTCATCATTGCGATACAATTGCACCTCGCCAAAATTTATTTTCGACTTACATAATACTTTTATATCCTGCTTGGCTACTCCCATGAGAAAATAACCGATTGCCCCCTTCCAATCATTTCCTTCGAAAAATTCAAGGCCGGATATCTGTAAGACTTGAACGTAACTATTGGGTTTCGGCTGCATTTTTTGAGGACCGTCCGGAAAAGATGTCATATATAGTTTATCGATAATAATTAGTACATGCCTTGAATAGCCGGCAATTCTTCCACCGGCCTTCCGTGAATGATGAACTCGGCACATGGTCGAAAGCGCTCGTCTGTTTTTACATAATCCTTTATACGATCCAATACTTTCTTAAGATCACCAAGATATGGTTCGATTTGCTCACCGGTAAGAATTCCATCGCAAAGCGCATGGCCAATTTGGTGCGTTAACGAACCTTCTTCCAAAATGGAAAATGTTCGGCGCCGACGACTGAATTCAGATTTTTCTCCAAACTCAACCTCTGTCAATGCTTCATCGGCGAGACGGATAATCGCTTGCAACTCGGCAAGTTGCCCTTGTGCTCTTTCTTGATGATTTGCATTAGCTTTCCATTCTTTATTTTTTTCAAATAATTCATCAAGTGACTCGGTGTTTCCGCTGGAAAGTTGCGACCACAAGGGGGGTAGTGGCGTTTCAAGACGAGGATCGTCTTTATCAATAAAATTCATGCCGCTATCTTTGAACCACGCCGGATCGTCCGGCGAAATAATGCCGTTATTCAGAGGCAATCCTACATAATGACCCATCCATGAAGTTGCGGTATCTTTCAGTACGCGCTTGCCGGCCTTCGAATATATGTCGCTATTAAATTTACGTCCTTTATCGACATAATGAATGCCGACTTTTTTCATTTCGTCACGAAGTTCATAATCTATACCTCTCCCCGTAAGAAGAACTACGGGAATTTCAGAATGGAGTTTTTTCAGTGCGCAAATATACGCCCACGTAGTGATGCCGCCTCCAAGTTCAAGATCACTTACAACGAGTGTTACGCCTTTCAGTTTTTCCTCAAACGGAATACCGGCGTCAAGCGACGAAAGTAAAAACGAATCGCGATTTTCCGAAGTGACATGAATCACGTCCACCTCCCAGCCTTCTTTTTCCAAGACTTCTTTGGCTCGCTCAAGGCAAATTTTTGTATCATCGATAACAAGTGCTTTCATAGTGGTGTCACTAGATTAATTATGATTGAATCATGCTCAATAAAACCCAAGTCGTAATCGAAAACCCCAATGCTGCATGAATAATTTCCATATTAGATTCCTGTTCTCTCCTTTACTTCTCGCGCAGCAGCAAGTCTGAGCTCATACAGCGCATCTTCCGGACCCATTTCATGGTTTTTCAAAAACTCAATCCCGAAACGTACCAATTCTTGCAATTCATCTAAATCCTTTTCAGATTCAATGGCTTTCGACCATTCTTTAAGCGTCTTTACGCAATTCCAGGTACTCTTTTTAAGCGACTGAGTATCCACATTTTTTGCCTGGGCAATAGCAATAACGTCATGGTGAAATGAAAAGATGATTGTTGAAATAAGTTCAGACCATTCTTTTGCTCGTTTTCGTATCTCCGTTTCATTTTTTATTTTTCCTTGCAAAAGCGGAAGGCACCTCATCCATTTATTCTCTGCATTCTCGACAGCATCCATCATTTCCTCTGTTGCCACTTTCTCCCACTCGTCGTTCATCACTGCCCTGCGATTAGCGGCGGGAATTTCTTTAAGACGCGGGAGGGAAAAGTCACTCATTTGTTTTTGATTCGTGTATTCCATTGACATATTACTCCTCGTCATCCACACCATTATCGAGTGCGGATGTATTAATAGTATTTTTTTCTAAGGATAATGCTTTGATTGTTTCCACTTGATTTGCGCCGCCATTCAACGTAGAGGCAATGAATCTTAATGCGTTTGCATTCCATCCGTAGATGAAGTACACGTCTTTTTCGCCCTTTGGAGCGACAGAATCTCGATAGGGCGCGATTGTCACCAAGAATGCTTTTGCGTTCGGATTGACAGTTTTTTTATACTTTCTCCACATTTCGATAAACGATCCTTCACATTCATACCCTTCACCATGCGCCCACTCCTGGTCATCGGTAATGCCGATAAACGTATCGACGGCTATGTTGTTTTTTAACAAATGTTCGATTGGTGCTCCAACGGCTGTAGAGCCGCCATGACTCATTTCGGATACTTTGTCTGCAGTTACCATGATATCGTCGCGACCGGAAATACCTACTGCTGACACAACATGGCCTTCAAACGGCAATGAGATCGCACGATCCTTAATGCGCTTCAATAATGCTCCGGTAAATATGCCTGCGATATCGCAATAAGTCATTAATCCCTTTTGCCCTGCGACTTGTCGAGTCATAGATCCGCTCACATCAATGCCAAGCGCAACCGTTCCACTGCCAAGTTCTGGCATATTCACAAAAGAGAGTTCCAGTGCTTGTCTGAGTGCGTCCGCAATGCGGCTGTCAGCATCGGTGTTTTCACTATATTTCTTCCATGCATTGAAGAATCTGAACGGAAGTATTTTTGCCTGCTCGATAGCGGCCTTGTTTGTCAGCTTCCCAACAGCATACGAAACATTTTTTTCGTCCTTAAATACCCCATGCCGAGTGGACGTTGCAAGATTTCTCAACAAATTCTGGTACGGCGCCTGATACAGCAGCTCCGTCCAGATTGCCGGCGTCATTTCTTGCACGGCCGGAACCACAACCTCAAACGGCAACCTTCCCTTGCGAATGCATTCGATTATTTCTTGTTCATCGGTAGATTTTTTCAACTGCTCGTACGCACGAAGTTTCGGATTGAGCGTCTCGTCATCGCCAAGCTCGCCTTTCACAATATATCTGAAAAGCTCTGATTGTGCGGGAGAAGTGGGCACTGGGCGAACCATGCGCACAATATCTCGAAGGGTTGGATGTTCTGAGTTTGAAGAACCATATTTCAATGCCCAGTATTCCGTGAGATTGGCGCTCAGCCATTCACGCGCAGTATCGTGCGTCATGCCACCCACGCCTTTACGGCCGGGGATAATTTCTGCAGTACAGAACTTCACAAACGCTCGCAAGTCATCGGGAATGCGAATAATACGATTGAAAATCGATTCAAATGAATCTTTTACTGCGCCACGCCCCGCAGAATGCACTGCAAGTCCAAGTGTGGGAAGCGTTTTCATATATCCTTGTTCGCGCGCCCAACATAATGCACGGGCGAGAAAACCTGCATCTTTTTTTCTCATGGCAGTTAGTGTGGAGAGAGCTTCTGCGCCAAGCTGCTCGCCGCTTGCATAAAATGTTGTTCCAAGCGTACCGGTTGTGAGCACTTGTACCGTTTGCTCTTCAATTGAGCGATGGTACGATGGCGCGCCTTCACGATTTGGATGTGTTTCAGGTGTCCAACCTTTCTTCTGAGATTTTTGAATGCTCGCAACAAACGTATTGATGTTTTTCATAGCATGGAGGTTAATAAACATTATTGAAACATATAAAAGCATTGGATGCCCTCCAATGCTTTTATATGTGGCGCTCAACCCGAAGGGAGCGCCAGTGTAGTAGTTGTTCAAGAGTCGTATCGGACAAGTTTGGTGATCAAGGCGTTTGCAAGGCTGGCCCTTTCGGGAGTGCCTTTGTGATCGAAGTAGCCTTAATCTGGAGTCCTATCTTGAACGCGTGCTCTTGTGAGTGCTTCACAAGAAAAGGGTTGCTCTGCAGAAATAGCGGAATGACTTTTTTTTGAAGGCGAAAGGTTGGCAACAGACTCATCCGCTGCACACTACCCCGCCTTTCATCGTCGAAGGAGCCTCATCACTGTAGTCCTAGGCATCAGCAGGTGGCTTCTATCCACACTTCATCATCAATATGTCCACATGCGGACACTTGAGTGATGGCCAATGTCGTCAACACGGACAAAGATCGCGACAAGGTCAGGGTGATACGGTATCACTCCCGCTTCAAGCTCTCTGCAGAGCCGCGAAATAGGGTGGCGCACCTCCCACCCGATTCGCGTTTCTTCTGCAATCGACTGGAGGGTGTCGATCGCAAGAGAAACGCGGATAGAATGGATATGACTCCATCACTACTCGCATTTCAAAGTACTCATCTCCTCTTTCAAGATGACCAAGCATGGCGATCACCTCGAAAGAGGATGCGAAGTATTCAATCATTGAATCTTCACGCTTATGGCCCGGGGTCATCCTCGTCCGTGAGGATGTGGCTGTGGCGGCTAATCCGCCGATACGGCAATCGCTTACCGCTCGGTGTCCGCCCGAAATCCGTTCCCATAAGCCAGAAAGTGCGACTAACCACTTGTTGCCTCCTTTGCAGTTCAATCGTCACAGCACTAGTCTATCATACTTTTTACTTCTTGTCAATAGTTGATTAGGCATTATTTTACTATTAATGCTATTTTACTTATATTTAAAACAAAATAAAATATACCATTAAGTATATTATACATGAATTACTACCTATAATTTTAGTGATTATTCGCTATTTGCCCAAGTTGCTATTGACAAAAGTGTCTTTTTGTGCTATAATCCTCTTGCAATACATCAAGGCTTCGGCCAATACCCGCCAAGGAGGCAAGGTTACCACTATGTATTCTTAGGGAGATGGGGGTAACAACACGTTCTTTCACCCACGCCGAACGGGATGGATCACTCTTACTCGGAACTACCACAAAATCACAACTGAAAGGAGGTGATGTGGAATGAGGAATGGGTAAAAAAGATTCATCAGTACATTGAGCGCCCCTCCAATCGCTGGGGGGATTGGCAATGGGATTGGCGATGTTTCGCCAAATCTCACTGCCAGAGCAAGTGCTCGCGCAGCTTCGCGCGGGCATAACGTATCCCGACTGGCGAAAGGAGGTAGGACATGTTCAGTTGACACCCCCACCCAGCCATCTAAAAGGCTGGGCTTTTTTATTTTTCAGAACGGAATGCAAGCTTAAAGAGTATACGAAGTGTATGCGCTAATGCGGCATTTTCGATAATAACCGAGTAAATCTTTCCCTCCACATTCAGTAAAGCAATTTTATTCGCATAGACAATAACGTCTGTTTTAAAATCTTTAAATTCGTCAGGAAGAAAATGGCGCTCGGTATTTGCTCTCTCGCTTAAAGGCTTACCGGCATAAAAGCCCTTTACAAGTAATGCTTTGATTAGATTTTTTTGTACAAGTTTTTTGTCAGCATCGGTAAAAATAGATGCTAAAGCCTCTAAATCTGCTATTTCATATGCTTCAGACGCCTTAAGTGATGCAACGTCCTGAAGCACCGCGAGCGCACCTTCTTTGCCTTCAAATACTTTCACGATTGTTTGGCTGGTTGATTTCTTCAGCTTCAGCTCTGGCAGCATACGCTCAAAATCTCTGCCCTGCTCGGCCAATTCGTGTTCCTTCCTCCGAACGTACGTGAGAATCTTTTCGGGATCTTCGGCAATGTAGTTTTTTTTCTTACCCTTTTGGACGGTTGAAATAAGCCCTTTTTCGATTAAAGTATCAAGGGAATTATATACCGTCTGACGCGAGAGTTTTGATTTCTTGGTAATATCAATCACATTCGACGCGCCCATTTCAAGAAGCGTCAAATAGGTTGTACGTTCTCCTTCAGAAAAACCAAGTGTACGGAATAATTTTCCAATATCGTTCATATATTACTATACTACCTCAACCTTGACGATTTGTCCACGAACCGATAGTCTCAGATAACCTATGATAGATTTTCTCGAAAAACTCATTTCATTCCCGACTGTCACGCGCAATCTCAATGAACAATACAAGATCCTCTCGTGGATCGATGCGCAACTGACCGATGTCCCATTGATAAAAACGGAATTTGAGCGAAATGGCGTGCCGTCACTTCTCTACACCACAACCACTACAAAAACACCTTGCCTTTGGCTTGCAGCGCATTGCGATGTCGTACCGGCTTCCCCCGATCATTTCCACGCAAAAAGAGAAGGCTCGCGCCTGTCGGGGCGAGGCGCAATCGATATGAAATTCGCTATTGCCTGTTATATTCGCCTTGCTCATGAGTTGAAAAATGAGCTTGCGCAGTATGACTTGGGCATCATGATTACGTCAGACGAGGAAGCGGGAGGGCAGAATGGCGTGGGAGCGCTTGTTGAAGAAGGCTATGCTTCAGATATCGTATTCTTGCCGGATGGCGGATCGATGTGGAATATGGAAGAGCGAGCAAAGGGTATGTTTCATTTTGAAATCACTTCCACCGGCACACCGGCACATGCCGCAAAGCCCTGGGAAGGAGAAAATCCTTTTCACAATCTCTTTGTCGTTCTTCAAAAACTGCAAAGTCTTTTTCCAGCCGAACCGTGCGGCGATCTAAACCACCTCCACAGCACCATTAACATTGGCAAAATGCATGGCGGCGAAGTCGGCAATCAAGTCCCCGCTTTAGCAAGTACGACGATTGATGTGCGTTGCTTTGCCAATGATGAACAAGCAATCAGGGAGGCGATGCAGAAAATCGTTTCACGCTTTGATAAAATCGAAATAAAGGAAATGGTTACTGGATTTCCGTATTGCAATGATTGCAGTAACGATTCATTTCAATTGTTTAAAAAGCTTGCCCGCGACATGCATGGCATTCATGTGGGCACAACTGTATCCCATGGATCCTCCGATGCACGCTATTTTGTGAAAAAAAATATTCCTGTGCTGTTGATCAATCCAACCGGCGGAGGCTATCACTGCGATTCGGAGTGGATCGATATCCAAGACCTTGAACGCTACTATGCCATTCTCAAAGAATGGATATGCGTTATTGCAAAAAAAATGCCGCTCGGCAATGAACGGCTTTAGGCTGACAGCGACTTTTTGAGGCGGTTGTGGTATCTCAACCGTTCGGCAGTCGTCGCGTTATAGAGGTTTTCGACATGAGCGAGCACTGCTTTGATGGAGCGCTTAAGGCCATCCATCTGGAAAAGTGCTTCTTCGAGTGATTCTATCTTGTAGAGGCTTAGGCTTTCGGGGTGCTTATACACATCAAACTTCAAACTACCGCCGTGATAGGTAATAGTGATACTGCAAGCCACCTTATCGCCATAGTGCGCCAACATATCCTCAACGGCTTTTCCATACGCATCATAGCCTTCCTTAATCTGATCAATGGATTTCGGGAAATCGGGGTGTTCGAGAAGCTCTTGATTGCTTCGTTCGCGTAATCCGCTTTCTTCGCGGCTCGCCTCAGTTGAACGAATGCCATTCACAAGTATGGCCGCTCTATCCGTCGCCTTGGAATACAATTCAAGGCAATGCTTAAAACGCACAACGGCATTCCATCTCATACTATCGATGCGATAATGATCGTCTGTCGCAAGAAGGTGATCGTCTGTCACTTTTTCTCTTTCATTATCGCAATCTTGGATCATATGTCGCAGCATTTCAATCCGGCCCGAAAGCTTGGTAATCTCTTCTTGAATCTTAGGAATCTTGCTTATACTCTGCCCCCATCCAAAGATGGTTTTCTTCGGTGCTTGGGCAGTCCCTCCCAACTGTCTTAATTCGACTTTAAGCTCATCGTGCTTTTTTCGAATGTCGGCAAGTTCCTGATCATGTTTCTGTCTTTTCTCTCCAATCTCGTTGAGGCTTGCTTTGAGCACGACAAGGAGTTGATCGTTTCCTGTTTTAGCTTGATGATCCATGATTGTGAACGTACATGCTAGTACCCTAGACATCTTTTCCTTCTTTGTCAAGCATGGTAGGATCCTCAATGTACTATGCCTCACTTCAAAAAAATCGCTATCTGCCACGGCAAATCGTGTACCCCGCAAGGAGCAGTGCGCATCAAAAAAATGCTTGAGCAAGAATACGCCAAGCAGGGAATTGAACTTACAGAAACGCTCTGCTGCGGACGCTGCGAACATTCATGCACTATTGTTGTAGACGAGCAGCCAATCAGCGATCTCTCCCCGGAAAATCTCAAAAAAAACTTTATAGATGACCCCGATCAAGCAGTCAAGCATGCGCAAGAGCAAGACAGAAAAGCTTCTGCAGCGCTTGATAAACTCCTATCAGATGACTTGGCGCTTTGACGCATGGATAAAAGTGCCATACACTAATAAGAGTAACGAGTATCTCTATGCCACTTCTCACACTCTTTCCAAAAAAAACAACAGCACCGCCTGCCAAACAACCCTCATCCGCGCAAACCGTAAAATCGTCTGAATGGAATCTTTTTGAAGAAGGCCAGTTGCTTATTGATATGTACGAACGCGAAGATGCCATTGTCGTACGCTCACTTGTTGCCGGCATTGAACCCGATCAGTTGGAAATCTCACTTCATAACGATATGCTTACCATCCGCGGTACGCGCCAGACTTCCGAAGAACTCTACGACGACCAATACGTAGTGCGAGAGTGCTATTGGGGAAGCTTCAGTAGATCGGTTATCATTCCTATTCCGATCCAAACCGATGCGATACAAGCAACATTCAAAAACGGTGTTGTGACAATTGTGCTGCCCAAATGCGAACAAGATCATGCCATACCCCTTATGGAAGATGCGCAAGATGAAGATGAATCTCCCTATTGGGAAGATGACGACGAAAGACGATAGTGACTCTTACCGAGCATGAAACTGCACACTTTTTTTTCAACAAAAGCTCTTATTGGCGGCATATGCGCCCTACTTCTCATCGGCTTTGCGCCCTATTTTTACAGTATTGCAAAAACAGCTGTTTCTGACAGCACTTCCATTGCATATGGAGTATTGATCGGTGACTATGCAATAGATGGCATGAATGAACAAGAACTCCGCAACTTTCTTGAACATCGCTATCAAGAAGTGAGCGATCAAGAGATAGAAGTATTATTCAATGAAAAATCGTCAATACTTCGAGAGTCTCCCTCTCTCGATGCTGATATTCCCGTGCAAGCACATAATCGTTTGTTTTCTTACGATTATGAAAAAACGATTCAAGATGCTTTTTTTGTAGGGCACTCCAATTCACTTGTTAATGATATTGTTGCGCGCGCAAAACTCTTACTAACAAAACAACGGATACCAATAACTGCTTCAATTAACAAAGAAGTGTTAAGCGCATTAATCGAACAAGCATTTCCAAACCAGCAAGCTACGGCCCAATCGGCTGACATTCACTATGACAAACAATCAAAACAATTTTCCATTGTACCCGAACGGCCGGGAAGCGTATTCGATATCGACGATGTAGCAAAACAATTGCAAAGCGGCTTACAGTCGGGAACAGCGCCAATCATTACACTTCATACAAGAGAACAAAGTCCACTCTTCTACGCATCAGATGTTCAAAAAATAGCTACGGACGCCAATCGCACAATCAAAAAAATAATACTCAAAACAAATGACGCCCATACATGGACTATCAGTTCAACTATAGCCGCGTCTTGGATCACTGTTGGTCTTTCCACCAATGGACAGCCAGCCCTTGATATTCGCGAGAATGATATTAAAACATATCTTGAATCCGTCATTGCACCGGCACTGTTTATAGAAAGTAAGGATCCACGATTTGAAGTGAAGGAAGGAAAGATTGTCATCTCCACCCAACCTCAAGATGGGCAAAGACTTGCACTTGAAGAAAGTATCAATCTCATTCGAGATGCTCTGCTCAACGAAAATGCGAGTAGTGAAATCATAGTGCCAATCGAACATCAGCCATCGGCACTTCTTGACATACCAAACCAAGACGCAATCAAGGAAATTGTCGCACAAGCAGAAACGGACTTCCGTGGCAGCCCTACAAACCGAAGAAAAAATATTGCAAATGGCGCGGCACGGATCAATGGCATACTTATCCAACCCGATGAGGAATTTTCACTGCTTTCCCATTTGAACCCGATCGACGAAACAACCGGATTTTTACCGGAACTTGTTATTAAAGGAAATGTGACAAAGCCCGAGTACGGCGGCGGACTCTGCCAAGTATCTACCACCTTGTTTCGCGCCGTTGCCTATGCGGGCCTTCCCGTTACGGCACGCCGGAACCACTCCTACCGCGTAAGCTATTACGAGCCACCGGTCGGATTTGATGCGACGATTTATTCTCCTGCTCCGGATTTCAAATTCCGCAATGACATGGCAACACCACTCCTCATACACACATCCATAAAAGGAACAAAGATTTTCATAACACTCTGGGGCACTCAGGATGGCCGCAAAAGCGAAGTGGATACACCGACGGTGTATAACATCAAAAAACCGCCGGCAACAAAAATAATCGAAACAACCGAACTCGAACCGGGAAAGAAAAAATGCACGGAAAAAGCACATTCAGGAGCCGATGCATATTTTGAACGGCGCGTTACGTACTCATCCGGAGAAATAAAAAAAGAAACATTCAAAAGCCATTATATAGTCTGGCCAGCGATATGTTATGTGGGAATCGAGAAGAAACTTCTAGACCAGTCAAATACCCCTGAACCAATGGCTGAACAAAAAGAGCCTCCAGCAGAATCACTACCCCAAACAGAAAAAACTGCCCCCTGATTGGGGACAGTTTGTTTTTTTGTATTATTCATCTGGAGACAAGAAAACGCACGCATCGGTTCAGCAAGCGTGAAGCCCTCTAAACGAAACGTACATCCCCATGCTTGTCGTGTCTCCAGGTGAACAGTACAAAGCCCTCCTTGCTATAACCCGAATCCTATCATAGGCTTTCTATTCTGTCAAGAGTCCAGTTGAACAATTTTATTGCTCAGAGAAAAAAGCAAAAAAACAGTGTATTTATACGCTATTTAGGCCTTTCCGGCACTGCCAAAGTTGCGTATTTTTTCTTCAATGGTTTTTCTCACCAAATCGCGTGCCTCGCCGAGTAGATCGCGTTCATCGATACTTGTTGTGTGTTTCAGCAATGCAGACCGCACACCGGCTACAAAAGATGCACGCAGATCAGTGCCTACATTTACTTTTACAATGCCTAATGCAATGCATTTTTTTATAGCAGACACACTCACTCCGTGAGCTCCTTCAAGTCTCAAACAATCATCGATCTTTAAACATGTCGCATGCATTTTTTTCTGTAAACCTATCGATAAAGAACTTGCGCCATGTAATACAAGAGGAACTGATACTGCCTTACGGATTGACGTAAGTCGTTCATAGTCTAATGTCACGGTATGGGGTGCTTTAAAAGCGCCATGCGATGTGCCTATCGCAATTGCAAGAGAATCAATGCCCGTGCTCTC
>OBEQ010055715.1_pt1 | contig 18027 bp, 15 predicted proteins | sample 1670901 | NCBI WGS metagenome assembly OBEQ01 (sample SAMEA104232315, study PRJEB22302) | groundwater metagenome | biome: forest; feature: aquifer; material: groundwater | place: USA | collected 2011-08-07 | depth 5.4 m
AAATGCCGGCACCTTGCCTGTTTCATTAAATTTAATTTTCCATGTGTAAGCCAAAGCGGAATTCTTGGATGACACGTATATTATCGGCACATATCCATAAAGCTTTTTAGCTAAATCCGATCCGCGAGTTCGTAAATCAAGCGGCTTAAAATCTCTCGAAAACTTCGATGCGGCATTTAACAATTTTTTGTCTCCCAATAAAGCCACAAGCGCCTTAAAACTAAAACCAATGGCGGCTCTGGGCTGTATGCCTGTGTTGGGCATCTCCACATAAGGCAATTGTTCACGCTTCGCGATCTCCAATAATTTTCCGCCTACGGCAATTACCGCTACATTTAAATTTCTTTTTAGCGCTTCATTTACGCCGTCTAAAACCTCTTCAGTATTCCCTGAATAAGAGCTCCCCACTATTAAACTATTTTGTAAATCTTCATCGCTTACTTTAGGCAATCCGTAATCGCGGTGATTTATAATAGATATCTCGGGTTTCAAAGAATACAAAATTGAAGCCGCGAGCTGTGACCCGCCCATACCCAAAACTATCACCCTATCCATTCTTTTTAATCTGTCCTCATTGGTAACTTTGGGTTCAAAGCTCAATTGTTCCGCAAAATCTTTAATGGATTTATACATCATATACCAAAAACATTATCACAACTCAATACATTTCTTCAATTTATAACCATTCCCATGCCCCAAAAGTCCCATATAAGATTGTACAGCTTCGATTTTGGGGCCATCTTTCAACTTCTTTAACATGCGGCGTCTTGTCGCTCTCCTTAAAACTCTATGATCAAAAAAATGAACAAACCCCAAAAAATCAACTCCGGAAGCGAGGGTTCTAAGAAAAACTTTTTTAGGATGAACTTCCAATCGCAATTCATTCTTTAAAAAATCAGTCATTTTCAATAAAATATATTGAAGCCATTTTTCATCTTCAGATAACACGACAAAATCATCCGCGTAACGAATATAATATTTAACTTTTAATTTATGCTTCACAAATTGATCAAATATATTCATGTAGATATTCACAAATAATTGTGAAGTAAGGTTGCCAAGCGGCAATCCCCTCGTCGCATTTCGGAAGTCCGATGTCTCCCGAGATGCGATGTCCCAAATATTAATCTGTGCATTTTGGACATCGCATCTCGCAAAATTGGGCATTTTAGTATCTAGATACATCGGACTTCCCAAATATTGATCTTTTTTACAAAAACTATCTATTATTTTTCCCAAAAGCCATAATACGTTATTATTTGGTATATATTTTGTCAGAATATCTTTTAAAATTAGATGGTCAATATTATCAAAAAACCTTCTAATATCGCACTTTAAAATCCAACATGTTTTGGTATTATTTTTGCTAACTTTATACGCGAAATCCTTAAAACGATTCGTGGCTTTATGCGTCCCCTTATCGATACGGCATGAAAAAGATTCGGAAATAAAAGTTTTATCAAAAAATGGATACAAAACTCTATGAATCGCGTGATGTAACACCCTATCCCTTACGGTAGCTTTATGTATATGCCTTGGCTTAGGATCGTTTATAAAAAAATCTTTATATTCTTCATGTTCATATCTCAAATTCTTCAAATCCTCATGCAGTTGCAAAAGATTGTCCATTAAGTTAAATTGGAAAAGTAAAGCATCACGCTTGCTTCGTTTGCCTTTTATAAATTCCTGCCAAGCCAATAATAAATTTTCTATGGATATTATATCTTCAAACTTATGGATCAATTGAATTTTCATAATTCACAAAGTAATAACCCGTTAAAGCTCTCTCTCTCTCTCTCGGGAAATTTGAGTATAATACAAAGATTACAGGAAGCATACAAACTTTGGTATGGCTATTTTCAAATTTTAGCCAAAACTCACAGATATTCATTAGGAATAAAAATAGATAATATTTTTATTGAAATTATCGAATCAACATCTTTTGCTTATTTTCTGCAACAAAATGAAAAATTGCCGTATATTCGTTTATCGATAAAAAAACTTGAAACTCTTAAAATTTTAATAATGATTTTATGGGAAAATAAATCTTTAGAAAATAATAAATATATTTTATTATCTACCAAACTTACTGAAATAGGAAAAATATTAGGCGGTTGGTATGGCAAACTTCAAAAACAAAACTCCTCGGCTAAATAGCGAGGAGAAATAAAGAGATTAGCGAGCGCCACAGAGGGATAGTTCACATTCCAATCATTATCAAGCCAATTGTAATTCCAGCGCCACTTGCCATCATTCCAATACAGATAACGAACGTAAAGATTATCGGAAGAGTCGCGGTTTGTATACAGCGCCACCTATATCACCACCCATTGAATACTCTCCGGGTTGCATCTTATTCGTGATCTAAAATCACCTAGCGCCATATACCGAGTATCTTCATTTTTTATGAAAGTCTACATATACCGCTCTATCTCAAACCTTGGTCAGAGATATTCCGGGTCTATGGATACTGGTCTCGGTAGTGAAAAACCTTAATCGCTCACATATTTACCTAATACCGATTTTATTTTACCAAAAATAAATCCCCCGCGCGAGCTTCGCAAGACGCGGGGGAGAAAAAGAAAGAACAAAGGGCAAAGATTTAAAGTGCCAGCGCTAAGATTCTAAGTCATAAGCACTAAGTTAACTCGCGAGCGCCACAGAGGGATAGAGCACATCCCAATCATAAACAAGCCAATTGCAACTCCAGCGCCACTTGCCATCATCCCAATACAGATCACGAACGCAAAGATTATCGGAAGAGTCGCGGTAAACAGTCCCCCAAAAGAAAATATATCTAGTCTTCCCATTCTCATCTACTTTCCAATCTTCCGGAATAAATTCAGGGTTTTTAAGAAGAAAGTCTAATAAATTAGCGTTTAGGACTTTTTGCTTCTCTAATTCTTTTCTTAGTTTATGCCCTTGGATGGTTTTACCATTCTTTTGACTATCTGACAGATAAAGCTTGATTTTCTTTGAATCCCATTTTAATTGGCCTTGTTTTTGATGGGATTCTACTTTCCAGCTATTGGGGATAAAAGGATCGGAGTCGAGATCAATGCAATCTTTATCATTATCTTTCTCTTTATCTCTTAATTCCTCATTTTTGATTCTTAACTCTATCTCAAAATCATTACACGTGAATCCTCGCTCTATCATGAGTTGATTAACTATTCTGGTGGCATCTTCTCTAAATCGCTTAGCTTCCTTGATTTTTAACTCTTTATTTTTAGTTTCTGTGTCTTTGTTATTCTCTCTGTCAAATTCTTTAATAATCTCATTATTGCTTATTCCCATGTATTCAATAAGTAATTCGGGATTTTCATCTAAATTCTTACTAAGCCATTGCTTTACTTCATCTGAGAGATTATTGAAGATGTCAGGAAGAGTTTGGATGGGAGAAGTCATTGACCCTCCTTGGTTTATGGAGTTTTTAAAGGACGATAAGAATATAGCACACAATAAAATAGAATGCAAATGTCGTTCTTATTCTCCCTTTTTGTCACCCTAACTCTGTCATCCCTGCGGAAGCAGGGATCCAGACTTCTGATAGGAATCACTGGATCCCAAATAGGATAAGAATCCTTTTGGGATGACAGAGAAAGTAAACATGTAGTCATTAGACATTAATTAGAATAATTAGATATTAGAAATTTTAAGTATCGTGGCTTCTCGACTTCGAAGACTCCGCCCCGCCTGCCATCGCCTGCAGGCGGAGGCCAATGGCGGGCAGGTCAAAGAATAAGCTTCTTTAAAAAGTAATTCTAATCTTCTTAGCCGCGGCCAAAACTATTTTCTCGGCAATTTTCATGGCGACATCCCTGGGATAAACTTTTTCTTTAACGCTTTGTAAAACCACAGCTTTAGTCGAACCAACAATTTTATCTTCAACTAATTTAAACATTTTTTGAGGAGAATAACCCATATACTCGGCATATGATGAAATAACTCCTCCGGCATTCGCCACAAAATCCGGCACGATAAAAATTCCTCTCGCAAATAACTCGCGCTCGATATCATGACGCATCGGGATATTTGCTCCCTCTACAATCAATTTAGCTTTAACATTATCTTTATTAGTTTCATTTATAACATCGGTAACCGACGCCGGAATCAAAACTTGAACATTCAATTCAAAAATTTCCCCCGGCAATAATTTTTTGCCGTTTGGATAATCGGCAACCGACTCGCCCGAAGATTTAAATTTCATAAGTAACTTATAATCCAAACCATCCGCGTTATAAATTCCTCCAACTCTATCAGACACTGCCACAATTTTCGCCCCCCACTCACTCAAAAATTTAAAAGCGAACGTTCCGACATTGCCAAATCCGTCAATCGCAACCGTCAATCCTTTTAAATCCATACCCAACATTTTTGCAGCCACCTCTGTTGATTTCGCTACCCCAAATCCCGTGCTCCCCAGCTCATGCGGCAAGCCGCACTTTTTACCCTTGCAATAATTGGCTGGTTTCCCTGTCGCCGCCCGATGATCGCCTATGGTGTCGGCAATTATTTTCATCTCATGCTCTCCGGTTGAAACGTCCGGCCCCGGTATGTATTTATGCGGCACAAAATGCGCGATCGCTTTGGCGAAACTTTCTACGAACTTTTTCTTTAATTTTTTATCGCCTCCGTTCCATCGTATTCCCGCTTTCGCTCCGCCGAATGGGATCCCGGCCAAAGCATTTTTCCAAGTCATGGTACGCGCCAACCTAAAAACTTCTTCCATACTGACATTGGGGGTCATTCTAATCCCGCCCTTTCCCAAACCCAAGGCGGTATTATCAATTACTAAAAATCCTTCCATCCCCAATTTCGCGTCATATATTCGTATAGCATATTCCGGACCAAACTCATCTTTAATAAATTCTTGTGTCATAAATTAAAAGTATAGCAAAAAATTAAAAAACCAGCTCTTTTGAAAGCGAAGGACGAAGACGATGGATAACACAAATCAATGAATCTTTTTGGCATGAAATAAGCAAAAATTTGCTGTATGAGTCCCAATTTGTTTCTCCCTTTCTTAAAGGGAGTACCCCGCAGGGGGGAGGGATTTTTTCAAACTCAAATTGGTCGAGTTCAAATTTTTGCTCTATTTCACACAAAAAGAGAATTGATTTGTCCACCGTTGGAGTTTCGCGCCGAAAAGAGTTGGTTTTGACTGACTCATAATGTCTTTTTAAACAAACAATATTCATATCTCCCCTCATTTTTCTCCAAAGATTCAATAGATGAATAAGAATATTCAAAGCCATATTTCTGGGTAATCTTAGAACCCAAAACTGCCAACGGATAAGTCAAAAACTTCCACCCCCCATAACCGGTCGGGATTTTGCCGCGAGTCAAATGCCATGCCAAATAAAATGCCGCTCTGACCAAAACCGGTGGAACGCGCAAAACTCTTTTCCGAAAAACCCTGCCCATATCCCCTGCCTTGACTATATCGCCGGGAGAAATATTAAATATCTCATAACCTCGACCCCCATCAATAATATTAAAAGTCAAAAGGCCGACAATGTCGGTCACATCATCTTCGTGTATATATTGACGCGACCATTCGGGGCCGGCGACCGGCACAAACGGCAAAACGTTTTTAAGCATGTAAAGCAATCCTTTTTTACCGACCATATACCGCCCCCTGGGGCCCGTTATTGAAGATGGTCTCAAAACAAAAACCTGCTTGGTTTTATCAGAAACTTCATAAGCTTTTTTTAGCATATACTCGGCTTCTTTTTTCTCAATGCCATAAAGATATTCATTTTCTCTCAAAGGATCTTCTTCAATGAATAATCTATTTAAAGAATTTTCAGGAAAAGCTCCATAAGACGCGACAGTGCTAAAGTAAATAAGTTTCCTCACCGTCGGCTGTTTAAAAACAAATTCAAAAACATTCTTTGACCCTTCAATATTTAATTTTCTTTGATAATCTTTTTGCCCATAAAGCTCTTTTATCTGCCAAGCGCAGTGAATAATAACCTCGGGACGATGTTGGGTGGCAATGCCCTGCCAACCCTTGCCTGATAAGTCCGCCGTAATCCAAATGACTTTTTTATTCCCGCGCAAAAGTTCCGGCATTGGTTTTATGTCAATGGCAATAATTTTTTCCAAATCCGGCGACAATGAAAATTGGTCTGCGAGCATCGCGCCCACGTAACCCCCCGCCCCTGTTATTAAAATTATTTTTGGTCCTTTATTTATCATTCATTTACTAATCTCTTATAATAAATCATGAAATCAAAATGGCTCTAAAAACTTTAGTATTTAATTTTTGATATTTGATATTTGATTTTTGATATTCTCTACAGTCCTTCCCTCGACAACAATGTCTTTATTGTTTTTAACGCTATTTCCAAATCCAAAAGCAATGACCGGTTTTTTAAATAATAAAAATCATACGCCAGCCGTTCGCGGGTTTCCGCGACTGATTGCGGCGGTTTGTCTTGATGAATCTGCGCCCATCCAGATAACCCCGACTTAATTAAATTTCGCATGGCATAATACGGGATCTGCTCTTTTAATTGATGGCCTAACCCGGCAATATCCGGCCGTGGGCCGATAAGCGATATATCCCCTTTCAAAACATTCCAAAGTTGAGGCAATTCATCTATCCTAGTCTTTCTAATAAATTTTCCCACTCTGGTCAAACGATCGTCTTCGGCCGCAAGCCACTTGCCTCCGTCATCAACTTTCATGCTTCTAAATTTTACCAACCTCATAACCATATTACCTTGGCCGATTCTGTCTTGAAATATCAAAGACGATCCGCCATCCTCTCTTTTAATCAGCCAATGAGTCGCCAAATAAACGGGCAAAGCCACAGTCCCCAAACACACGGATATTGTTACATCCATAATCCTCTTGAAAAAATCATAAACAAACTTTTTTTGATTGGAAACTTTCTCCAAAAACCATGATTCATTAACGCACGATAGAGGAATACGGTTAAAAATATCTTCATAAAAATTTCTAAAATCTATAAACCTCACTTTGGCAAAAATTAAATCAGGCAAACGGCCAAGCCCCGCGCTTCTCTCGCTCAAACTCCGCAAATCAGTCACGATGGTAAAAATTCTTCTCGGAGCATCATTTAACAACTCATCGTCAAAACTCTTGGCCAAAGCCACGCTCATCTTATAACTCGGATTTTTATTAATATGATCCCTTAATTCTTCCATCTCCGGGTTCCCTCCCACTAAAAGCAAAGTTTCCACGCGCCCTCTATAAATCCAATCAATCAATATTAATCGCCAAAAAGAAATTAAAGCAATTGAAATCGCCAAATCAATAAATAAAATCGCCTTCGGAGTAATAATATAGCTGGGCACGAAATAAAAAAACGCCATGGCAACCAAGCTATTAACAAGTTGGGCTTTGGCTATAAGCGATGATAATTTTCTCTTCAAGGCATTGGTTTGTTTATCATATAATCCGGCAATAAAATAAATCGCCACCCAAAACGCTATAATAAACAAAAAAGGAATAAGATGTTCGGCAAAAACATCAAAATCGGGAAATTTTACATATCGCAAAAACAAAGACAAATACAAAGAAGCGACAAAGAAAAAAATGTCGCCTAAAAGCAATAAAAAAGATTCTCTTTTCCAGCGTAAAATCATAAATAAGTAAACCCTCACACTTATAAACCGGCATTGAAAGATTGCCCAGAAATGGGGCTTTCTGGAGACTAAGACTTGGGCAAGCGCCCCGGAGCGGGCTCCAAAAAGCCCCATTTCTGGGCAATCTGCTGTTGTGGACTGTGAGGGATCACATAGATAATTTAGTTTGGCATTACTCATCAAACTCAATAATATAACTATAAAACACCATTTCTAGTTATATATAGGTATATGCCCCAAAATTTAAAGAAAAAACTCCTTTTCGTTATAACAAAATCCAACTGGGGGGGAGCTCAAAAATATGTTTTTGACCTCGCGAGCCGCCTGCCTAAAGACAAATACGAAATATCCGTGGCGCTGGGAGGCGACGGCGTTTTAATAACCAAGCTCCGCGCGGAAAGAATTAAGGTCATACCCATTAAAAGTCTGGAGAGGGACGTCAATTTAGGAAAAGATTTAAGTTCATTTTTTGAACTTATTAAAATCATAAAGCAAGAACGGCCGGACATCGTGCACTTAAATAGTTCTAAAATCGGCTTGTTTGGTTCTTTGGCCGCCCGTCTTTTACGCGTTCCCAAAATTATTTTCACCGCTCACGGTTGGGCATTTAATGAAGATCGCCACCCTGCTATAAAATTCGGCCTAAAGTTATTAAGCTGGGCAACGGCTTTTTCCGCTAAAAATATTATTGTCTTATCAGATAAAGAACTGCGGCAAACCATAGATTTTCCGCTTGCTAAAAACAAAGTCGCCAAAATTTATAACGGAATAAGCGACGAGAAAAAATTCTCCAAAGAAGAAGCAAAGAAAATCTTGCTGAACGCCATCCAAGAAAATAGAAAAAAATTATTCCCCGACCTTGTGGAGGGGTTACCTTATAATTTTTTAGAAAATAAAACTATAATCGGCACCATCTCCGAACTCCACCCCAACAAAGGCCTGGAGTATGCCATCAAAGCAATTTCGTCATTGCGAGGCCTTGCGAAGTCCCGACTTTGTCGAGGATCCTCGATACAATCGGGACAATCTCACAATAATTTCGTTTTTATAATAATCGGTGACGGCGTCGAAGAAAAAAAACTTAAAAACTTGATAAAAGAAAACAAACTGGAAAATCACGTTTTCTTGGCCGGATTTATTGATAACGCCGGGAAACTGTTGAATGGTTTTGATATTTTTACTTTAACCTCACTAAAAGAAGGACTCCCCTATTGCCTTTTAGAAGCCGGTATTTGCGGCTTACCTATCGTTGCCTCAAATGTCGGCGGCATTCCTGAAATAGTGAATTCCGAGTCTGGTATCTTAACCAATCCCAAAGACATCCCTGCCTTAACCGATGCTTTAAAGATGTTGATTCAAAACCCGGAAAAACGTAAAAATATCGGCCACAATATCAGTCAACAAATAAAAACTGTCTTTAATTTTCAAAAAATGATTGAGAAGACTGGGAAAGTTTACGAAGCGTAATTTAAAATATTATTAAAACGCCATCAGGCGGTTTAATAATATGTGTCCCCGCGAGGAATCGAACCTCGATAACCAACTTAGAAGGCTGGTGTTCTATCCATTGAACTACGGGGACTACTAAGCCTAATTTTAACCTAAAAATACTTGTTAATCAAGGATTAGTCTGCTAAAGTAAAATGACAAACGGAGTGTAGTATAATGGTAGTACGCATGCTTTGGGAGCATGTAGCCTGGGTTCGATTCCCAGCACTCCGACAAATTTGTGCTGGAAATCGAATGGGAAAGGGGTCGGGAAAACGGAAGTTTTCCCGTAGCGGAAGTTGGAAACCGCTGGGTTTCCAAGCGCAGTCTCGCCACATAGGCGAGACGAGCAGTGAGACCTCCCAGCACTCCGACAAATATTTAAAATCGCTGGGAATCGAATAGATAGAACCCCTCACCTACTCCACCAAATAACATTCATTCTTAACATTTAAGTCATTAAACGTAGTATCTTTATCGGATTCTAAAACTACTTTCGGCTTTGAGGCCTTTCTATACCGCTCATTCAAATAGCCATACATTGCCTCGCGATTCGTCCCGGCTCTTCCGCGGCAATCATCAACCACAATAGCCAGCTTTCTACCCGATGCCTCGGCTATGCCTTTCATATAACTTATAAACTTTTCATAAAAATCAGGAACTGATAATTTGTTAATCAAATTTTCTATCGGATTCAACCCTCTTATCACCAATAAAGGCTCCCCCTTGTCGCTCTTGGTTTCAATGAGCATAGTAGACCCGGCCAGACGTTCGTCTTTCGTGCCGGGGTTTTGAACCATAGTTATTGAGCTAAAATTGGGGAATTGTTTGGCTATACTCTCATACTTGCCTCCCCAGCACGCGTCGGCGATGTTGCCTGAAAATTCCAAAAGAATTCCACGAGTCGGAAAAAACTGCAAAGAAGTGGTACCTATCGTCTCTTGGTTTTGAGCCCTGAAAAATTCTTCGCTAAAAGTTTTAGTGCTAAGCAACATTCTAAACTTATCAGCCGCTTCCTGATCGGTAAAATACTGCGCCTTCATTTCGTGGTTCACTATATTGTCTATAAAATTCATGAGATACTCCAAGTCTTCAAAAAGCGGCTCGGATTTTTCAAGATAATGGTAAACCGGCTGGCGATATTCTTTATGCTTGCGCAAAGCCAAAAAGAATACGAACTGCCTCAAACTCTCATAAAACTCGTCAAATTGCGCCAAAACATTAAAATTCTTTTGTAGAGCTCTGACATTTCTAAGACTTAAATCTTTAAGCAAGTGTATTTTCTTCTCTAAATTAATCTTGGCTTTAGGATTCTCCATCGTCTTCAACTTGTTTTGAAAATGATGGATTAAATCAACGCGCTTTCTGTCAATCTTTTTTTGAATAAACGACAACGGCTTATCCCCGAAAGAAACCAGCCACAAAGCTTCTAAAATGGAATTTTTCATTACGTTAAACTTGCCCAAAAAATGCTCGCTAAACTTAAAGCGATTCTGCTCTTGTTTATCAACATTATCAACTCTCATGGGCTCGCTCGGTTTGTAAAGCGAGTTAACGGAGGCAATCTCTTTTTTTAAACGAAGATGCGAATACTTTTCTATAACCTTTACAAACATCCCCTCATCCTTTATGCCATAACTGGTCTCTCCATACCGAATCAACTTCTTAAAAATTCCTTTCAAAATACCCAAATCAACAATAACTCTAGGATCAAAATCTTCCTTTAAAATATTTTTACCGAATCCCAAAACCACTTCTTTTAATTTATCGAACCCCACCTTACCGCCCTCCTTGATGCCCAAACTGACGGCCTCTTCATTAATTTTACCTTCTGAAATATCTTTGACGAACAAATACAATTTTGGATCTAAAAACTCGCCCGCTATCTCATAAGCCATTGCCAATTCTTTATCCCATGGTTTTTTCTCTTTGGCATTCATTCCCGCCGCCGCGAAAAGTTGTCCGGCCTCAATCAATGCTTCAAAAACTTTCTTGTTGTCAATAGTTCCAAATTTCGAGATGTTATCCATTACCGTCGAAAAATGACCGGCTTTTATAAGTATATACGCGACTTCCTCCGGCAAATCTTCCATCTCGTCTATATGCTGGACAAACTCGTCAGCCACCTCATCATCTTGCTTAATTCTAAAAAAAATCTCATCTCTTATAACCTCTATACCGTTTAAGGATTTAACTTCTCTTATCCCTAAAATTCTTATCAAATCAGAAATGTACGCGTCTGGGATAACCTCTTTAAACCTAGGATCATCCAACAGATCTTGCGCCGATCCAAAACGTTGCCTAATTAAAAAGGCGTTGAATACAAGGTTGAAATCTAACATATCAACAAGGGCGCTCTCCGCGGCCTCTCTTGCCAAATCACTATCAATGCCCAACTCATCAACTAGTAAGTCAAAATTAACGAATGAAAAATTTCCACCGTGACCCTCCTCATAGTTTTCCTCATAATTTTCACTTTGAGCTTCGCCATTAACAATGACTTCAGACAATAACGTTCGGAGCAGGCGACGACCACTATCATCGCTAAACTCTTTCTTAAATAATTCCTTTGATATCTTTAAATTCTTGACTATCGAAACCACCGAATCAAAAAGTCTATAACTAAGTAAGTCTTTTATAGTTGAAATCAAAATTGACGCCGCAAGATTTTCGGGAACATTATAATCTTCTTGAATATGTCCAACATACCCATAAATACCTTCGGACAAGCTTTTTTTCATTAATTTAACCGCAAAATCCATCGCCTTGCTAGGAGTCCAATTAAACTTAACATCATTATAAAAAATATCGACATCATAAAAAACGCCCTTTGAAATCAAGCTTTCTAAAGATTTTTCTACCCCGGGCCTAAATTCTTCAGAGTTCACAATAACACTCACATCTGCCACAGTTAATAAATTTTTCAAAAAAGTAATATCATCCTCAAAATTTCCGGACGAAAACCTCTGCCTCAAATAATCCTTAATAAAATCGCCTACGGATTCTGTATCGACCTCAAAAAATCTTACCCATTTAACAAATTTATAATCCATCCCGCTACTTAATAACTTAATAGCCCCCACTTTGACATCTTCTCTATATTTCTTCCCAAAATCAACCAAGACATCGCTCAAATATGGAATAAGTTCGGAAAGGTAAAGAAAGTTACCTTCTGCCACCCATTGCCGCATAATTTGATACAAAGCTTCTTTTACGTCCGGAAGATCAAAAATACTTGAACCCAGCCGAAAAATATCAATCACACGCCGGATGTTGGTCAACGAAACGCCGGGGCGCTTCATTACAACCTCTAAAGTTTTTTTACCCAAATCATATATTTGATCATTTGATAGACCAATTACTTTACTAAATTTATCGAGGTCAACTCCACTTATAAAGTTTTCAGCTCTAAGTAGTATGGCCTCGCGCGTTTCCTGTGAATCCCAAAGTTGATCAGGAAAGCCGAGTTCTTTTGTAACCTCTCTAAAGTTTTCCAAAAAATGACGCAAATAAGGATGCGTGCCCGAAATAACAAGAATTAGAAACTTCTGCGCTTTTCTGTTGATTGCATCTGACTTTAACAACTCGCTCAAATCATAATTTCTGACAATTGATTTCATTATTGGCAACGTATTAACGGAGACACTCATTAGGTTTCTATTTATAGGTTCCAAAATTTCCCAATAGGTGGTTCGAGCGATCTCATTAGCTTTCTCTTTAGATAAAAACAACTCTCCGAATTCCTTGATTTCTTCCTCCCGAAGAACCGATGATGTCAAAGCCTTCAAAAAAAGTTTTTCAGCATCTTCCCGAAATACTTCCAAAACCTTGGGTGACACGCCCTCTTTCTTGGCTCTCTGGAGTATCAACGACCAGTTTCCTAACGTTTTTTGAGAATCAAAATAAGCAATTTGCCCTTTTTCTTCATGGCTCAACTCTTCATAATATTTACTTTTTTCTTTGGGGCCATAAATTGGTCCAAGCTCTTCTTTCATAACCTTAATAATACTAAAAACGCTCAAAATAAGAAACTGCTCTTGTTACATGTCTCTCGCCCCACTTGTTACATAAATATATGGCTAAATATTTAGTAACCGGCGGAGCGGGGTTTATCGGCTCTAACTTAGTTGACGAGCTCTTGAATCTTGGCCACAAAGTAATTGTTATTGACAATCTCTCAACCGGCAAAAAATCCAACATCAATCCTAAAGCTAAATTCATAAAAGCCGATATTCGCGATCTCAAAAAAATAAAAAAATACTTCAAGGGTATAGACGGCGTTTTTCACTTGGCCGCGCTCCCCCGTGTTCAGCCGTCAATTATAAATCCTTTAGAACCCAACGATGTAAACGTTACTGGCACTCTTAACGTTCTCTGGGCCGCGAAACTCGCGAAAGTAAAAAGAGTGGTTTATTCCGCCTCATCATCGGCCTATGGCAACAACAGCCAATCTCCGCTAAAAGAAAGTTTCGCGCCCCAACCCATGAGCCCTTATGGCCTTCAAAAATATATCGGAGAAGAATATTGTAAATTATTTTCTTTTCTTTACGGGTTAGAAACCGTATCTTTAAGATATTTTAACGTCTACGGCCCCAGAATGTCCGGCGGCGGCGCCTACGCGACGGCCATTAAAGTTTTCTTAAATCAAAGAGCGGCCGGTAAACCCTTGACAATTGTAGGCGATGGCGAGCAAACTCGCGATTTTTGCCATGTTAAAGACATTGCGAATGCCAATATTTTAGCCATGCGAAGCGCGCGTGTGGGTAAAGGCGATGTAATGAATATCGGCCCGGGCAAAAACTACAGCATCAATCAGATTGCCGATTTGATAGGCGGCCCTAAAAAATATCTGCCTCCACGCGTCGAACCAAAAAATACTCTGGCGGATAATGCCCTCGCCAAAACCCTCCTCGGCTGGGAAGCTAAAATCAACCTGCCTTCCGCCATAGAAGAATTAAAAAAAGACTCCGGAATTGTTTAACCCCGCCTCGAGGCGGGGTTTTCTTTCTTATTCCACATTCCATATTCTAAATTCTATATTCTATGTTCATCATCTAACAAACACCTCGTCAAAATCCTTAAGCGTTTCCTCAAAAGCCGCGTTCAAACTATTAATAGCGGTCGCTGTCCCGTTAATTTCAATTAATAATTCTTCAACCTGACTGTCGGTGCCATAAAATTCCCAAGAAAATTTTGATTTAAGCATGCCCATCAACTCTTTGAGCGCTTGATTGTAGCCAATCAAACGACTGACTAATGCCACCTCATAGCTCACAGCTTCAGCCGCAAGCTCTCTAGCTTTGGCCGGACGTATTGATTGAATGGTCTGCGCCATTCTGGCCAACTCAGTGGATAGCTCCGTGGCTTTGCCGGTAAAAGTCCCGTTTTTAATCAATTCGCTGGAAACCAAAACCAAAGCTTCGGGATAATTAAATTCTTTATCTAATTTCGAAATTTGCGATAAATTGTTAATTGATCCCGATGATAAATCAACAATTTCCACGGCTATTTTCTCTCCATTAGTTCGCGCTTCCAAAAATTCATTAGGCACCACCTTCGGCCCGATAAAAACATAGCGCGCCAAAAAATAACCCAATATTATAAAAATTCCAAACCAAATAAATTTTTTAACCGATTTTTTCATATAAGAAATATAAGAATATAAAAATTTATGCGGCGCCTTTGCCGCAATCAATCAACCTCCTATTTTACCCCAAATTCTCGTCTAGACGATTTCAATTCACGAGGCATTAAAAAACATAAAGAGCAATGCTTCTCAAAACAAGCGAGTATAAGCACGTATAAAAGTCCCAAGATGCCAAAAAACCCACAAAGCCAGCACTTCCATTCATCTCTAAAACTATAGCCTAAAAATGTAAAACTGGCATAAAAATTTCTAAGCAAACCCTTACCAATACCATAAGCCGATATGCCGGAAAGGAACCAAACAGCCACAAACCATCCCATGCTCGACCCTCTAAATCATTTAAAACAATGATAACAAAACCCGCGCAAAAAATCAAAATACCGCCCCGCCGCTGCGGGCTCACGCTCGCCCCACCACAATCCTCTATTTTTGCTCAAACGACACGGCAAAAGGAAGTTGGGGAGTATCATGCCATCCTCGCTTTCAACGATGGGATTTTGAATATCTTATCTATTCTTTATCGGTAAATACCACTAGCCGCTTGGAATAAGTTTTGGAAACTTTATCCCAAACTCCTTCACAGGTAATAAGATTTAGGTGAGACTTTCCGTCCGGCGAGCCAAACACGGCTGAAGCGTCATCGTTCGGGTCATACCTTCGGCTTTCGCGCACCACGAAGGGAACAATCACCCCCTCGTCGTCTTCAATGTATAATTTATCGCCTTTGCGTAATTTATATAAATTATCAAATGCCGATGCTTTCCCGTTTTTCCAGCCGTAGTGTCCGGCAATAACAGCACCGCCATTCTCCCCAGGCCGCTGCCCAAGCCCAAACCACGCCACATTGGCGCGTTCTTTTGGTACATCCATTGCTCCGTCGAAATCAAGGCCCGCATACTCAACAGAGGCATCGACATTTATGCTTGGAATTTTGAGACGCACCGGCAACCCAACACTTGCTTGTTCTGGTTCTTGCCATGGGATAGCGGTAATATTTTCAACAAGTAGCGCTGATCCGCCTTGGCTTGAACTTTTCGGGCTTAGATACAGAAAGAATCCGACAGAGAGAATTAATCCCGAAAAGATAACTATTAATAATGTTTGTTTTGATAATATTTTTACTCGCATAAATTTTCTAAAAAGCTCACAACCGCAAATGCCAGACAAGAATTTGTCTGGCATTTGCTCACTTTCTTCTCAATGCTTTAGACTAAACTGTTTGTTTTCTTCGAGCAAAGTAGAAGAATGTCAAAGCCGCAAAGATGCCAGCCGGTACGACAATATTCCAAGGAATGCTTTTCTCATTAGGACCAATTCCTGTGCTGGGCAGTTTTGGCGGAGTTACAACAACGGTAGCAAGCGAGAAATCGATAGCGGTCAAACCATTGGCGCTTCCCTCGGCCGTGCCCGTGTTTACGGTATTTGCCGCCAGATTCATCTGGCAGGTATACGTCCATGTTTCTGAAACATCGAGCATATTATTGTTATTGGTATCACCAGAACGACCGGAGACCGGACTACATTTATTATCAACAACGCTCACGTTGCTCAAAGCGACTGTACCGGGATTAGTTACGGTGTATGTGTAGGTAACTGCGCCTGGAGCGGAAAGAACGAACAAGTTCGGCTTTTTTACCAAATGAATTAACGGTGGTGGCAATAGCACGCCAACAACAACCGTTGCGTTTGCGGTGTCAATCGCAGTGAGGCCGTTGGCCTGACCTGTCGCAGTAACAGTGTTTGTAGTGGTTTGCGAGAGCGTTGTGGAGCAACGGTACTTCCAAGTTTCGTTTACATCAAGCTTCGAGTCGCCGTTTGTATCGCCTGAGACAAAGCCTACGGAAGCACACTTGTTATCGGTAACCGAGACATTGCTCATTGCGACTGTTCCGACGTTCAAAGCTGTATAATCGTATGTGACCGACCCGGGCCCGGAAGACAACGCTAAAGGAGTTGGAACTTTTTTAATGCTAATCAAGGGCGGAACAGGTGCTGGTGTAGGAGAGGGAGCTGAGGCTGACGGCGGGACAGGGGCTGGAGTGGGAGCAGGTGTTGGTGCGGGCGCTGGTGGCGGAACTGCGCATGTCGTCTTGGTAATAGTATTGGTATCGAGGGTGACCGCGCCATTTCTCGCTAACACCCGACCCTCCACATTTGCGCCAGTGGTGAGCGTAGCAGATGTTAAAGCCAGAATATTTCCCTTGAAAGTAGAGTTTGTTCCGAGCGTCGCAGAACTGCCGACTTGCCAGAAAACGTTGCAAGCCTGTGCGCCATTTGCAAGTACCACATTACTTGCGCCTGCCGTGGTAAGCGTAGAGGCGGTCTTGAAGATAAAGACCGCGTTGGGATCGCCTTGAGCGTCGAGCGTCAGGGTTCCCGTTATACCGAATGTACCGGCCGCGGAATCGTAAATACCAGCGGTCTTGGTTGTCCCGCCGAGTTCCGTAGGCACTGTGGAAACCGGAGTTTGCCCCGCGGCGTTGTTGTAGGCCGTGGTTAGAGCCACTTGAGCATTGGCCGCCGCTGTATTAGCCGCGTGTTGTGTTCCATTGACCGTGCCCGGAGGAAACCCAGTGACTGCGGTGCCCGGACTTAAACCTAAATCTCCGTTAATCACGCTGGAACCGGTATTGGTTATTGTGGAGCCGGCCAGAATCGCAAAATTATCGGCTGCGCCGAGATTTACCGAGGTCGCGGCTATGACTAACCCGACAAGACCAAGCATAGAAGCAACGACCAATACGCCCATCAAAACATTATTAATTTTTTTCATAGCTGTTTTTATAAGTTATTATTTTTAATTATTTTATTAAGACCTTTTTGGAATTGGTAATAAAAAATCCACCCATTTTTAAATTTGGTGGATGACGACCTAAAATTACCGCAGAATTTATCTGTGCAAGAGAGAAAGAGAGAGAGAGAGAGAGAGAGAGACGAAACCGAATTGTAAGTAGTTATTCATATTTCAGCCTTAAAGTTATTATACCATAATCAACTTGATTATAACTGAAATAGTTATCCACACCCCAATCATAATGGAATGAAACGTTATACAAATACAAAATACCGTCGTTGAAAGCGAGGACGCTCGAGATTCCTTCCCCCCAACCCCCTTCCTCCCGCGCCGTCCGAGCGAAAAAAGAGGTCGCACCCACCGCCTGTTCGTTCAGAGCAGAGCCCAAGTGTTCGGCTCGAACCTCGTCTTGGCCAACCGCGAGGCGCGCCTGCGCGCGCCGAGCGGAGAGGATTTGCAAGGGGAAAACCAATGGGCGG
>OBEQ011053451.1_pt1 | contig 18025 bp, 13 predicted proteins | sample 1670901 | NCBI WGS metagenome assembly OBEQ01 (sample SAMEA104232315, study PRJEB22302) | groundwater metagenome | biome: forest; feature: aquifer; material: groundwater | place: USA | collected 2011-08-07 | depth 5.4 m
GGGCACCCGGTCGGGCCGCGGGCCCCCCCAGCCGCTCACGCTCGACGAGAGCCTGCGCCTGTGCGCGCGCATCGGCGACGGCCTGGGCGCCGCGCACGCGCTCGGCATGGTCCACCGCGACATCAAGCCGGGCAACCTGTTCCTGGTCGGCCGACGCGTCGACGCGGCCAAGATCCTCGACTTCGGCCTGGTGCGAAACCCGTGGCAGCCCATCACCGCGACGGGCGCGGGCATGGGCACGCCCGACTACATGGCGCCCGAGCAGGCGCGCTGCGAGAAGGTCGGCCCGGCCGCCGACATCTTCGCGCTCGGCTGCGTGCTCTACCGCTGCATCGCTGGCAAACCCGCCTTCTCGGGCGAGCACGTCAAGGCCATCCTGGCCAAGATCGCCACCTTCGAGCGGCCGCCCCGCCTCTCGGAGCGCAAGTCCGACGTGCCCTCCGCGGTCGACGAGCTGTGCGCCACGCTCATGGCCGCGCTGCCCGCGCAGCGTCCCCGGGACGGCGCGGCCGCCGCCGAGGCCATCCGTGCCGTGCGCGCCCGCCTCGCCGACGCCGAGCGCGCCCGCACCGCCGACGAGCAGCCGGCCCTGACCACGAGCGAGCAGCGTCCGGTCGCGGTGCTGTTCGTGGATCTCGATCGGCCGCGCCCGCCGCCCCGGCCCGCCGGCGACCTGCCCTCCAACATGACCGCGCCGACCATGCACCTCGACGCCTACGGCGTGCCGCTGACCATGCCGGCGGCGCCCATGGCCCGGCGCAACGCCGAGGATCCCGCGCTGGCGCTGGTGCGCCAGACGGTCGAGCCCATGGGCGGCAAGGTCGTGCCGCTGGTCAACGGCTCGCTGGTCATCACGCTCTCGGGTGGCTCGGCCGCGCCCGAGCTGGCCGCGCGCGCGGCGCAGTGCGCGCTGGCGGTGCGCGCAGTCGTGCCCACGGCCAGCATCTCGCTGGCGACGCGTCAGGTGGTCGTCGACGACGATCGCGCCGCCGGGCCGGTCATCGACGGCGCCGCGGCCATGGCGCGCTCGCACCGCATCCGCATCGACAAGCGCACGCGCGAGCTCTTGCCCGAGCACTTCGAGGTCGAGGGCGACTCGGTCGAAGGCCTGGCCCTCGTCGGCGAGCGGCCGCCCGAGGTGGTGCCGCGCCGGCTGCTCGGCCGCGCCATGCCCTACGTGGGCCGGCAGGGCGTGCTGCGCCAGCTCGAGGCCGCCATCCACGGCGCCTTCGACGAGCCGGGCGCGACCGCGCTGGTGGTGGTGGGCGAGGCGGGCGTGGGCAAGTCGCGCATGCGCGCCGAGCTGCTGGCCAGCGTGCGCGAACGCCGGCGCATCGGGCTCATGCTCGCGGGCGGCGACGTGCTGCGCTCGGGCGTGCCCGGCGGCCTGGTCGCGCGCGCCCTGCGCGCTTACCTGGGCCTGCCCGAGGGCACCCTGGGCGCGGCGCAGGTGGCGCTGCGGGTGCGCGTCGAGGCCTGCGTCGACGAGCGCGAGCGTGCACGCGTGGCCACCTTCCTGGGTCAGATGGTCGGCCTGCCCATGTGGGAGGGCGCGGGCGACGACGCGGCGCTGCGCGCGGCCCAGCACGATCCCGAGCTCATGGCCGAGCAGAAGCGGCGCGCCTTCGCCGACTGGCTGGCCGCCGAGTGCGCGCGCCGGCCGCTGCTGCTGGTCGTCGACGATGTGCAGTGGGCCGACCCGGTCTCGGTCGAGATCATCGGCGCGGCGCTCAAGCGCGCGCGCGACCTGCCCCTGTGCGTGCTCGGCTTCGCCCGCCCCGAGCTGGAGCGGCAGTTCCCTCGCCTCGACGAGACCTGGGCCCGGCAGGAGCTGCGCCTCGAGCCCCTGCGCCACGCCGCCTCGGCCGAGCTGACCCGCGCCGCGCTCGGCCCCGACGCCGACGCCGGCCTGGTCGAGCAGCTGGTGCAGCGCTCGGGCGGCAATCCCTTCTACCTGGAGGAGCTCATCCGCGCCGCCGCCTCGGCCGAGCCGGACAAGCTGCCGCCCTCGGTGCTGGCGAGCACGCAGCTGCGCATCGGCAAGCGGCCGCCGCGCGCGCGCCAGGTGCTGCGCGCGGCCAGCGTGTTCGGGCGCACCTTCTGGGCCGGCGGCGTGGCCGCGCTCCTGGGCCAGGAGATGCCGCGCGCCGAGCTGGACGAGTGGCTGGCCGTGCTCGAGCGCGAGGAGCTGATCGAGCGGCGCGGCCTCTCGCGCCAGCTGCCCGGCGAGGTCGAGTACGTCTTCCGCCACGATCTGCTGCGCGATTCGGCCTACCAGATGCTCACCCCCGACGATCGCCGCATCGGCCACCGCCTGGCCGGCGCGTGGCTGGTCGAGCGCGGCGAGGCCGACGCGCTGGTGCTGGCCGAGCACTTCGCCGGCGGCGGCGTCACCGACGAGGCGGTGTCGTGGTTCGAGCGCGCCGCCGAGGCCGCGCTGGCGGGCGGCGCCGACGACGTCGAGGCCCTGCGCAAGGCGGCGTCGTACTACCACCGCGCCGGCCAGACCTCGGCGGCGGCCTTCGCCGACGCGGGTGCGACGGCCTACTTCGAGCGCGCCGCGGCCCTGTGGGCCAGCCTCGATCCCGCCGAGGCGGCGCGCACGCGCCTCGAGCTGGCCAGCGTGCGCGAGCGCGTGGGCGAGCGCGAGCGCGCGCTCGAGGATCTACGCCTGGCCGAGGACGACGCCAGCCGGGGCGACGTGCGCGCCGACCTGCGCGTCGACATCCTGCTGCAGCGCGCGCAGCTGGAGATGCGCGGCGCCGGCGACGGCGCGCTCGACCGCGCGCGCAAGACCGCCGAGGAGGCGCTCGGGCGCGCGCGCGCGGCCCACCTGCCCGCGCTCGAGGCGCGCGCGCTCATGGTCTTCGCGGTCACCCTGGCGCGCCTGGAGAATCCCGACGCCGGCCGGCGCGCGGCCGAGCTGGTGCAGCGCGCGCTCACGCTCACCGACGAGCGCAGCGAGCTGGCCGTGGGTCTGTGGCGGCTCGGCAATGCCTTCCTGCGCGGCAACGATCTCGAGCGCGCCGACAGTCTCTACGCCGACGCACTGGCCTCGGCGCAGGCCGGGCGCGACGAGCTGCTGGCCGCGCACTGCACCGCCAACCAGGGCATGGTCGCCTTCCGCCGCTTCGCCCTCGGCGAGGCCATCGAGCGCATGGGCCGGGCGCGCGAGGCCTACGAGCGCATCGGCCACCGCACCCGTCACCTCGAGGCCACGCTCAACCTGGGCTTCTTCCACCACGTGCGCGGCGACATCGAGATCGGCCGGCAGCTGCTCGAGCACGTGCTCGCGCACGCGCAGGGCGACTGGATCCTGACCACGCTGTCGCAGGACAACCTGGCCGATCTGGCCCGTCTGGCCGGCGACGAGGCGCGCGCGCAGGAGCTGCTCGGCGACGCCGCGCGCACCTGCGAGCGCGTGGGCGTGCCGCGCAAGCAGTCGCTCTACCTGGGCCTGCTGGCCGAGTCGCTGTGGGCCGCGGGCGACGCCGCCGGCGCAGCGCGCGCGCTCGAGCAGGCGGCACGCATCGCCAAGGCGCTGACCTTGAGCCACGCCTTCCTCTTGCTGCACCTCGGACCGCTCGACGACGCCATCGAGTGGCTGGATCGCTTCGCGCAGTCGGAGAGCGATCCGCATCGACGCTTCGCCGCGCGCCTGGGCCAGGCGCGCGCGCTGGTGTGGACCGATCACGCCGGCGACGCGCTGCACGCCTGCGACGACCTGCTCGAGGCCATGGAACCCATGCCGGTGGCGCGCTACCGGCTACCCGTGGTGTGCCTGCGCGCGGCCCTCGCCGGCGACGCGGAGGCCGCGCTTCTGGCACTCACGCGCGCGCGTGACGCCTGCGCGCCGCACGAACTGGCCGAGGCGGCGCTCGACGTGGGCGGCGAGCTGGTCAGGAGCGGCGCCGCCCCCGAGCTGCTCACACGCTTTCTCGAGCTATCCGCCGACGCGCGTCACGAGGGGGTTCGTCACCGGCTCGAGGATCTGCGCGCCACCTTGTACCAGCGCCTCGGTGATGCCGAGCGCGCCCGTGCTTGCCTTGCCCGCGCGCACGCAGCGGCCGACCGCCTGTGCGCCAGCTTGCCCCAGGACTACCGCGAGCGGTTCGAAGCGCATCCATTCGTGCATGCGCTCCGGCGCGTTCGCGCCGTACCCTGACGACCGCGGCTACGGCTTGCTGACGATCGAGTCGAGCGGCACGGCCGTGATCACCACGGGCGGGGGCGGCGTGAAGACCGGCTGCTCGATGATGACCCCGCCGCCGCCCGTGACCATCTTCAGCTCCTCGACCGAGAGCCCGAACAGGGGCTTCTTGCTCTTCTGCTGGCCAACCGACGCGGACACGATCTTGGAGGCGTTGTGCTTGTTCATGATGAAGAGATACTGGCCGCGCCTCGCTCGAGCGTCAAACGAAAACATGAATAATTATGCATAGTTGTAAGGATGGTGAAGTAAAACACGCTCGCTACGCCACAATGACGTACATCTCACCAAATGAACGCCAAAGTAGGGTGAGGTCGCAGGTCTCCATGCCATGTGGACGCGAGTTTTTTCAGCGTCCGAGCAGGTCTTCGACGTCCCTGATCAGCGCCTCGGGCGAGCTCGAGCGCTCGTAGACGAGCACGCCGGAGGCGTCGAAGACCTTGAGGTGCGGCAGGCTGAAACCGTGCGGCGTGAGCCAGCGCGTCGCGGCCGCGCTGTCCCAGTCGACGACGTTGACCATGCGCACGGCGAAGCGTCCCGGGTAGCGCATGGACAGCTCGCGCAGATCGCCTGACAGCTGACGGCACGGCCTGCACCAGGGAGCCCAGAAGTCGAACACGGTGATCTTCGCCGCGACGGGCGTGAGCTCGGGCGCCGAGCCGTCGCGGATGTACTCGAGCACGTCGAGGTCGGCATCCTCGACCGCGGCCACGGGTGTCGCGGCGGCGTCGTCGGCGTGCTCGTCGTGCTCGTCGCCATCGTGGTGGTGGTGGTGCTCCTCGCCGCTCTCGCCGCCGCCCCAGGCATCGAACGCCCAGCTCGCGCCCAGCTCGAACAGCACCGGCACGTGGATCTGCCCGCCGATGACGTGCTCGTAGACCGGCACGCGCAGCGTCGCATCGAGCGCCAGCGCACCCACGCTCCAGCGCGCGCCCGCGGCCACCAGCACGTCGACGCGCCCGAGGTTGCCCTCGTCCTCGCGCCGCGCGCCGTGCCAGGTCTCGGCGGTCTCGCCCGCGACCTCGGCGCTGGCGCGGAAGCTCCACGCCTCCGTGCCCAGGGGTGACTCGCCGTAGATGCCGCCCATGTAGCGCGCGCCCGCGCGGTAGCCGTGCGCATTCTCGTACAGCGTCTGCTTGCTCAGCACCCACACGCCCAGGCGCCCGGCCGCGAAGCGTCGCTCGACGTCGCCGCCCAGCAGCGGATCGACGGTGCCGGTGCCGAACTGGAAGTGCTCGTGCGCGAGCCCCAGGTCGCCCAGCGCGAACGGGTCTTCCACCGTCTCGCCCAGCGGCAGCGACGCGCCGGCGCGCGCCGCCGCGGCCCATGTCTTCTCCGACCAGGTCGTCGACCACACGCCCAGCAGCCACGGGTCGCCCACACCGGTGAGCGTCTCGTTGCGATGGTGGATGTTCGGTCCGCTCAGCTCGACTTCGCTGCCCGCGCCGTCGAGGTAGCGGATCGACGTGTCGAACCGGCGCAGCGGCAGCGACAGCGCCACGCTCCACGCGGCTGACAGCGCCAGCTCGGCGCCCAGGCGCAGCTCACCCAGGCGGATGTCCTGATCGTGCTGCACCATGGTGGCGCCGCGCCCGACCACGTCTTCCACGGCGTCGTGGCTGGTGTTGGCGCCGAAGTACGACAGGTGCAGCTCGAAGCTGAGCCGTCCGGCATGCTTCGCGTCCAGGCTGGAGGACCTCCCGACCGGGAGGTTGGGGTTGCTTCAACCGCCTCAAGCACCGGAAGCGCGTGCGCCGGGCGCGCCCGCGATGAGGAGCGCGAGCACCAGCGCAGCGCAGCCGAAGAGACGCATCTCACGGCCACACTAGCATCGATCGGCGGCACGAGACCCCCGGCGGCACGAGACCCCGCTTGACCGCCGGCCCGACTGGGTCGACCCTCGTGACATGATCAAAATGGATCAGAAGCATGTGCGCTGGAATGGTGCCGGCTCGCTGTACTCACCGCAGCCCACGTCGTTGCAGGCACGCACGCGCAGAGCATCGGCTCGCCCTGAGAGCCCAGCATAGGTCGTGCTGGTGCCGTTCACGTTGAGGGGCTGCCAGTCGACGTTGCCACGCTTCACCTCCGCTTCGAAACTGGTGGCGGCTACGCCGCGGATTCGGAACCAGCTCAAAGAGAAAAGCGGAGTTCCTTGACTGCAGAGGGTGGGAATGACGACGACTTGAGGGCGAGCAGGCATCGGGCCGTAGAGCTCGTGCACTCCTGCGGCGTCGAGCGCCGAAATAGACATCGTCGAGTTAGGAAAGCCGCCGCACTGAGGATAGTGCATGACTGAGTTCTTGTCGTATGGCGTTAGCGGTGCATAGGTAGCGGGCTCAGAATCGCAGGGCTGCAGCGGATTGCGGATGTGCTCGTGCCGCAGGCCAAGGATGTGCCCCAATTCGTGGCGCAGGATGCCTGCCGAGGTCACAAGGGGAGCATTCGGACTGGGAACATCGGCAGCAGCAAGATCAAGGAACAGCGAACCCTTGCCAGCCGATGGAAAAAACGAATTGGCGACAGGGCCGACGGTGTTCCATTTCTGGACGGCAATGATTACATTCGGGTTGCTCGAGGTGCAGTTGGCGTCTTCGCTGGCCTTGTAGATGAACTTTACATTGCCGACTAGCTTCCAAGCATTCGCTGCTTGGTTCATCTCGTTGATGATGCGGGCCTGGCCACTGCCGAAGTTGGTACTCACGCAATAGGTAAGGTTCTTCTGCTGGCCATTCGCCCAGACATCATCCTGGTTGTTGACGCGATTGACGCTACTGCGCGCTCCTGCCTCCTCGTCCCGGTCGCCGTCGATGTAGTGGTCATAGTAGTCGCGTAGCTCATCCAGAGTCAGGGCCAGGTCCCACTCGACGACGTACTTCTCCTCCCCATCTATGATGTGCAACGACCGGGCCCTCAGGGCCTCGAAGCCTGAGCGCGAATCTTCTTCGCTACTACAAGCCGATGACGAGGCGACGACGAGCAGGGACAAGATCAACGAGCGAGCGAGGGTCATGGTGATCTCCTTGCGCGCCGTCCGATGCAAGCCGGCGGCCATCCAGCCTGCCCAAGCTCTGCTTCGAAAAGGCCAGCGTTTCTGAGTCGTGAATCGATGCCGCTGGATGCCCGATTCTATTTGCGTGTCATCGAGTGTCGCCAAGTGGGTAAGGCCGTCATCCAGAGGTAGCACCCGTCACGTGCGACCAAGCGGCGGTGGATTCGCGTAACGCTTTCCGAGCGCGATAACGTATTCCATGGCCATGAGGCTCTCATCACCGTTGATATGCTTTTGTTGCCTTCTGCTGACCGCTGTGGTCGCCGCATGCTCGTCGCAAGCCGAACCTGGGTTGGAAGAGCGAAGGGATCACTATGCGCTGGTGGTTACTTTCGTAACGGAAGGCCAAGCAACCGGCACGAACCAGGCGGCAGCTTCGCGGCTAGACGCGCTGATCAGGGAGGTCTCGCCGCCGCTTGCACGAACGGTCGCTCGTCGGGGCATCGAAGGCGAGCGCGACGTATGCTTCAAGCTCGATGAACTTTCAGCGGAGAAACGAGAGGAGCTGATCGCGCGAGTGCGTCGCGAGCTCGGCTCGGCCCCGCGCGTCACCATCCGGACCAATGTCGTGTGTCGTCGGCTGCTGTGAACCAGCTGCAGCGTGCTCACGCCCAGTCGTCGTCCACGACATCTGCTTCCTCGGCGACACCGGCGGTGGCCGGGCGCGGCCATCAGCCATGCGATACATGACGCGCAAAATTCGTCTCGATTCTCCTGCACCGCGACACAACTGCGAAGCCAGCCAGGATGTTCGGCCCGGTCAGCTCGACATTGCTGCCCGCGCGGTCGAGGTAGCGGATCGACGTGCCAAACACGCGGACTGGCAGCGCCAGCGCCACGCTCTATGCCGAGGACGCCGCCAGCTTGTCGTCGACGCTGGACCTCCCGGAGCCGCGTGCGCCGGGAGCCCGCGACGAGGAGTGCGAGCACGAACAGCGCAGAGACCCCGCTTGACGGGCGGCCGGACTGGGTCGACGCTCGTGACATGATCAAAAATAGACTGACCCTTGTCCTGCCCTCTGTACTCCTTCTCCTGGGTGCGTGCGACGGCAGCGGCGGCCGCAGCAAGCCCAAGACGGTCGACGAGTTCACCCTTGCCAACGAGGACGCCGCCTGCGCCTTCCAGGTGCGCTGCGGACTGATGCCCGACCTCGAGACGTGCAAGAATGTCCGCTTCGAAGGCAACGACACCGCCACGGTGAAGGCCGACGTGGCCGCCGGCCGCGCCGACTACGACGCCGACAAGGCCCTGGCCTGTCTCAACCTGCTCGACGACCTGGAGTGCAGCGCCAACGACCTCGGCACCGGCATCGTGCGGCAGCTCATCGACACGTGTGACGCCGTGGTCGTCGGTCACGTGGCCGTGGGCGCCGCGTGTGTCGACAGCGAGCAGTGCGCCGACAACGGCCACTGCGACAAGGGCTCGAACTGCAGCAGCGGCGACGTCTGCTGTGCCGGCACCTGCTCGGCGCAGCCCAGCGGCGACGTGGCCATCGGCGGCGACTGCTCGGTCAACGGGCGCTGCGTCGAAGGCGCGTACTGCCAGAACTCGGCCAGCGGCAGGACCTGCGCGGCGCAGGTCACGGGCGTGGGCACCGCCTGCGACTCGTTCAACGCCTGCAAGCGGCCCCTGGCGTGCAACCTCGACTTCATGACCGGCATGGGCACCTGCTTCCAGCCGCCCGCCGAGGGCGAGACGTGTGACCCCAGCGTCTTCCTCGACGCCTGCGCCAGCAGCGCCGACTACTGCGACCCGACCACCACCAAGTGCACCAAGCGGGGCAAGCCGGGCGACGCGTGCAACGTCGAGATCAGCGAGAGCTGTCTCGAGTACGCCTACTGCGACGCCGGCAAGTGCAAGGCGCAGCCGGTGCAGGGCGAGCTCTGTGCGCAGAGCTCGGGCGGCCCCACCTGCCTCGGCGATCTCGTGTGCATCAATACCGCCTGCGCCGCGCCGCCCGCGGCCACGCCCTGCCCGTAGGTAGAAGAGCTGTCCGGGAGGTCCTGACAAATGGCAGGGCCACACTAGCATCGATTCGTTGCACGAACCCCACGGCCGCCTGCACGCCGGTCGCGCGCGTGGTCATCCCGGAGTACGCGACGCCGCTTGCCGTTCGGTAGCTAGACATGACTAGTGCCGTCGACCAGTTGCTCCGACTGCGCACGGAATTCCTCGAAGCTCGGCCGACTGTCGTTGCCAACGATATCTGATTCCTCACCGACACAGGCCGAGGCTACGGCCGCAGCCACAAACCATGCGATACATGAACGCGAAATGGTCATCTCGATTCCTCCTGGCGCCCGCCGTTGCAACTGCGAAGCCAGCGATGGCCAACGCGCACGAAAGAGAAAGCCAGGAATGACAGCCATTGCCGATGCGGAGGAGAGATCGCCATGTCAGCGCGCCTGCCGTCCGATGTGACGCAGTGTTCCCGAGTGTCGGATCGTACCGACGACGTGTCGTCGGTAGAACATCAGCGCCGCGATCGCGTCTACATGTTCACCATGACGACTTCATCGACTGCTCGATCCCTTGTGCTGGTGCTTCTCGCGGCTTGCTCACCCGAGACCCGCACGACCGTTACAAGCGACCCTCCTCCGCCGCCGATCCGGCCGGTTCCGACCGCGCTACCCGCGCCGGACGCTGGCACCATCCCACGCCTGCAGCTCTCCACCGAGCCATATGCGCTCGTCATCGAGTTCGGTACCGGCGGCGACCCGCATGGCACCGACGAGAAGGCAGCCGCACGCCTCGATGTGCTGGTCAACGCGATCCAGCCTCCACCCGAGCGCATCACCACCATGCTGGGGCTCGAAGGCGAGGCCAACGTATGCTTCAAGTTGACCGAGCTGCCGCCCGACAAACGCAGGCAGTTCATCGAGAACGTGCAACGCGAGGTTGGCTCGGGCAAGAACGTCATCGTGAAGGTCGATGCGCCGTGCCGAATCTACAAGTAGGCGTAGTGTAGAGGCCAGTCGGCGACGCGAACGATGCCGGGGCGAATCGTGATCAAGAAATCGTAGGAATGTCGCCTAGGCAGCGAGCGATAGATAGCGGATGGGCGCGCGTCGTTGCGAGTGCCAAAGGAGGGAAAGCCCCTGGCGTGATTACGGGTGGCAGGTGTCCGTAATGCAATGGTCGTTTCCATGGAGAGGGCAAATCATGTCCACGTCGATGCGTCCTCTTTCAAATAGTTGGCTTTTCCTGTCCCCATTATTGTGGACATTCTCTAGGGGGAAGCCGCACTTGGTGATGCCTGAAATTTGAGTGTAGTAGTCCCCGATCGTCGCGACCACAGGCGGTACATTGATCACGAAAAAAGTCCCGAGGTTCGGCTTGGACATGATCAGCCCGTCCTGGAACCTGACGAAATCTCCACCTGCGACTGCCTGCGAATCGCCAAGCGGTGCGAACCCAGGCCTCCTCTGTTCCCACACGTCGCCGAGCTCCTTGGTCATGTAGTACGAATCATGCGTGTCCTTTTTAAGAATGAGCACGCCGCGCTCTAGTTTCGAGCGCTTGTGGATTCCTGGCGTTCCGCTGTCGGCGATCGGATGACCCAGTTGCTTCTGCTTCGCAATCGGCAGGGACTGTAGCTTGTTGAAGTTGTCAGTCTCCATCGTGAAGACGCCGACATCGGGCGTGAGGTACAGCACGCCCCTCTGATAGCGCTGGATCAGGCCACCCGGCCGCTCAGGGTTCCTATCGGGCGAGCCGGGCAACACGCCACTGACTGGATCTCCGAAGACACCCGCGCCGCCGATGTTGTTGTACTTCTGCGCGAAGACGGTCAGCATCGGGATGGCGCCCGTGGACGGCTTGTACTGCACATAGCCGCCCTGGAACATCTGCGTTACCGTGCCATCCGACGCGGTCTGTGCCGGACCGGTGGGATACTTCATCGCCTGGATGAGATCGTCGGTCAGCGCATCACGGATTGGATCCTCGACGACCCGGGCTCCCGTGGTCGATTGCCAGAAGATGATTCCGCCGTTGTACCGGCGGTAGATACCGCCCTGCGGTCCGTCCTTCACCGGCTCGAGAGGGTAGCCGAGGAAGCCGCCGCCACCGCCCAGCTCCTCCCACTTCTTGAGCAGGAACTTCTCTTTGCCGTAGGAGTTGAGGACCTCCTCGGGCGGAATCTGGAGCCTGTCATCACCCGACTCAAGACCATTGACCGCCCCGACGCAGTTGGCGACTGATTGGGTGAAGTGCGGGTCCGACATGGGGTCGACGTCGGGAAGCTCGCGCTGGACGATGCGGTCGTAGCAAGTCGCGACCACGCCGAGGATCTTGGTCTCGTTAGGTCCCATCGTGTCGATGAAGTGGCTCACGTCCGCGAACTCGAGTTCGGTCAGAAAGCCGCTGTCCCGGAGCGTCAAGAGCCGGCGGTAAATCCTGCCATTTTTGTCGAAGGTCTGCGTCAGACGCTGGCGCGCTCCGTTCAGCGCCCCCGTTACGATCATGGGAGCCTGCGGCTGAATCGCCAACGCGGTCCAGGACTCCGTGACGTACCTCGTCGGCGACGGCCCGCTCTGCACGCTGGCCGACTGTAACTGCACCGGGAAGCTGTCTACGCGCGCACCGCTGGGCAGCACGAGCGGCTCGAGGCTGGTCCCGTACGCAACGGCCCTGCCAATGAATGTGTCGCATGCCTCGAGGTTCACGAAACTGCAGTCCATCGCCGCCTTGATGGTGTTCTGTGCGGGATCATCGGCATGGGCGCCCGGGATGTCACTGAAGATGCCAGTGATGAGCGCCGGATTGCCGCCATATTGATAAACCTTGATGTGTAGACTCGCGGTCTTCGCGAAGAACTCCCTATTCGTGCTGATGGCGCCCTTGACGCTGCCAATGGAGGACGAGGCACGAAACATGAAGTCGGCCTCCTGTTTGCTCTCGCGGTTCTTGAAGTCCATCCTGAATTGCAGGAAGAAGCGGGCGCCGTTGTCGACCTGAGTGACCACTTCGTCGCCGCACGACTGCGCCCAGGTTTGGAGTGCAATCGCGTTTCTACCGAGCTGGGTCAGCTCAATGTGGTTTGGGTCGAGCTGAGCACTCTTCAGAACGTACTCGGAGCGATAGATGAACGTCTTGCTGAAATCGTCACTCTGGAGTGACTGGGCAAAGCTTGCTGCGATGCTGCCAGAGGCGAGGCCATAGTGAGCTTTGGCATCGAGGTCGAAGCCTAGAGCAGTGAGCGCCGTCCTGGAGTCGATGGCGCTATCGACCAAGGCAGTGCCGGTTTGACCGCCCACGAGCCTGGGAATAGGGCTCTCTATACACTGCGAGAGAACCTTCTGCTTGGCACTGTCCCAGCCCCGTCCGAGGCTGGGAGTGATCTCGGTCGATCCCGCAGGAATCGTAGAAGCGGCGCTCTCCTCGCCGAGGTTCTCGGGCGCGGCGTCGAGAGCGCAAGCGCTCGGAAGGGCGAGTAGCGCGCAGATGAGAGTCGCTGAACGGAGCGGATGCCTTTTTCGCAATCGAGACATGAGTGGTTGGCCTTTCGTGAACGTACGAGAAGCCATACGCGAGTCGCGGCTGCGGGAGCCAAAGCTTCCGACCGTGAAACACATCAGTACGTGACAGGCCAAGCACCAGTGAACACTCGGGAACACATCCGCGGAGCACAGCCGCGATTTGGATGACAGCTGATTCCACGCATGAACTGGCGATGGTGCGGACGCAGAGGGAAATCGCAGACGCCGAGCGGCGGATCGCCGGTCACAGCACCCGCACCGCGTAACGCCTTCCGAACGCCGCGTACGCCACGGTCACGCAGGCCATGAGGCCTGCCAGCACCGCCCACATGGCCTGATGGCGGTGGCGCAGGTGATCGAAGATCGTCCCGCCCAGCAGCGGCCCGAGCGAGATGCCCAGGGTCTGCATGAAGCCGAACAGCCCGAACGAACGCCCGTAGCGCTTGGGATCGCCGAGGTAGACCGCCAGGTCGGAGAGCGCGGGCGAGAAGATCACCTCGCCGAAGGTCAGGAAGGCCACGCACGCCGAGATCCACCAGAACGCGTCGCTCGAGCCGATGAGCAGGTACGCGATGGTGTACATGGCCGGGCCGACCACCAGGGCCACGCGTGCGCCGCCGCGCCGGATGAGCGTCACCGCGGGCACCTGCAGCAGCACCACCAGGATGCCGTTGATGGTGTAGACCAGGCCGATCTTGCCCGTGGCATAGCGCAGCTCGGCGCCCAGGTAGGTGGTCAGCGTGGCGAAGAGCTGCGTGGTCAGCATGGAGCCGCAGAAGACCAGCACGAGACAGATGAAGAAGGGCGGGTTGTCGCGCAGCGCATCGACGAGCGCGCCCACGCCCAGGCGCTCGCCGCGCTGGACGCGCAGGGCCGGGTCGGTCATGCGCCGGCGCGGCAGGTCGGGGATGCGCGAGGCGACCACCGCGGCCGCGAGCAGCGTGGGCGCGGCGAAGAAGAACAGGGCGCCGAAATCGTAGGTCGCGAAGGCGCCGCCCAGCATGGGCCCGAACGACCAGGCCAGGTTGATGCCGATGCGCTGCAGCCCGAACGCGGCCACCCGCTGGCCCTCGGGCGCCAGGTCGGTCACCGCCGCGCCCGCCGCCGGCTCGAACATGGCGCGCAGCACGCCGTTCAGGACGATGAGCGCGCCCAGGGTATGGATGGTGGCGCTGGCGCGCACGGCCACGCCCATGGCGACCATGTTGAGCGCGCGCAGGCTGAGCGCGGCGACCATGATGCGGCGCCGGCCGAAACGGTCGGACAGCTCGCCCGCCAGGCCCTGACTGGCCGCGGCGACGAAGCCTGCGATCATGTAGATGATGCCCACGCGCGCGGCCAGCACACCGCGCTGCTTGACCATCCACATGGCCATGAAGGGCATGACGATGGAGAAGCCCATGGTGTTGACGCAGCGGGTGGCCGCGATGTACCAGATGCGCCGGTCGAGCCCGCGGTAGGGCTCGCTGAGCTGCTTCCAGATCGACGACGACGAAGGAGCGGACGACACGGCCAAGGGACCATGTGCTATAGCGCGAGGCGCCATGCAGATCGAGCTTCACCGTGAGTATCGTTTCGAGGCCGCTCACCGCCTGCCGCGCTTGCCGGCCGAGCACAAGTGTCACCGCCTGCACGGGCACAGCTTCCGCTTCGAGGTCATGCTGGTCGGCGAGGTCGACGAGCAGACCGGCTTCCTCATCGATTTCGGTGACGTGGATGCCATCGTGGAGCCGGTGCGGCAGCGCCTCGACCACTACTTCCTGAACGAGATCGAGGGGCTGGAGAATCCGACCTCGGAGATCCTGGCCCGCTGGCTGTGGCAGGTGCTGCGCCCCGCGCTGCCCATGCTGGTGGCGATCACCGTGGCCGAGACCTGCGACGCGCGCTGCGTGTACCGGGGAGCGTGACGCCGGGTTAGGCTCGGGCCGCATGAACGTCGCCCGAGTCGTGACCATCAACCTGTGGGGCGACCATGCGCCGCTCGAGGCCCGCCTCGACGCGTGCGCGGCCGGCCTCGACGCACTCTCGCCCGACGTCGTCCTGGCCCAGGAGGTCAGGCGCGGCACCGGCCTGCCGCTCACCGCCGAGGCGCTGGCCGGGCGGCTGGGCCCGACCTGGCACGCGTCGTTCGGCGCCGCGACGGTGGGCCCGGCCGGCACCTGGGGCCCGGGCAGCGGCGCGGGCGAGGAAGGCCTGGCCGTGCTCTCGCCCCACCCGGTGACCGGCGCGCACGTGGCCGAGCTGCCCGAGGCGCGTCACCTGGACCGGCGCGTGCTGCTGTCGGCGCACGTCGACGTGCGCGGCACGCCGCTCGTGGTCCACACGACGCACCTGCACTACCGCCTTGGCGACGGGCCCGCGCGCGAGAAGCAGGTCGTGGGCGTGGACGCGGCGGCGCGCGCCTACGCCGCGGGCGCGGGCGGCGCGAACGTGGTGCAGGTGATCGGCGGCGACTTCAACGCCGCGCCCGAGACCGACGAGATCCGCTTCATGGTCGGCTGGCACACGCTCGAGGGCCGGCGCGGCACCTGGCAGGACGCGTTCGCGCGTGCGCATCCGGGCACGCCCGGCTGGACCTGGGCCAGCCGCAACCCGTCGACCGACTGGCTGGCCCAGCTGTGGCGCGATCGCCGGATCGACTACCTGTTCGTGTCGCCCGAGCAGCGCGGCGGCATCGGCCGGGTGACCGCGGCGCGCGTGGTGCTAGACGCGCCCGACGCGCGCGGGGTCTGGCCTTCCGACCACTTCGGCGTGCTGGCCGAGATCGTCATCGGCTGAGGCTGCCCGTGCCAGTGCCTCGCGCGGCGCCGGCACCTGCAGGTAGGCGAGCCGCTTCATCTCGCGCCGGCCGCGCGTGACCGTGTCGAGCACCAGGCCGCAGGTGACGCTCAGGAACGACAGCACCATGATCGACGCCGACAGGATCGCGGTGGGGAAGCGCGGCACCAGGCCGGTCTCGACGTAGGTGATGAAGATCGGGATCGACAGCACGATGGACAGCAGGGCCATGAGCGACGCGGCCAGGCCGAAGAAGGCCATGGGCCGCTCGTTCTTCCACAGCGCCAGCATGACGCGCAGGATGCGGATGCCGTCGCGATAGGTGTTGAGCTTGCTCTGCGAGCCCTCGGGGCGCGCGTGGTAGGCGGTGTCGACCTCGGCGATGGGCAGGTTGAGCGTGAGCGCGTGCACGGTCAGCTCGGTCTCGGTCTCGAAGCCCGACGACAGGGCGGGGAATGACTTGACGAAGCGGCGCGAGAACGCGCGGTAGCCCGACAGGATGTCGGTGAAGCGCTGGCCGAACAGCCGGGCCAGGAAGCCGGTCAGCATGCGGTTGCCCAGCACGTGCCCGGCGCGGTACGCGGCCTGGTCGGTGTGGATGCGCTTGCCCACCACCATGTCGAGGTTGTCGGCGACCAGGAGGTCGACCATGCGCCGCGCCGCGCTCGCGTCGTAGGTCGTGTCACCGTCGGTCATCAGGTACACGTCGGCGTCGATGTCAGAGAACATGCGCCGGACCACGTTGCCCTTGCCCTGCAGCGGCTCGCGTCGCACCACGGCGCCGGCCTCGCGGGCGCGCTCGCTGGTCGCGTCCTTCGAGTTGTTGTCGTAGACGTAGATGGTCGCCTCGGGCAGCGCGGCGCGGAAGCCGGCCACGGTCGCGGCGATGGCCACTTCTTCGTTGTAGCAGGGGATGAGGACGGCAATCCTGGGTGCGCGCTGCGACGGGGGCATGAGCCTCGTCCTGGAGATTACGACAAAACGTCGTACCTTTCGCTCATGCGAGCGTTGCTGAATCTGTTGTGGTTCGTCCTCGGCGGCGTGGTCATGGGTCTGGGCTGGTGGCTGGCCGGCCTCATCATGGTGGTGTCGATCATCGGCATCCCGTGGGCGCGCTCCTGCTTCGTCATCGGCAGCTTCTCCTTCTTTCCCTTCGGCAAGGAGGCGGTGAGCCGCAAGCTGGTGACGGGCGAGGACGACATCGGCACGGGTGGGCTGGGCTTCGTGGCCAACCTGGTGTGGTTTCTCCTCGCCGGCGTCTGGCTGGCCATCGGCCACGTGACCTCGGCGGTGCTGAACGCCGTGACCATCATCGGCATTCCCTTCGCGGTGCAGCACCTCAAGCTGGCCATGATCGCGCTTGCGCCGGTGGGCAAGACGGTGGTGCGCAAGGAAGTGGCGGACGCGGCGCGTCGGCGGCGCGACGCAGGACGGTGGAACTGACGTAAAGTGCGGTCGTACATCCAACATCACCTCTGGAGGGGAACCCATGCGCAAGCTCGGACTGGTCCTGGTGTTGTCGGTGGTTGCGATCTCGGTGGCAGCGGCCGACGAGGCCAAGAAGAAGGACATGGCGGCGCCGGTGCCGCAGCCGCCCAAGGGCAACGAGGCCAAGGTCATGAAGGCGCCGGAGCCGCCGCCGCCGCCTCAGCCGGCGATGCCGACCGAGCCACCCAAGCCGGGCCCGGAGCACGCCGCGCTCGGGCTGCTGGCGCAGAGCTGGAACTGTGACGGCACCATGAAGGACCCGGCGTCGGGCGCGGACGTGGCCTACAAGTCGACCTTCAAGGGCAAGTGGGACCTGAACAAGCTGTGGCTCGCCATCGAGTACAAGCAGACCGCGAAGAAGCCGCCCATGAAGTTCACCGGCAAGGGCTTCATGGGCTGGAACGCGAGCGGCAAGAGCTACCTCTTCACCGGCGTCGACGACTGGGGCGGGTACATCAACCTGACGGCCACGGGCTGGGACGCCGAGGGCAAGTCCATCGTCTTCATGGGCGACGCGGGCGGCCCCATGGGCAAGATGCCCATGCGCATGACCTTCATGAAGGGCGACACCGACAAGCAGATGTCGTGGAAGCTCGAGATGCAGATGGGCAAGGACTGGATGCAGTCGCAGTCGGAGACGTGCAAGCGCTAGCGCCGCGCCACGAACCGGCGCTCTCCCGGCTCGACCAGCTGCCACGTCCGCAGGTACGGCTCGGGATCGATGAAGCGCTCCCGCCCGCCTTGCCGCACCGACAATCCGAAATGCAGATGGGGACCCGAGTTGTGCACGCCGGTGCGCCCCAGCCGACCGATCATCTCGCCGCCGTGGACCGTGGCTCCCGGCGCGAGGTCCTCGCGCACGCTGTCGAGGTGGATGTAGCGCGAGCGGACGCTGCCCTGCTTGTGGCTGATGATGACGAAGATGCCCGAGATCGGGTCAGCGTCGGGGTTGCGCTGCACCCGGTCGACGACGCCGTCGAAGACCGCGAACACCGGCTCGCCGATGGTCGGGCCGA
>OBEQ012825661.1_pt1 | contig 18024 bp, 12 predicted proteins | sample 1670901 | NCBI WGS metagenome assembly OBEQ01 (sample SAMEA104232315, study PRJEB22302) | groundwater metagenome | biome: forest; feature: aquifer; material: groundwater | place: USA | collected 2011-08-07 | depth 5.4 m
AAAACATGCGACGTCATCATTTGTCGCTAAAGATATGCGACGATATATTTTTGTCGCTAAAAACATGCAACATTGTTATTGTCGCTAAAGATATGCGACATCATAGTTTGTCGCTAAAAATATGCGACACTATTTATTTGTCACTAAAGATATGCGACGATATTATTTGTCGATAAAGATATGCGACATCATTATTTGTCGCTAAAGATATGCGACGTCATTATTGTTACTGAAAATATGCGACATTATTATTTGTCGCTAAAGATATGCAACATTAATATTTGTTGCTAAAAACATGCAACATTAATATTTGTTGCTAAAAACATGCAACATTAATATTTGTTGCTAAAAACATGCGACGTCATCATTTGTTGCTAAAGATATGCAACATTATTATTTGTCGCTAAAAACATGCAACGATATTATTTGTCACTAAAATATGTAACAAATATTTTTGATGCAAAAACATAAACAGTAAAAAAATATTTATAATTTATCATTTATTTCATCAACATAAACAATATATTGATTTTTAACATAATTATGTCCGTCATATATTTTTCGTAAATTATCGGCGTTTATATTGCATATGCAAATTTTATTTTTTTTACTACATAAATAATCTATTTTTTTATATAAACGTTTATTTTTATCATTTAAACAAAAATTTACAATATTTAAAACATTTTGTTTTTGTTGTTCGGTATAGCCAGTGAACATTTTTTGCGTTACTATTTGTGTGTCAATATATGGAACATTGATTATTTTATATGATTTTTGTATGTTAACAATTTCAGTTTCAAATATATATCCAAAATCAATATTGTATGTGTTATTTTCCATCTTTATATTTATTATTATGCAACAATACATACAAATAATTGTTTTTTACAATTTTTAATTAATCAAAAAAAATTGAATTTTTTTATATATTTATTTTCAATATATTAATCATAAATAACAAACCGAATGGATAAAAAAGTTACATTTAGCACTGTCTATATAAAAACATTCCATTCTAATAATAAATCTGAAGAATACGAACGTAATATTTTAGATGAACAGGATGAATTATATGATGTTCAATTACATGTGTTATTGCTTGATGAATATAGACAAATGTATATTGAAAAAAATATAAATAAAACACACAAAATATGTAAAAATATGTTAATTGAATATTTAGATACAATTAGAAATAATGAATATTTATTTACATTGAACGACATACCATTTCCACAAAATATTATATATTATATATGCAAAATTCGCGAAATTATGAATTGTTATAAAAAATATATTATGACATTAATTTTGTTAAATAAAAAGTTTAATAGAAATGATGTAATATGTTTATTATTTATGCTTTTTCAAATATGTGAAATGGATTTAAATAATTTAAATTTTCATGATAGTGACTGTAAAAGTTATTTAAAAATTAAATCAATATTAGATGATTTGTACATATTTTTTGATAAACGTTTTTTTGATTCTATTTTGAATGATGATATTGTATATTCAACAATATCAAAAACAGTAGTATTTTATTTGGAAAAAATTTTATAATTATAAAAAATAAAAAATAAATTTTTTTTGGATTAGTTTAGCAACAAGAATATTTACAAATAAAACTCCTGTATGTATTTTTAATATATTTTTTATATAGTTTAATTTAACATTTATAACAAAATTAACAAGTTTAAAATATGTTATTTTTTTAAAATATACTTTTATAATGTTAAGTATTGAAACTATAATAATACTGATTGTTATTGTTGCATTAGGATATTTTATATATATTTCTTTAAATGATCACATGATGATGTCAAGAAAAAGCAAAGAAGATGTTATCAATAATATTATTGAATGTGGAAATGCAAACAATGAAAATATTATGAATAAAATAAATAAAATGGAAATGATATTGCATAATAAATTAGTTGAATGTGAAAAAAAGGTAAATGAAATTGAACAAACAAATAAAAAAATTATTGAAATTAATAAAATGAATTCACAAACTGTAATTAGCCAATTAAATTTATACAAAGAAGACGAAATTGATCCAGAACAAAATCCAATTTTATATTCAATTGATATGACAAATAATCCACGCATATTTATTAATAAACAAAATGATCAAGATATGTTTTATATGAGTTCTGACAAAAATCAAGTTGAAGAATTGGATGATTTAACTGATAATGTAACAAATAATACTGGTAAATCTAATAAATCAAACAAATCAAAATCAAATAAATCTAATAAATCTAACAAATCAAATAATTCTAATAAATTAAATGAAATTGACGAAAATACTGAATCACAAATAGAATATGATACAAATAATGATGATGATGAAGAATCAGAAGAACAATAAACAATAAACAATAAACAATAAACAATAAACAATAAATTCAGTTTATTGTTCAATGTTTATTATTTTATATAATAACATTATATGGATAACTATTATGAGAATTGTCCTGCAAAGATGGGAGTAGATTATGGATTAACCGATTTCAGAAGTCCAACAGTTATTAATGAAGAAATAAAATTTCAAAATGATATATATGACAATAATGATTATAGATTATTTTTGCAAATGAATGGAACAAAAATTGCGGATTCAAAATGGTTACAATTAAGAAAAAATCAATCATGTTGGAATAATGCATGTGTGCATGATTCACCGTTAAGACAAAATCCACATGATTTTGTAAAAGAAAGAGAAAGAGCTAATTTAGTTTTTACACAAAAAGAATTACCAATGTCATTTAAATGTGAACAATTTCCTGATTTTAGAATGAACAATACACCATTACAAAAATATAATTTACAATATTCAACATGTAATGGATGTAAATGAAATATCAATTAAACATTTAACAAAATATTAATTTTTTTATATAAATAATCATAATAAATTTGATTATAAATATTATTTATGAATAATTATTATATGAGTACAAAATATAATAAACCAATACCACGAAAACCAGCATATGATATACATGAACCACAATATAATATAAATTATAGCGATATTGACATATTATATACAACTATTTTAAGTTCAGATTATAACGAAATTATAAATATTCTTAATACAACTGATATATTAAGTTATAAAAAAATGAATGGCGAAAATTTAATTTTCGCTATTTTACAAAATGAAACATCAACTATGACAGAAGATAACATATTAAAAATAATAAGAATTTTAGCTGAAAAAAATGTATCAATTTGTACATTTAACCAATATAATCAAACACCATTACATTTAGCAAGTATAAAAGGATTTACAAATATTATGAAATATTTTATTGATAAGGGATGTAATCCGACTAATATTGATTCATATGGAAATACACCTGTGCACTACTATGTTGATAATTTTGTTTATAATTGTGAAAATGAATATTATGATGAAAATAATAAAACAATAAATGAAGAACAAGACAAAAAAAATAAAGAACATATTAAAATTGACGAATTAGAATCAACAAATATCAACGATAAAATTAGTTTAAAAATAATTAGTAAAATTTTTGAAACAAATGATGTTGAAAAAAATAAAAAAATTAAAAATGAACTGACAAAATTAGATACAATGATTTCAAATAATGTTATATTTGAATATGCTGATATCAATGATATTTTAATAAAAAATAAAAATGAAAATAAAAATGATTTATCAAATATGACAGTGCTAAAAAATATTTATGATGAAATATATTCGAAATATAACAAATTTTTAAATGTAAAATATATTGATTATGATTTTGAAAGTAAATTTGAAATATCAAATTTTGAAAACACAATTAAAAATGTAATTGATGTAAATATATTAGATTCATTAAATATAATTGAAAAGCACATGCGTGAAAATATTAGAAAAATTACGAGTTCAACAGATGATGGAATTATCAAACAGATTGAACGATTAGTTAACAATTTGAATGAAAATTACTATGTTAATTTGTTAAAAATGTTTAACTACATTAATAATTATGATGATAAAAACAGTCAAAATAAAAACTTTGTTGGTTACAATGTAAATAATGAATTATTATATATTACTGATGGATCAACACAATTAACATTGTATAAAAATTTACAAAATAAATTAGAAGATGAAAATATTACACAAATTGAATATGACAATAAAATAAAACTTTTAAATGATGGTTTATTTAAAACAGATATATCTTTTTTTTTAGACAGAGATATTTTTTGTTATTATTATGATGGTGAATTTATACAGTATGATGTTCGTGATGAATACAAATATTTTTATACATATGATATACAAATTATTACAAAAATTATAAATCAATGTTTAGCAAATATTAACAAATATATAAAATTTTTAGGAAATGATAATTATTCATATCATATTTACATAACACTAATTTATGAACAATGTGTTAATATATTATTTAACATTGATATACTGTATAACATAATTTTGACAATCAAAATGGATAAAATAAGCGAAATAAATAGCAAAATTATTAATTTTATTGGAAACGATAATGAATTTTATTTAAAATTTAAAAATAATAATTTACAACATACATTGAACATAAATTATGTAAAAAATATATTTAATGAAATTTATAGTTTAGTATACGAAATGATTAATATATTTTTTAACGATGTAACCGAATTGAAAAATAAAACATTATCATTAAATTATTTAAATGCACTAAATAGTAAGGAGCAAGAAATTAAAACTCAATTTTTGTTTAATAAAATTGAGTTTAATAATAATTTGCCAATTGATTTTGGTTTATTTCATGAATTTGTAAAAAATATTAAATACAAAAGCACGGATGAAACTATGTTATTTTTTGCAAAAATATATAATTTAAATTTGATGAACAATGTCAATATTGTATATTACAAAAATGATATATTGAATAACGAAATAATAACATATAAAATTAAAATGGATGACAATATAGAAAAAAATCAAATAAAACTTATTGAAAGTATTAATAGAAATATAAAAGTAATTGATTTTTTTAATACGACTTCTGCAAGTAGTAACCAATTAAATTATGGATTTTATAATTCACAAAATAAATCCATTGAAACATCAATTTTAAATGTTATTGCAAGTTATCACAATAAAGAAAAATGTAAAAAATATTCTTTTAAACATTTTTTAGATGAAAGTTCACAAGAATCAATAAAGTTTTTAACAGATAAAAAAATCAATGATACTTGTGATGATGCAAATAACAATATAAAAAATTTAAATGAAAAATATACAGAGTATTACATAACATATATTAATAAAATTAATATCACAAATGATTATGATATTAAACAAATAAATGAATTACATGAACAAATAGTTCAATTAAACACAACAATTAATTCGCTTGATGAATTATTTGAACAAACAAATACAACAACTGCTGATGCTAAAATTGTAAATGGGACAATTATTAAATTAAATATACATGTGTTTGACATAATTTATAAAATAAATGAAATTTATAATTTTTTTACTGAACATATTTTAGAAAATAACAAAAAAAATTTTTTAGATGACACACATAATATCGTTAAATTAATTTATTGTTATTTAAATTACATCAATGGGTCCACATTGGACAGCGTCGAAAAAATAACAGACGTAAAATCAAAAAACATTACATTGAATTACATAAAAATAATCAGAACACATACAATAATTAAAATTTTAATTAAACAAAATATCGTACTTATAAATATAAATAATAGTAATAGTGAAAATGAAAGTGAAAATGAAAGTAACAGTGAAAATGAAAATGAAAATAAAAGTAACAGTGAAAGTGAAAATAATAACGAAAATGAAAATGAAAATGAAAATGAATATAATAAAGTAAATGGAATAATTAAACAAATTGATGAATTTAAATTTAATGAAAATATTGCTGATATAGATAAAAATAAATATGTTTTACAACAATATAACATAATATTTAAAGAATTTATAAATATTTATGACGAAAACAATACAGATAAAAATAAAAATAACATAAATTCGCGTAATTTTAACATTAATTATGAATTGCTTTATGAAAAAATTAAAAATATCAATGCGTATATTAACAACATTAATTTTGTTCAAACTGGTGGTGCAACGTCTAATAATGAAATTTTTAATGTTGATATCACTAAATCTGACATTATTAAACAAATCGAAAATAACATTAAATACAATACATTAAATATTAAAATTGATAATCATGATTTAATTTTTTCTACCAACTGTAAATTCAGTTACGAACCACAAAATTACAAAATGGAAAACATACCAATTATATCTTTATATGACATAAATAATTTTGTAAATGTGATAGCAACTAATTTATTAAAAGAAACATACAGCATAAATTTAGATAGCTTAAAAATAGATGAAAATTTAAAAATAAAATATATTCATGATGCAATTATAAAAATAATAGGAATTTATGCAAATAAATCAATACAAAATAAAATATTAAATATCATTAAAGATTTTTATAAATTAAATGATACACAAAAATTATTAAAAATAACAACAAAAACAGTTGATGACACATTTGAACAAATTAAAGAAACAAACACAATAACCAATAAAGATTCTATTAAAAATTATAATTTTATAAATATCAATAATAACCATTTAACAGGCATAAAAATAATAAATGGTAAATGTAAAAATGATAATATTATCAAAAACATGAAAAATTTAAATTTAAATTATAACATTCTTGATATTAATGGTAACACAGTTTTACATAAATTTATAAATCAATACAATGTGGATGCTGTAAAAAATATTGTTCAAATAAATAAGTTATTATCTAAATTTAAAAACAAACAAGGATTAAATTGTCTTGAATACATTAATTTCATTAAAAACAGAATAGCAAAAAAATATGAATGTAACGATTTAAATTTACAAATAAAAGATTATGTGAATAATTTAGTAAATTCATTAAAAAATAATGATAATTTTAGTAAATATTATATTCCACAAGATGTTCTTGAAAATATTATGTTGAGTTGTATATTATTATTTAATAACTATATTGACAATCAAGATTCATATGTAAAAAAACAAATCGATAAATTAATGTCAAACAATCGCGATTACACAAAATACATAGCTGATTATGACGATGTTAATAAAAAATATAATAGTAATAATTTTGACGGTGATTTAATTGATATTAAAACACATTTAGAACTTATTAAACAAGTTATCTGTGACATTGATGATAACAAAAAAGATACCAATAAAAAATGCGTTTTAAATTTTATCTTAATGAAATCTGAATTTAATGAAAATGTATATGAGTATTTAACACAGATGAATACATTATGTAACAATTTAAATGATTTATATAAATATGAAGATAGTTCAATTAATGTTTTAAACGATTCAATTATAAATTTAATAAAAACATATTGCATACAAATTTTTGCATCATTTAATGTTTATGAAATTTTATCATTTATTATGGATAATTATAAATTAACTGAAAAAACAACAAGTGACATTGGTATACATTATGCAAAAATACAACAATATGTCATATTGTTACTTAACACAAATTTCATTGTTGAAACAAATTTAAAAAATGATTCAAAAGAATATGAAAATTCAAATATCACAAAACAAAATATAATAACATATTTATTTAATTTTGTTTTGCATACCCCTGAAAATAATGAACATGTTGTTGAACTAAATAAAATTATGGATTTTTATATGTTTGTTTCACAAAATATATCATACAATATTAAAGAAAATATTTATAATTTTATGGATGATAACAAAAAATTGTTTTTATTATTTGATATGGAAAAAATTATAAAAGAAGAAGCAATGAAAAAATAACAAATAAATAAATAATAAATAAATAAATAAATAATGATATTGCATTGTTTTAGCAATCAATACTATGGCGCATATCTTTAGCGACTAATATGTTCGTCGCATATCTTAGCTACAAATAACAGTGTTGCATATATTTAGCGACAAATAACAATGTTGCATTGTTTAGCAACAGCTAACTTTGTCGTATATATTTAGCGACAAATAATAATGTTGCATTATCTTGGCGACAAATATGTTCGTCGCATATCTTTAGCGATAAATAACGATGTCACATTATCTTGGCGACAAATATTAATGTCGCATATTTTTATATTTTTACATTTTGCATCTATTTTTTACATTTTTACATGATTTTTATATTCTTGGAACTAAGTATATAATTTCATTATATCCTTGAAATAAACGTGCTTAAATTTGTATTTTCTGGCATATTGCTTACACTTGTAATTTCTAACGTAAATGAATGATTTATATTATAAAAATTCCATAAATTACCATTTTGATTAATAAAAGTAAATTCTAAATTATCAATCGATTTTATTGGTGGATTAAAAATTATTGGTGCATCAACAAATGTATTAAAAAATACATCTCCATTAAATCTGTTGTTTGTTTGTATTTTATAAAAATAATTTTTACTATTTAAATTTGTATTAAAATTAAAATTATTACACAACATTAAAAAATAACTTTGCCCATTTAAATTTATGTTATTTGATGTTTCCTGAATGTCAGATGTTGTGTTATTAATTAATAATATTTTACTGATATCAAATGCATATGGTTGTAAATTTGTTATTGTGTAATCATTTGCAATACTACTAAATGGGGTGATTGAGCCATTAAATCCAACATATTTAAATCCTATTTGATGTCCACATGTATTTTCTTTATTAAAAAATAATCTGAACGAATTTTTTGTTTTAATATGTATCTCTTTACCTCCATGTGTGTCTCCAGCATCTTCAATTAAATTTATATTTATCAATGTTATTTCATAATTATCATTATCAAGTATTTTTGTAATGACATGTTCAGTATTAATATATTTTTCAGAAATTTTTTTAAAACTAATTGATTTTAAAATTACAATTTTATTTCCTTGTTGTAAATTGTGTTGTGGATGATTTATTTTTATTATACGATTATCAGTAACAGAAATAAGACAATCAGGTAAAATATATGTATTAAATGATGTAATACTTGTAATATTTGTATTTGTATCAAAATCAATAGTCATTTCATTATATGGATATATGTTTAGCGAATTTACAAATATTCTTTTTACATTTGAAATTATTTTTTCCATCGTAATTTTCAATTCATTTGCTGTATAGTTTCCAACTGGTATTGTTATATTGTAACCTTCTCTATCAAGTGCATTTTCCCAATAAAATTTATTATTTTCAACAGTTATATTATTTTGTGTAACAAATTTATTAAAAACTTTTTGTGTATCTGGAAATTCAGAACTAATCATACGAATACTAACAACATTATTTAATATTTGTTCTAATGGAAATTTATAGGCTGAAACAGAATGATAACCCTTATTAATGTGTAAAATTTTTGCAATTTGCATGTTATTTCCACCTGTAAAAAAAATATCATTTTTCCAATATCCTTGTATTGCTATTGTGTCTGTTATTGATATTTCATTTAACAGTTTAATTTGTATAAATGCTTTTGTTGCATTAGATATAGTATGTGTTCCAATTAAATTGTATTCAGTAATTGGATAATTTGCATTTATTAAATTTATCGGATAATTTCCAATCGAATAAAAAGTTATTGAACAATTTGAAATTAATGTATCATCTAAATCATTTGATGTATAAAAATTCATTGGAATATTAAATTTAAATTTAATATCACCATCACTACTAATTGCTGTAACTTGTACAACATTGTTTATTAAATTTAATGGTATATTTTTAAAATAATCAAGTCCATTATTTTTGACATTTTCTATTTTAATCATTATATTGTAATAAGGTATGACATTATCAAAATTTGGTTTTATATTGATAATCACTTCATTTGAACCGTTTTTAAAAAAAAATTTCATATTTTTGTAATTTATATTATAAAAATTAAAATTAGTTAAACTTATTTTATCTCCTTGTTTAAATTGTTCATCAACATTGTTAACCAAAACGGTTAAAACAAAACTATTATTTGTAAATAATAATGGATTATTTAGAAGCGTAATATATTTATCAGGTGTTGTGGTTGTTATCATATTTCTACTTGCTGAATTTACATTTATTATTGTTTTATCTAGTACAACTTGATTATTAATTGAATTTAAATTTTTATTGTGTAAATAATTAAAATAATCGTCATATTCTTTTGGAAATATTATTGGATTTGAAATATTAATATTTCTGTCAACAACTGTTGGCACATCATTTATTCTTAAATTTCTTTCTATTTTTTCTCGTTGTGTTAAATTCATACCATATATGTTGTTTATTTTATTGCTATTGCCATTGCTATTGCCTTCTCTTATTCTTTTTTCGGTTATATTATCATCCAAATAATTTATGTATTCATTATTGTTATTTTGTATTATTTGTTTTTGATTTTTGTATTGTTGCAAATTATCATTTTGATTACCACCAATGTGTGTTTCTAAAAATAATTCAGTGTTGTTGTTATTGTCATTGTTATTGTTATTGTTATTGTTATTGTTATTATTATTGTTTTTATTATTATTGTTCATATTATATTTATAATTTATAATTTTTAATTTATAATATTTTTGTTTGTTTTATATACATATAAACATTTAAATACAATATATGACATAATGTTTTATTATATAGCTAAATTTGTTATAAAATTTATTACAAAACTCATACACAATGTTATGTATGAATTAAATATCAATGCATATTCATATGTGTTATTATTTGTTTTATTCATAAATATATTGTTTTTTATTACAATGTTACATATATGTTGTAAAATAATAGATAAAATAAATGTTCAGAATTCTCAGAATTCTTCAAAGATTTGTGAAAACAAATCTGTTCTTGAAAAACAAATATATGGCAAAGAAATTGTTGCACAAAATTCATTTGTTTTATTCAATAATGAAATACAAAATGAAATAAATGAATCAAATAAATTGTTTAATTCAAATAATTTAAATAGAAATAAAGACAAAAATAAATAAAAACAAAAAAAATTGAATTTTGTATTGTATTAAAATGTAATTTAAATATAGTTAAGATACAATAAACACTTGTATTTAATTCAATTAAAATGTTAAGACATAATTTAATATTAACCGTCGTGACATGTTTAACATTTTTTGTTGAATACATTGTTCGTAATTTAATAATTTATATGATGAATAATTATGCATCAAATTACAAATTTGAATACGAAACAATAAACATAATATCAATGATTTGTGCAAATTCAATTATCTATTCAATAATTATTAACATGGCTATTGATGATTATTTAATTATTCATGATAATTTTAAAATTTTAACTAAGGAATTTGATGAATTAAAAAATAAACATAATGATTTACATCAAATTGTTAATAATTTAACAAATGATGTTGATAATTTAAATGATGTTGTTTTTATTAATAAAACAAAAATTAAAAACAAACATAACAATGATAATACGTTCAATTAGTACTGTTAAATGTTTATAATGCCAATAATTTATTTAATTATGTTTGTTGTGCATTTTAAAATGTTATTTTAACAAAAAAAAATTGTATTTTTTATAATATTTAAAATATAAATATATAATTAACACAATAATAATCAAAAAACATAATTAATATAATTAAAAATGTTAATGTTTTGTAAAATATTTTTTATGATAACAATTTCATCATTGTGTTTTGAATATGTCATTTATGATATATTCAAAACATTTCTTATAATGATAGACATAAACCACATACAATATTCGTTTAAACGTGGAACAATAAATACAATACCAATGATTTTTGGATATTCATTGTTATGTTCATTGTTTATACGATATTATTATCATTATCAAAAACAACACAATGACAATTTAATATACTTAAATAACAGAATTAATAAACACGAAAAATTAATTAAACATGTTTTACAAACACAAAATAAAATTAATTACGATAGTGATAGCACATAAATTTATCTATTTAATTATCATATTGCATGCATAAAATACGTTAAAATGTGATAATCATTATTATTTATTTTAACAATCGGATCAACAACAAAACCTAAACTTTGATATAAAGCATTTGCAATTCCTATTTTTTTTGTAGTCAACATAATATGTGGAATATTAAGTTCATTCATTTTTTTAATACATACTAACATCATTTTTTTACCATATCCTTTATTTCTTAATTCTGGTATAACATAAAAATATTCAATGTAATATATAAATCTTCCATCACTTGTTCCTGCTTTTTTACCAACAACATATCCAACAATTACATCATTATTATCGAGCAAAAACCATCCTATTAAATCGGGTGAAACAAGTAATTTTTTTATTGAATCAACAGAATAATCAATATTTGGTTGATTTCTAAGTTCTAAAAAATTTAAATATATAATTTTTGATAATTCATCAGATTTATACACATTTGTGAATTGTTGAACTTTCATATATAATTAAAAATATATTTATGATTTAAATTAAAAAAATTATAAAAAATATAAAAATTATAAAAAATATAAAAATTATAAAAAATAAAAATAAAAATAAAAATCAATGACAATAACAATTGCAATAGCAATAGTAATAGCAATAATAATATTTTTGTCATTATGTTTTGATTATAAAAATACGATGTTTATTTGCTAGTTTTTGTCTTTTTTTTGTCATTTTTGACATCTTTTGTCAGATCATCTTTTGATTTTGTTGTTTTGATTTTGACGTTTTCAGTTTCAATTAGTTTAGGTTTGTCTTTAGATTTTGTTGTTTTAATTTTATCTTTATCTTTGTCTTTGTCTTTGTCTTTATTAGTTTCATCTGTTTTAATTTCGACTGTTTTAGTTTTGTCTGTTTTAGTTTCAACTGTTTTGGTTTCATTTGTTTTAGTTTTGTCTTTTGATTTAGTTGTTTTAACTTCGTCTTTTTTAACTTCATCTTTTGTAGTTTTTGTTTTTTTGTTATTTTTGTTATTTTTATTATTTTTTTTATCATTAATATTATTATTATTTTCGGTATTATGTGAAAAATTCCAATCTTTCATATACACATCATATTCGTGTAAAAAATCATCAATTTCTTCTTTCCATAAATCAATACAAGTTTTATTTTTATAAATATTAAATGAATCGGTTCTTTTGTTAATTTCTTCATCTAATTTGTCAATATGTTCTTTTGTGAAATCAAAAATTTTAATTTCAGTTAAATAATCATATGAAGGTGTTGCATCTTCATCAATTTTTGTTGATAATTTCGGATATTTTTTTTCTTCAAGTATTTCAATAATTTTTGATTTTGCAATATTTTTACCGAATTTAATTTTATCATCATCAACTTCTTTCATAAATTTTCTTTTATAAATAAGTAATTGTAATTTATTTTCAAAAACTCTTGTCATATAATTTTTTCTTTTAACATATATATCTAATCTGTCAATTGCAAATTTTTCAATTATTTCGTTTGCACTATTAAATTTAACTGGCTCATTTGTACCATTTACAAATAAATTCATGTTTGTTAAATTAATTGATGATGTTAATTTTAAAAGTGTATATATGTAATCTTTTTTATCTTCATCTTCTTTTAACATTTTTTGTAAAATATTATTTTCAAATGTTATTACTATATGAACTCGTTCAGTTGAACTTATCTCTTCAATTTCTTCAATATGAAGACCTGCTTTATTTTTTGCTAAAAAATCTTTATATTCAACAAGTCCTTTACCAATTGGTAATTCTGAAATTTCAACTGTATTTTCAGAAATTATTTTATATATTCCATAACATGTGTATTTTTGTCCATTATTTTTAACTATATTACCAATAAATCCACAACACCATGGTGATACTTCTGGTAAATCTTTCACATTTGTTCCATTTATATATAATTTTAAATTATTTGCAACATCAATTGGATTAAATTGTGGAATATTTGTACTGTATCCAGTGCCAATACCTTCAGTGCCATTCATTAATATAAGTGGTAATATTGGATAATATGTTTTCGGTTCAATTTGCATATTTTCTTCATATTGTATATCAATAACATTTTCATCATCTTCAATAAATAATTTTTTTGTAATGTTTTGCAACGCTGTATAAATATATCTTGGACTTCCTGCATCTTTACCATTGTCTAAACGTGTGCCAAATTCTCCAATTGGAGAAAATAATGCAATATTATTTGAACCACAATAATCTTGTGCCATTCCAACAATTGTTGAATTTAAACTTGCCTCACCATGATGATATCCAGAATGTTCTGAAATATAACCTGCTAATTGTGCAACTTTAATTTCTGATGATAATTTTCTTTTGAAAGCACCATATAAAATTTTTCTTTGAGATGGTTTTAATCCATCATTTATACATGGTATTGAACGTATATTATCATACATTGAAAATAATATTAATTCTTTATTTATGTAATCATGATATGTAATTTGCCTTTCGTCAGATTTTATATATTGATTCAAATCATAATTTTTTATCCATGTTTTACGATTATTTGCATGATTTTTATCAAATGCTAAAACAATTGCATCATCAGATTTATCATTTCCAACTTTGCTTTTGATACTGTTTTTAGTTTTTTTAATTTTTTCTTTTTTTTCCGTTTTAATACTTCCACCTTTTTTTGTTTTTTTGTCATTTTTAACATTGCTTGTAATACTACTATTTTTACTTATATTGTCATTGTCATTTTCATTTTCATTAACATTGTTGTCATTAGCATTATTACTGTTGTTATCATCATTATCATCTTTGCTATTGTTATCATTATTAGTTTTGCTATTATTGTCATTGCTATTGCCATTGTCATTATCATTTTCACCAGCAACTTTGCCATTATTTTTATTAATTTCGCCCCATGTATATTCGACATATTTTTTGTCATAATCTTCAAATAATTCTTTTGCTTCAACTGGTGTTGATGTTGCTAATCCTTTGTAATATTTAATGTTATATTTATCTAAAACATTTTTGTTTGCATTTTCCCAAATAAAATAATCTTTTTCACTAAAAAATGAAATTGCCTCTTTTTTTCTAACATCTGTTTTTTTACTAATTTTAACAATTGGTGTATTAAATGTTTGTAAAAATCCATCTATTTTTAAAAGTGAAGGACAGAAAAAATGCAAAAAATTCATAATTAAACCTTTTATATGCATTCCATCCAAATCTTGATCTGTTAAAATTGTAATTTTTCCATATCTTAATTTTTTTGTGTCTTCATAAACTGTATTTTTATTTATTCCAATAATATTTATTAAATTAATAATTTCTTCATTTTTTAATAGCTGTGCATCAGTTGCTTCTCTAACATTTAATAATTTGCCTTTTAATGGAAATGCTCCATAATATTCTCTACCAAGAACATTTAAACCATTTTTAGCAAATGCTAATGCTGAATCTCCTTCAGTTAAAAACAATGTGCATTTATAACCATTTTTTGTTCCAGCAAATTTTGCATCAGCTAATTTTGGATGTTCAATTGAATTTTTTGCATTTGCTGTTAATGCTTTATCAACTATTTTTTCTTGATTGGACTGTGCAATATTTGTCAATTTATCCGATAAACCACTTGCACATAATTTTTTAATAAAATCATCGTCAATTTCACATTTACTACCAAAATCAGATTTTTTTTTTGCTAATTCTTCTTTTGTCTGTGAATTAAATTTTGGATCTTCAATTGTTGAATTTACAAACACAATTAAGTTATCTTTTATTTGTGAATCTTTTATTGTTAAATCTTTGTTTTTTTTAAGCACCTCAGTTCTAACTTTGTCTGTGATTTGATCAACAACATAATTTAAATGTGTTCCTCCTTTAAATGTTGCAATATGATTTACAAATGACATGTGTCTAAACGATGATGTTGGATCATACATTGTACCAACAGACCATCTATCGTTATAAACATTGTAAATTAATTTTTTTGTATCGTCAAAATATAATTCAATATATTCTCTAAATGATTTTACATTTATTAATTCATTATTATAGTAAACTTTAACATTTTCAGTTGTTGTTCCTGCAACATCATATACTCTTTTTTTTAATAAACTATACATATCATCATTTAAACCTTCTGGTAATTCGAATCTGTCATAATCAGGTAAAAATTTTATGCATGTTTTGCCATCTTTAATTGTTTTTGATATTTTTTCAACAACTGGAACAGTTTTGTCATACATATTATTTGAAAATTTTTGATAATATTTTAAATTTCTTTCTGCATCAACAATGTTAATTTCAAACCATTTTGAATAAATATTTGCACAATTTGCACCAATACCATTTTTTCCACCAGTTATTTTATTTTTTTTGTCATAATTTCCTGATGATAAAAGTGTACCAAATATTATATCTGGTGCATATGTATCTGTGTCTTCGTGTTTTCCAACTGGTATTGTTATTCCGTTATTTTCAACTTCAATTATACCCGTTTCTTTGTCAATTGTAACTTTTATTAAATTACAATTTTTATCACGAACTGTGTTATCAGTTGCATTAACTAATATTTCATCAAAAATTTTATATAAGCCCATAACTACATTACATTCTTTTTTATATACGATTTTATCTGTTTCATTATCATATATATATAATGGTATTTTGTCTAATTGAACAGAACCAATATATTGATCTGCTTCTTTTAATACAGATTCATGTAATGTTCTTGTTTTTATGATGTCTTTTATTAATTTTTCGTTTTTAGGTTTGTTACTGTTTTTTTCTGACATGATTATATATTATTTATGTTGTTTGTATAGTTTAATTATCAATTTTTTTTTGTTGGTCATTGTGTATAACTATACATTGTATATTGTATATTGGATACTTTGTATATTGTGTATATTGGATATTATATATTGTATATTGAATATTGAATGGTAACAAAAAATCGTCGTCATTTGTCATTTTTAGCAACAAATGACAATGATGAATAACTGCAAAAAAAATTGATACATTTAAATATTTAAATTCAATATGAATAAATAATTAATTAATTAAATATTAAGTTAAAAATGGACATTGATAATTATTACATAAACAAATTATCAAATATTTTTGAACAAAATAACATTTGTTCTAACGAAATTAAACACTCAATTTGTGTTTATGAACATGCTAAACAATCAATAAAATGCATATCATATTTATCGTCAATTGATTGTCAAGCGATTTTATTAGCAAGTTTATTACACAATGCTGATAAAAATTCATTGAATGATAATAACAATATCAATAACAATAACAATAACAATGGTAACAATTATGAGAACACAAAAAATGTGTTAAAATACAAATCTATTGAATTTATAAATTTAGTTATTGAAATGATTGAATTAGTAAATATTCAAGAAAATAATAATACAGTTGTTAACCTCGTTAAAAATAAATTATGGATGCTTATTCCAAGATATTCAAATCAATTAGAATTGATTGGTAAAATTGGAATTGTTAAATCTTATCAATATAGTTTAACAAATAAAATTCAATTATTTACAAATAATACATTTCGTGCAAAAAATATTGACGAATTATGTTTAATCGCAACTGAAGAAAGATTTAACAATTATCATAATATGTGTTTAATCGACAAATATTTTACAAGTGAAAGTATGATTGATTATTATTATGATAAATTATTACGAATTTGCAATTTTCAAAATTTTAATAAATATTTAATTGACACTTTTAATGACAAAATAAATGTTATGATTGATTTTGTTATTAAATTTGGTATAAATGGATTTGTTGATATAAATTTAATTGAAAATTATGCAGTTGAATGTGAAATTAAATTAGATATAAACTAAATAAATATAAATTTAACAAATATAAATTCAATAAATATAAATTTAATAAATATAAATTCAATAAATATAAATTCAATAAATATAAATTCAATAAATATAAATTCAATAAATATAAATTCAATAAATATAA
>OBEQ010237086.1_pt1 | contig 18020 bp, 12 predicted proteins | sample 1670901 | NCBI WGS metagenome assembly OBEQ01 (sample SAMEA104232315, study PRJEB22302) | groundwater metagenome | biome: forest; feature: aquifer; material: groundwater | place: USA | collected 2011-08-07 | depth 5.4 m
CATCAAGATGACGATTAAGCTGATAGCGCCGATTGCGATGGAAGAAGGGTTACGGTTTGCGATTCGAGAAGGTGGCCGTACCGTGGGTGCAGGGGGCGTTACAAAAGTCATTGAATAATCTATAATGTTCCCCCTCCTGTGTAGGCGGGGGTTTAGGCCAGTAGCTCAATTGGTAGAGTAGCGGTCTCCAAAACCGCGGGTTGGGGGTTCGAGACCCTCCTGGCCTGCCATCTTCGAGTTGTAAAAATGGGCGTGCGTATGAGTGGGCAAACAACAGGTTACCCTAAGCTAGATAAGTTTAAATGGGGTTTTGTAACACTTTTAATTCTTTCTGGCGTTGTATTAAACGTAGTTTTTGCTAAAATTTCGCTCGCCATACGGTTGGTCGCTTGGATTTTGTTGGCTTTTCTAGCCATTTTCGTTGCCTACCATACGCGAAAAGGCCAAGAGGCATGGGTGTTTATCCAGGCCTCTCAGATAGAGCTTAAGAAGGTGATTTGGCCTACCCGCAAAGAGACTTTTCAGACCACGATGGTGGTGGTCGTGATGGTAGTGGTCATGTCCATGCTTTTATGGGGCATAGACAGTGTGTTATTATGGGCGGTTAGCCTGCTGACAGGTCGTAGAGGGTAAGATAAACAATGGTTGATAACGCTAAGCAGCTGCCAGAAGGTGAATATATCGGCGCGATTCAGGGGGATGTATCACGCGGTAATAAGCGTTGGTATGTGGTGCATGCTTATTCTGGATTTGAAAATTTCGTCGCGCGTGCTTTGCGAGAACGCATCCAGTTAAAGGGCTTAGAAGATAAATTTGGTGAAATTCTTGTGCCCACTGAAGAAGTAGTAGAAATGCGTGGTGGGCAAAAACGTAAAAGTGAACGTAAGTTTTTTCCAGGCTACGTGCTTGTCAAAATGGAAATGGATGATTTAACTTGGCACCTCGTTCGAAAAACGCCAAAGGTATTGGGTTTTATCGGGGGTACAAGTGATCACCCTGCACCTATTACAGAAAAAGAAGCGGATGCGATTTTACAGCGTGTGCAAGAAGGGCAAGACAAACCAAGACCTAAAGTATTGTTTGAACCTGGTGAAGTTGTGCGTGTGACAGAAGGTCCATTCACTGATTTCAATGGGGTGGTTGAAGAAGTCAATTACGAAAAAAATCGTCTGCGTGTTGCTGTATTAATTTTTGGTCGTTCTACCCCTGTGGAACTCGAATTTAGTCAAGTGACAAAAGCTTAATAAACAGCCCAACGTCTTCGCCGCCGTTTTATGCGGGCGGTGTTGTTTGGTTGTTGTTGTGTAGGTGAGTCTTCGCGGCAGTCTTGCTGCGAAGATTCTTTTTTTTAATGTTGGGGAGCTACATCGTTTTTGTAGCGCGATGACCCGAGGAGGTTATATGGCAGCACCCGCTAAACCCGCCGCGAAAGGTGGTGGAAAAAAAATTCAAGCCTTTATTAAACTGCAAGTGAAAGCAGGGGAAGCAAACCCCAGCCCACCGGTGGGCCCTGCATTGGGTCAACATGGTGTAAACATCATGGAATTTTGTAAAGCGTTTAACGAACGCACCAAGACCGTTGAAAAAGGCTTGCCTATTCCGGTTGTCATTACTGTTTTTTCAGACAGAAGTTTTACCTTCATTACCAAGACACCGCCGGCCTCGGTTTTATTATTAAAATTAGTGGGTGGTAAAGGGAGTAGTACCCCTAACACGGTGAAAGTAGGCAAAGTAACACGTGCGCAATTAGAAGAAATTGCAAAATTGAAAATGCCTGATCTGACAGCGGCAAACTTAGATGCAGCGGTTAGAACGATTGCAGGCAGTGCACGTAGTGCAGGTATTGATGTGGAGGGTGTGTAAGATGGCAAAAACTTCAAAAAGAATGAATGAAGCGCAAAAGAAAATAGATCGCACAAGAACTTATGCATCACAAGAAGCATTGAAAATGGTGAAAGACGCTTCGAAAGTGAAATTTGTAGAGAGCGTAGATGTAGCCGTGGTGTTAGGGGTTGATCCTCGTAAATCTGACCAAAATGTCAGAGGTGCGACGGTGTTGCCGCATGGTACAGGCAAGACCGTGCGTGTTGCGGTGTTTGCACAAGGCGCGAATGCGCAAGCGGCTAAAGCAGCAGGGGCGGATAAAGTTGGTTTTGAAGATTTAGCAGAAGAAATTAAAGCAGGCAAAATGGACTTTGATGTGGTTATTGCAAGTCCTGATGCGATGCGTATTGTAGGCCAATTAGGCCAAGTGTTAGGCCCGAAGGGCTTAATGCCAAATCCTAAAGTGGGTACGGTGACACCCGATGTAGCCAATGCAGTTAAAAATGCAAAAGGGGGTCAGGTCCGTTTCAGAACAGATAAAAGCGGTATTATTCATTGCGTTATTGGCAAAGTAAATTTTGAAGTAAATCAACTGCAAGAAAATTTAATGGCATTGGTGGGTGAAATTAAGAAACTAAAGCCTGCAAGTGCCAAGGGTATTTATCTTAAGAAAATATCCGTTTCAAGCACGATGGGTCCTGGCGTCATCATTGATCTTTCAACAGTAGCAGCATAACAACGCATTCACGGTAGGCGCTGGAGAATCTTATCCAGCGCCTTTCGTCGAAGACCGCAGGTGCAATGGCTTAAAAGTAAAGGCAACGGATTACCTATACTACCTGCGCAGACGGTGAACCTGATTCAGAATCTCTTCTGGAGATGGCCACCAAGGGTAAACTAAGAAAAGTGCTAGGACAGTTTCTTTTCTTACATTTACGGAGTAAATAACGTGGCACTAAAGCTTGATCAAAAGAAAGCAATTGTAGATGAAGTTGCTAAAGAAGCTTTAAATGCCTTATCAGCAGTAGCGGCTGAGTATCGTGGATTAACCGTTTCGCAAATGACGCAATTACGTTCTGAAGCACGACAACGTGATGTGTATTTGAAGGTTGTTCGCAATACATTAGCAAGACGTGCGCTAGAAGGGACTTCTTTTTCGTGTTTAAAAGACGCGTTAAAAGGCCCTCTCGTATTGGCATTTTCCAGGCAGGATCCGGGTGCCGCTGCGCGTTTGATGCGAGATTTTTCGAAGCAAAACGAAGCGTTAATTGTGAAAGCGTTATCTGTTAGCGGGCAACTGTTAGCAGCAAATGACTTAGAAAAATTAGCGAGTTTGCCTACACGAGAAGAAGCTATCGCAATGTTGATGAGTGTCATGAAAGCACCGATCACGAAATTTGTACGCACCCTGGCCGAACCTCACGCGAAGTTCGTGCGCACGGTTGCTGCAGTTCGCGATCAAAAACAAGCAACTGCTTAATTAATTTTTTATTTTAGGAGTTTATGATGGCTGTTTCCATTTCTAAAGATGATATCTTGCAAGCAATTTCTGACATGAGCGTGATGGATGTCGTTGAACTTATTAAATCGATGGAAGATAAGTTTGGCGTATCTGCTGCTGCGGCTGTCGCTGTTGCTGCACCTGCTGCACAAGCAGCAAATGCACCTGCTGAAGAAAAAACGGAATTTAACGTTGTAATGACGAACTTTGGCGCAAACAAAGTAAACGTGATTAAAGCGGTTCGTACTATCACAGGTCTTGGCTTGAAAGAAGCAAAAGACATGGTAGAAGCGGTGCCTGCGGTTGTGAAAGAAGGTGCATCTAAAGCAGACGCTGACAAGTTTAAAAAAGAACTTGAAGAAGCAGGCGCAACGGTTGAAATTAAATAACCTAGCGTTTTCTGCTGGCTTGATTCCCCCTCTTTTGGTTATTCAAGAGAGGGGAAATTAATAAGAAAAATAAAAATCGTAATCGGTAGCGAATTAGAACTTTGATTTTTTAGATAATGTGACACTTACTGCAGGTAGTGTTGCATTATTTTTCCTACATTTAAGAGGAAACACTTGATGGCTTCTTACACTGCGAAAAAACGCATTCGTAACAGTTTTGGTAAACAATCTACTCAAATCAAACAAACAGGCTTACTCGCCATACAATTAAACTCATATGAAAACTTTTTGCAAGCAGATGTTGCCCCTGAAAAACGTTTAGATCAAGGGTTGAATGCGGCCTTTAAATCCGTATTTCCAATCAGCAGTTTTTCTGGTAACGCCATCTTGGAATATGTGGGTTACAAATTAGGTGAACCTGTTTTTGACGTGAAAGAGTGTCAAATGCGGAGCTTAACCTATGCTGCGCCGTTGCGTGTGAAAGTGCGTTTGATTATTCACGATAAAGAAGCGCCTGAAGAAAGCAAAGTAGTGAAAGATATTAAAGAACAAGAAGTGTATATGGGTGAGTTGCCACTCATGACAGAGACAGGCACTTTTGTGGTGAACGGGACTGAGCGTGTAGTGGTATCCCAATTACATCGTTCGCCGGGTGTGTTTTTCGAGCACGATCGTGGTAAGACGCATTCCTCAGGTAAATTATTATATTCTGCGCGCATCATCCCTTATCGTGGTTCTTGGTTAGATTTCGAGTTTGATCCGAAAGATTGTATTTTTGTGCGTATCGATCGTCGACGCAAATTGCCTGCGACAATTATTTTACGTGCGCTAGGGTTGTCTACCGAAGAAATTATTGGTTTGTTTTATGAGTTCAATACGTTTCATTATCAAGAGGGCAAACTTGTTTTAGAGTTGGTGCCAGAACGTTTGCGCGGTGAGATAGCCACCTTTGATATTAAAGATAAAGCGGGCAATGTGGTGGTTGAGCAAGGTCGCCGTATCTCTATGCGTTATGTGCGTGTGATTGAGAAAGCGGGCATTCATAAATTAGAAGTGCCTTTAGAATATGTGCTAGGGAAATCTTTAGCCAAGCCGGTTATTGATGAAGAAACAGGTGAAGTATTGGCGGATGCCAATGTGGAAATCACGTCAGATGTATTAGACAAAATGGCGAAAGCGAAGATTAAAACCTTTAAAACCATTTACACCAATGACTTAGATTGTGGTCCTTATGTTTCTGAAACCTTGCGAATTGATCCTAGTCGCACAGACTTAGAGGCGCTGGTTGAAATTTACAGGGTGATGCGCCCCGGTGAGCCGCCTACACGAGAAGCAGCGGAATTATTATTTAAAAATTTGTTTTTCTCTTTTGACCGTTATGATTTATCTAATGTTGGTAGAATGAAATTCAATCGTCGTGTGGGTCGTCAAGAAATTACAGGTTCTCCTGTCTTGATGAAAGAAGACCTCATTGATGTATTGCGTACCTTGATCAACATTCGTGATGGGAAAGGCGTTGTAGATGACATCGATCACTTAGGTAACCGTCGTGTGCGTAGCGTAGGTGAAATGGCTGAAAATCAATTTCGTGCGGGGTTGGTGCGTGTTGAACGCGCGGTGAAAGAAAGATTGAGTGTGTCTGAAGTTGAAACCTTGATGCCGCAAGATTTAATTAATGCTAAACCCGTGATGGCAGCGATCAAAGAATTTTTTGGATCGAGTCAACTTTCTCAGTTCATGGATCAAAACAACCCATTATCTGAAATTACCCATAAGCGTCGTGTTTCTGCGTTAGGGCCAGGTGGTTTAACGCGTGAGCGAGCAAGCTTTGAAGTGCGCGACGTGCATCCTACCCATTATGGTCGTGTATGTCCTATTGAAACGCCTGAAGGCCCCAACATTGGGTTGATTAACTCCTTGGCGATTTATGCGCGCACCAATGAATATGGCTTTTTAGAAACCCCTTACCGCAAAGTCGTCAATGGTAAATTGACCGATGAAATTGATTATCTGTCTGCCATTGAAGAGGGTGATTTTGTTATTGCGCAAGCTAATTCTAAGCGAGATGAAAAAGGCAAGTTGTTTGACGACTTAGTGCCTTGTCGTTATCGCAATGAATTCACCTTGATGTCGGTAGATAAGATTCAATATATCGATATTTCACCACGTCAAATTGTATCGGTGGCCGCGGCATTAATTCCTTTCTTGGAGCATGATGACGCCAACCGTGCATTGATGGGTTCAAACATGCAACGACAAGCGGTGCCTGTGTTGCGTGCTGAAAAACCATTAGTTGGTACGGGTATTGAGCGTATTGTGGCAACAGATTCGGGTGTAACGGTTGTTGCAAAACGTGGCGGTGTTGTGGATTCTGTGGATGCTGCGCGTATCGTTGTGCGCGTGAATGATGATGAAGCGCGTGATAGCAACACAACGGGTGTTGATATTTACAGCTTAACCAAATACACACGGTCTAACCAAAACACCTGCATCAATCAACGACCTTTGGTAAAAGAAGGGGATATGATTGAGCATGGTGATGTGTTGGCAGATGGCCCTTCTACTGATTTAGGTGAGTTGGCGCTGGGTCAAAATCTCTTGGTCGCCTTCATGCCTTGGAATGGTTACAACTTTGAAGACTCTATTTTAATTTCTGAGCGTGTGGTGCAAGAAGATAGATTTACCTCTATCCACATTGAAGAAATGTCTTGTATTGCGCGTGATACCAAATTGGGTTCTGAAGAAATCACCGCAGATATTCCTAATGTGGGTGAGAGTGCGCTTTCCAAGTTGGATGCAACGGGTATTGTTTACATTGGTGCAGAAGTTTCACCTGGCGATATTTTAGTGGGTAAAGTGACGCCTAAAGGTGAAACACAGCTAACGCCAGAAGAAAAATTGTTGCGTGCCATCTTCGGTGAAAAAGCTTCTGATGTGAAAGATACTTCTTTGCGTGTGCCCGCGGGTATGCAAGGTACAGTGATTGACGTGCAAATCTTCACGCGAGATGGTGTGAAAAAAGATGAGCGCGCATTGCGTATCGAAGAAACAGCTTTAGCGAAAGTGAAAAAAGATCTGAATGATGAATTGCGCATTCGTGAAGAAGATATTTATCAACGCGCCGAAAAATTATTGTTAAATACGGTGGTTGAGAAAGGGCCGCAAGGCTTGAAATCAGGTGCGAAAGTGTCTGCTGAATACTTAACAAAGATCGGTCGCGAAAAGTGGTTTGACATTGCGGTACGTGATGAAAAAACCAGTGAGCAGCTGGAAAAATTAGCGGCGCAGTTTGAACATCTGAAAGAAGAGTTTGACGAAAAGTTAGAAGCTAAGCGTAAGAAATTGATTCAAGGCGATGATTTGGCGCCAGGCATTTTGAAAATTGTCAAAGTGTATATGGCTGTTAAACGTCGTATTCAGCCAGGCGATAAAATGGCAGGTCGACATGGTAACAAAGGGGTTATCTCCACCATTGTGCCTGTTGAAGATATGCCTTATCTAGAAGATGGCACACCTGTTGATATCGTCTTAAATCCCTTGGGCGTGCCCTCGCGTATGAACATCGGACAAATATTGGAAACTCACTTAGGGTGGGCGGCCAAAGGCTTAGGCTTGAAGATTGGTCAGATGCTAGATGCGCAAGCCAAGTTGAAAGAAGTGAAAGATTTTATTTATGAAATTTATAAAAACTCATCCGATAAAACCGTTGATATTCATAAGTTATCTGACGAAGAGATGTTGACGTTAGCCAATAATCTGCGTGGGGGTGTGCCGATGGCAACGCCTGTGTTTGATGGTGCAACTGAAGCAGAAATTAAAGGGATGTTGCGCTTGGCAGGCTTGCCTGAGCAAGGGCAAACCGCTTTGTTTGATGGGCGTACGGGTGTGCGATTTGATAGACCTATTACCGTAGGTTACATGTACATGCTGAAACTCAATCACTTGGTCGATGATAAGATGCATGCGCGTTCAACGGGTTCTTATAGCTTGGTGACACAACAACCTTTAGGTGGTAAAGCGCAATTTGGTGGTCAGCGTTTTGGGGAAATGGAAGTGTGGGCACTCGAAGCTTATGGTGCTGCTTATACTTTACAAGAAATGTTGACGGTCAAATCAGACGATGTGGCAGGTCGCACCAAGATGTATAAAAACATCGTAGACAGCGATCATCGTATGGATCCGGGCATGCCAGAATCTTTTAACGTATTGATTAAAGAAATCCGCTCATTGGGTATCAATATCGACTTAGAGAATGATTAGCTAGATTTTTCCTGATATTTAAGACGACGACGTAACGATTTAATGTTTATACATCCCCGCGTTGCGCGGGGATAAGCTAAAGAGGGCAATAACTTGAAAGACTTACTCCATCTTTTAAAGCCACAAAGTCAATTTGAAGAATTTGATGCCATTCGGATTGGGTTAGCGCCACCTGATATGATTCGTTCATGGTCTTATGGCGAAGTGAAAAAACCAGAAACCATTAATTACCGTACTTTTAAACCAGAGCGTGATGGATTGTTTTGCGCAAAAATCTTTGGCCCTATCAAAGATTATGAATGTTTATGCGGCAAATATAAGCGTTTAAAACACCGCGGTGTGATTTGTGAAAAATGCGGTGTGGAAGTTGCGCTGGCCAAAGTGCGTCGTGAACGCATGGGACATATTGAATTGGCGACCCCTGTTGCACACATTTGGTTTTTGAAATCGTTACCTTCTCGTATTGGTTTGCTGTTAGACATGACTTTGCGTGATATCGAACGCATTCTTTATTTCGAAGCGTTTGTTGTGGTTGATCCTGGCATGACGCCTTTAGAAAAAGGCCAACTGTTAACGGATGATGCGTATCTTGATGCCATTGAAGAATATGGTGATGAATTTGATGCGCGCATGGGTGCAGAAGCCATTCAAAAATTATTATCTGACATTGATCTAGATGCTGAAACGAATCACTTGCGTGCTGAAATTCCTAATACGAATTCTGACACCAAAATGAAAAAAATTGCAAAGCGCCTTAAGCTGTTAGAGGCTTTGCAAGAATCTAATAATCGTCCAGAGTGGATGGTGATGACAGTGTTGCCTGTGCTGCCACCGGATTTACGTCCATTAGTGCCCTTAGATGGGGGACGTTTTGCAACATCTGATTTAAATGATTTATATCGTCGCGTGATTAATCGAAACAACCGCTTGAAGCGTTTGTTAGATCTCAGTGCGCCAGACATTATTGTTCGTAATGAAAAGCGTATGTTACAAGAAGCCGTTGACGCGTTGTTAGATAATGGTCGTCGTGGTCGCGCAATCACAGGTAGCAATAAGCGACCATTGAAATCATTGGCAGACATGATTAAAGGTAAACAAGGTCGCTTCCGTCAAAACTTATTAGGTAAGCGCGTTGATTACTCTGGTCGTTCTGTGATTGTGGTAGGGCCTACACTGAAGTTACATCAATGCGGCTTGCCAAAGAAAATGGCGTTAGAGCTATTTAAGCCTTTTATTTTTAGTAAATTACAATATCGCGGTTTAGCAACAACCATTAAGGCTGCTAAACGCATGGTGGATCGTGAAGAGCCTGAAGTATGGGATATTTTAGAAGACGTGATTCGCGAACATCCTGTGTTATTAAACCGTGCACCTACCTTGCACCGCTTGGGTATTCAAGCATTTGAGCCTGTTTTAGTAGAAGGGAAAGCGATTCAATTACATCCTTTAGTGTGTACTGCTTATAACGCTGACTTCGACGGTGACCAAATGGCCGTGCATGTGCCGCTGACGTTAGAAGCGCAGTTAGAGGCGCGTTCTTTAATGATGTCTACCAACAACATTCTGTCACCGGCTAATGGTGAGCCGGTGGTGGTGCCTTCTCAAGACGTGGTGTTGGGTTTGTATTATCTCACGCGTGAAAAAATCAATGCCAAAGGGGAAGGCTCGATTTGTGCAGATACCAACGAAGCTCATCGCTTATACGATATGGGTTTTGCTGAGTTGCAAGCGCGCGTTAAAGTGAGAATCAAAGAATCGCTTTACAATGATCAAGGTCAATTAGAAGAGAAAGTGCGTTTAGTAGACACCACCATTGGTCGTGCCATTTTGTCGGATATTTTGCCGCCAGGATTGCCGTTTGACATGATTAATCGGCCGCTGAAGAAAAAAATTATTTCTGACATCGTCAATGCGTGTTATCGCAAACTCGGCTTGAAAGAAACGGTATTGATTGCAGATAAACTCATGTATACCGGGTTTTATTATGCAACTTATTCCGGCGTTTCTATTGGGATCAATGACTTAATTATTCCAACTGAAAAAGCAGAGATTATTCGTGCCGCTGAAAAAGATGTGAAAGAAATTGAAAAGCAATATGCATCAGGTTTAGTTACGCAAGGTGAGCGTTACAGTAAGGTGGTAGACACTTGGTCTCGCACAAAAGATTTAGTCACTAAAGCCATGATGGAAAAATTGGCTGCTGAAATTGTGGTAGATCGTGAAGGCAAGAGCACGAAACAAGAATCCTTTAACTCTGTTTATATGATGGCAGACTCTGGCGCGCGAGGATCAGTTGATCAGATGCGTCAATTAGCCGGTATGCGGGGTTTGATGGCAAAGCCCGACGGCACCATTATCGAAACGCCTATTATTGCTAACTTCCGTGAAGGCTTGAACGTGTTGCAATATTTCATTTCAACCCACGGTGCGCGTAAAGGGTTGGCAGATACGGCATTAAAAACAGCAAACTCAGGTTACCTCACCCGTCGTTTGGTGGATGTGGCGCAAGACGTGGTGGTCACCATGGTAGATTGCGGCACGAAAAATGGCTTAACCATGAAACCGCATATTGAAGGGGGCGATGTAGTAGAACCTTTACGTGAGCGTGTGTTAGGTCGTGTGCTCATCGAAGATGTGATATTGCCTGGCGCTGGCGAAATATTATTTGCTGCAGGCACGTTGTTAGATGAAGAAAAAGTCGATTTATTAGAAAAACATACGATTGATCAAGTGAGGGTGCGTTCTGCCATTACTTGTGAAGCGCGTTATGGTATTTGTGCGCAATGTTATGGTCGTGATTTGGCGCGCGGTCACTTAGTTAATCAAGGTGAAGCAGTCGGCGTGATTGCGGCGCAGTCTATCGGTGAGCCGGGTACGCAGTTGACCATGCGGACCTTCCACATTGGGGGTGCAGCATCGCGTGCAACCGCCATTAACAATGTGCAAGTGAAATCAAAAGGTCGCGTGAAGTTACACAATATTAAATTGGTCACCCATTTACATGGACACCGTGTTGCTGTTTCTCGCTCGGGTGAGTTAACTGTGATCGATGATCATGGCCGTGAGAAAGAACGTTATAAAGTGCCTTATGGTGCAACATTGTCTGTGAAAGACAGTGATCCGGTTGAAATGGGTGAAATTGTTGCGCAGTGGGATCCACATACCCATCCCATCATTACAGAAGTAGAAGGTCGCATTCAATTCCAAGACTTGATTGAAGGCGTCACCATGAATCGACAAACCGATGAAATGACTGGCTTGTCTAGCATTGTGGTGATTGATCCAAAACAACGCGGCATAGGGGGTAAGGAATTACGTCCGATGTTGAAGTTGGTCGATGAAAAAGGCGTTGATTTGTGTTTGGCGGGGACGAATTTGCCTGCAAACTATTTCTTGCCGACGAATGCCATCATTAGCGTAGAAGATGGCTCTTCTGTGGGTGTGGGGGATGTCATTGCGCGTATTCCACAAGAAACGTCTAAGACAGGGGATATCACCGGGGGCTTGCCTCGTGTGGCTGACTTGTTTGAAGCGCGTCGACCCAAAGAGCCTGCCGTGTTAGCTGAAATTTCAGGTATCGTTAGCTTTGGTAAAGAAACCAAAGGTAAGCGTCGTTTGGTGATTACAACAAAAGACAGTAGCACGCATGAAGAGATGATTCCGAAGTGGCGTCACGTTAACGTGTTTGAAGGTGAGCACGTAGAGCGTGGTGAAGTCATTGTCGATGGTGCTTTAAACCCACATGATATTTTACGTTTGTTGGGTGTGAGCGCTTTAGCAAATCACATTGTGAATGAAGTGCAAGATGTTTACCGCTTGCAAGGGGTGAAGATCAACGACAAACACATTGAAGTGATCGTAAGACAAATGCTGCGTAAGGTACAAATTACGGAGTCGGGCGATACACGCTTATTGAAAGGCGAGCAAGTTGAAGAGTCTTACTTGCGCCAAGAAAATGATCGTGCTGTGGCAGAAAACAAGCAGCCTGCTTTTGGTGAGCCGATGTTGCTGGGGATTACCAAGGCTTCCTTGGCGACCGATTCCTTTATTTCTGCCGCATCGTTCCAAGAAACCACGCGCGTGTTGACCGAAGCGGCCGTGAATGGCAAGCGTGATGAGTTAAGAGGGCTGAAAGAAAACGTGATTGTGGGTAGATTGATACCGGCAGGCACGGGGATGGCCTATCATAAGCAACGTCGCCAAAGACGCATGGAAGAGCAGCAACCGAAGAAGTCAACGACGCCACAGATCACCGCATCTGAGGCAGAACAAGCATTGAGTGAAGCCCTGCAAGCGGCACGCGAGCAACACTAGTTATCATCTATTGGCAGTGGACCTGATTGCGCTATGGCGTAGTAAGGTCCACTTTTGCCTGATCCCACTTTTTGGTTTAAGCTTCTAGTAGTTCATTTTATAAACTAGTGGCGCACCTTTCATGAATATTACCCAGCTTGCTTTGACCTTTGACGATGTGTTGTTAGTGCCAGGGTATAGCGATGTATTGCCTAAAGAAGTAGACACCCATTCTCATTTAACCCGTGATATTGTGCTGAATATTCCGTTGGCGTCTGCTGCGATGGATACGGTGACGGAAGCGCCGTTGGCCATTGCATTGGCGCAAGAAGGAGGTATTGGCATCCTTCACAAAAATATGCCGGCACACGAGCAAGCCGCGCAAGTTAAAAAAGTAAAAAAATATGAAAGTGGCGTGGTGCAGCAACCCATTACTGTTTCGCCAGACACCACAGTCAAAGAATTGTTGGCTTTAACACAGCAACATAATATTTCAGGGATGCCTGTGACAGAGGGTGAGAGGGTGGTGGGTATTGTCACCAGCCGTGATGTGCGTTTTGAAACGGATTTAGAAAAACCGGTCGCACAAATCATGACGCCCAAACCACGTTTAGTGACGGTATCAGAAGGGACAAGTCGTCAAGAAGTGATAGCGTTGTTACATCATCACCGCATTGAAAAAGTGTTGGTGGTGGATAACGCTTTTCATTTAAAAGGCTTAATTACAGTAAAAGATATTTTAAAAGCTAAGAGTAAGCCGTATGCCTGCAAAGATGATGCGGGTCACTTGCGTGTGGGCGCGGCTGTGGGGACAGGTGAGGGAACAGAAGCGCGTGTGCATGCTTTGGTGGATGCGGGTGTGGATGTGATTGTTGTGGATACGGCGCACGGTCATTCTCGGCGTGTGATCGATAAGATTAAATGGATTAAGCAACATTACCCACAAGTGCAAATCATTGGTGGCAATATTGCGACTGCGGAAGCTGCAAAAGCGTTGCTTGAGGCAAAAGTAGATGGTGTGAAAGTGGGGATTGGCCCTGGCTCTATTTGTACGACGCGTATTGTGACCGGCGTAGGTGTGCCGCAAATTACTGCGATTGCCAATGTGGCCTCTGTGTTAGCGCCTAAAAGTGTGCCCATTATTGCAGATGGGGGCATTCGCTTTTCAGGGGATTTGTGTAAAGCCTTGGTGGCGGGTGCGAATGTAGTCATGATTGGCGGTTTGTTTGCAGGCACAGAAGAAGCGCCGGGCGAATTGGTGTTATATCAAGGCAGAAGTTATAAAACTTATCGTGGCATGGGCTCGCTGGGTGCCATGGGACAAGCGTATGGTTCAAGCGATCGTTATTTTCAAGATCAAGAAGGCAACTTAGAAAAGTTGGTGCCCGAAGGCATTGAAGGCCGTGTGCCTTACAAGGGGAAACTCTCCGCTATTATTCACCAGCTTGTGGGCGGCTTGCGATCAGGCATGGGTTATACAGGGTGTCGCACCATTACCGCATTGCACCAAAAAGCACAGTTGGTGCAAGTGACGCAAGCAGGCATGCGTGAAAGTCATGTGCATGATGTGAGTATTACGAAAGAATCGCCAAACTATCCTACCGAGTAGTGTCGTTTATACCTTATGTTTTTGTAGTAGCCAGCGCTGGAAAATAGAGATCCATTGTTCTATCTGCCTCTGGTGGTGGAGGCAATGGCGGCGTTGCTAATTCAGGCGCTGGGTGTGCGCACTGGTTATAAAACAGAGAAAATCTAGCGTAGCGTGCATAAAGGGTGTTGTGATTACTCTTTACTATTTTTTGTGGGAGAGGTGCATTGGTCGTGGTGGCGATGAGCCTTGTGTTTTTGACTTGTTCGTAGGTGAGGGGTTGATTAGGGAATCTGTTTTTTAAGTGAATGGCTAATGTTTTTCGATCGACCCCTAATATCTTAGCTGCCTGATTTGCTGAACGAGAGAGACGTATATAGCCAGACAATGCGGCCCAAGCAAATTGATTTAGTATCGATGCTTTTTTAGGACGAGGGCGCATAAAAGTTCACTCAAAAACGAATATTGACAGGTGCTTTATCAGTGTCATTGCTTGCATTCTCAGGGGTGTTGTCTGTAGAGGTTGTTGCAGTGGCTGTTGCCCACACTGATAGTACAGCAAAAGGAGAGGGTGCTGTCGATCTGTTCGATGGGTTTTTGTAAGCGGCGCTTCTTCTGGCGGATATTGCTTTTAAGTGGAAGCCTGGGTCAGGGTGCGCTGCGAGGGCGTCTGGTGATAAAGATTTAAAGGCATTAAATGTTAACCCACTGGCAGCTAAACGCCGCCTAAGCAATAGGCTGGTTACGCCAAGTCGGTGTGCGGCATTGACTAGCGAATCCCCTTCTTTGAGTTTTAGGGTGGTGGCTAAATCAGACAAGGTGTACTGAGCCAACACAATAGGGTCGACTTCAAATATGCCATGGTAGTAGTCCCCAAATCGGCGAGCAGCTTCTTCTTTGCTGAGCTTTCTTAATCGCTCTAGTGTGAGGGGGTTGCCGTCGATGTCAGTGTATTTACTTAAACGCAGCATGATCGAGTTTGGACAGCATCCGAGTATATGTGCTGCGCGATTGCGATTGTTTTTTCGGATGACGTCATGTAGTTCTTCAAGTGTATAACTTTCTAGATGTGCTCTTTTTCTTGGGGCATTGACCGTATTTTTTTTTGTATAGTTTTCACCGAATAATTTTTCAGCTTCAGGGCGGCTCATCGTTCTCAACTGATCAGGATATAAATGGTAGGGTAGGAGCATGATGTCTAGGGTATCTCGGAGTTTTCTGAGTGAGACTTGTAGCAGCTCGGCTGCGTGATACAGGAATCGGATTTTAAGGGGTAGTGATAATAGGGCGGCGTGTACATCAGCCAGACTAAAGTCATCTAATGGGTTCATGAAAGTATATTGATTGGTATTCAAGTGTTGCCATTTTATCGCGTGAGCGCTTAGGAGACGATTAATTCAAATGTGTAGTTCGTCTAGGTTCAGGGCAAACGCATCTTACTCTTCTAACAAAATCAATAGTATCGCGCAGCTGAGGTATCTCTACGAAAATATCCCTATCGACCGAAGGTCGAAACGTTGTTTAATCTTCTATTTCTTACGTCGAACCCACGTTAACTATTTTCAAACCTGAAGCAACTTTACACAACGACAGGCAAAACGCGTACTGAAAGACCAGAAATTCTCCCTGTCTATTCAAGCCACCTTATACCATACTGAGTGTGCTCATTTTTAACACACTTTTTATGGAGTATTTATGCCACGGAACAGGTTGTTTGTCATTATTTTAACAATCGGTTTCATCATCACAACGACGGCAACCACTGCATGCAGTCGAAACATCTCTGCCAATGAACGTTACGTATGGAGCATTTTATGCCAAGGATCAGGCTGTTATTTTTGTATGTAATGGTGGGTGTGAGTGCAGGTGGGCTGACGGGGTGCGCAAGCAGTATGTCTTCTTGTCAGCATTATGATGAAACGCCGATACAATATGTTTGCGGGAGCCTTTTAACCTGCAAAGTGAAGATGAAATTACGAGAGAGCCAGATGCTCAAAGATCAAATCATTACTGTGACGACCTATAAAGATGTCGTCCAGCTCAGTGGGTTTGTTGACAGCGCTTGCCAAAAGCGACGCGCTGTTGCATTGGCTTGCCAAGTCAAGGGGGTGCGTGAAGTGAAGGATGCTTTAATAGTGAAAAAGTATTAGTTTTCTAAGTCTTTTAACGCCTACCTCATAATCTGCGCCTATCCTTAACAGAAGTTTTTGGTGTTTTTGCCGACCGCCGATAGGTGTTGAGGAAATATGAAAAAATCTTTATTACCCCCGTTTTTATATTGGGTTGCCCCTCAAGTGAGCATTGAGCTGACTGCAGAAGTAACGAGCGCGTTGGATATTAATGCTTTGGTGCAATCGAGTCCAAAATTTTGGATTAAAGCGGACAGCAGTGATCTTGTGCCGCAGCCAAAAATATTATTGCTGTCAGATTGGTCTTTGAAAAATAACCGTGAACACAGGGTACGGGTATTGGAGTGTGTCAATAAACTCTTACTCGCGGGTTTTTCTATCAAAGTGTTGCGAGCAGGAAAAATTGAAACGGTGTATAGCGCAGAGTTTATTCCTTTCGATGAAATTGATCCTTTGCCTTGCGATGAAATCAAAAAACAACTGGCAGAGCACGGTATTAGTACGGAACAAAGCTGCATTTTAGATTATGTGAAGACAAGGCAACTGTGCCGTACCTTGTTAGATTTTGAATCAGAAGCGCAGGCGGCAAAGACTTGTTTAGATTTGCACGATCTTTATCTCATGGGATTACAGCGAGAGGCATGTTTAGCTACCTTAGAACAAACTCACTTTGATGAGATCCGATTATTTGGCGAGCCTCAATTGAAGGGGCTTGACTGGTCATTCTCAATAGAGATGCTCTCAAGGCTGGGGCGTGACGAAGAGATAAAAATAACGGTAGAGGATGCGTTTGTTAGCCATCAACTGGGCTTAAAGGAGGAGAGTGCTTTACTTAGAAAAGTGAATCGCTTGGTGTTGACGGGAAAAAACGTGTCAGAAATAAATTGGTCCAGCGCGAAGCCACTTATCGCAGACAATTTAGAAGAAATAATCTGTAGCGATCATATAAGTAACAGATACATGATGGAGGTTTTTTCTTCGCTGGGTGAGTTAAGGCAACTTAAAAAAATACAATGTAAAAGCTGTATTGAGTTACCCATTTTAGAAAGGGTATATCAGTCTGCGCCTAACTTAGTGTCGTTAGACTTGTCTGATTATAATTCTGTTTACTTTACGCCAGAATGTTTAGGTCGTTTGAGGAGGCTATTTTTAGGAGAGTCACTACTTTTTCAGGTGAGGGGTAAATTTTTAAATGAGGCGCGGCGTTTAGAGGTCTTAAAAGTTCCTCTTGTGTTGAAAGAACAAGCTGCATTGTCTTTAGAAAAAAACAGTTTGCTTGATCTAAGAGAGTTGAACTTAAGTGGTAGCCGTCAAATGGCGGCGCCTGAGTTGGGTTTGTTGCTAGAAGCATCGCCTGCTTTAGCAGTGTTGAATCTAACGAAATGTTGGATCACAGGGCCGGTGAGTTTGGCGTCAAATTGTTTACCGCATCTGATGGACTTGACCTTGTATGATGGTGCGATCACGGGGGAGAGCTTATCTGCCCTGCTGAAGGCAGCACCTTCATTGGTGTCATTAGATTTAGGTAGATGCAAAATAGAGGGTTTAGAGGGGTTGTCGAGAATAAGGTTGCGTCATCTGAAGGACTTAGATTTGCATCATGGCGATGTGAGTGATGTGCAGTTAGTCGCTTTCTTAAAAATGACGCCTGCTTTAGAGGCATTGAACCTGAGAGGGTTGGAGATAAAAGATTTAACGGGTTTAGTAGCCGGTAGTTTGGGTAATTTAAAGCGCCTCGATTTGGAGACGATGTTTTTGTGGGAGGAACGTCGAGAGATCAGTAGTGAAAATTTATTGAGGTTATTAAAAGCGGCGCCTGCTTTAGAGGTGCTGAAGTTAAGAGGAAGAAACATAAAAAACTTGTCGGGTTTGGCGGCGGGTAGTTTGTCTAATTTGAAGTATCTTGATTTATACAACACTAAGATCAGTCATTCAGATTTGCAGATATTATTAAAAGCAGCGCCTGCGATAGAAGCGTTAGTGCTTGATTACTATCAAGAAAACGATTTGGCGGGGTTAAGTTTGCAGCGTTTAAA
>OBEQ012113419.1_pt1 | contig 18018 bp, 15 predicted proteins | sample 1670901 | NCBI WGS metagenome assembly OBEQ01 (sample SAMEA104232315, study PRJEB22302) | groundwater metagenome | biome: forest; feature: aquifer; material: groundwater | place: USA | collected 2011-08-07 | depth 5.4 m
ACCCACGACCTTCAGGTTATGAGCCTGACGAGCTGCCGCTGCTCCACCCCGCTGTAAAACGCGTGGTGACTTCCGACCCTGCACCAGATGGTGCGGGGCGAGGAATCACTAGCTTTCTCACATGATACCATAATTTCCTGTGATCGACAAGAGCATAATCAAGTTGCACGGTTGCCTTTCCCTTTTTAGTAGTGTTACAATTTAATATAGTAAAGGGGGCTTTATGCCATTCATTCAACAATTATCGGGTGCAAATGCGCTCATTCGTCTGGAGAACTTGGCCATTGCGCTAATCGCGCTAACAACATATTCAATTACCGGAGCAAGCTGGATATTGTTTGTGGTGCTCATCCTGGCACCAGACATTTCTATGATAGGATATGTCGCTAATCCCAAGGTAGGAGCGTTTACCTATAACCTAGTGCATAACTATCTATTGGTCTTTTTGCTGGTGGCAGCCGGAGCTTCAACACAAAACTCACTGTTTGATACCTTAGCGCTTATTTTGGCAGTACACATTGGCTTTGATCGGTTTCTTGGCCTTGGGCTCAAATATTCAGATGCCTTCAAACCAACCCACATGCAGAAAGTCTAAAACTAATAATGGTTATCGGCTTGTCACTATGGTGAGCATAACAATGCCAACCAGGGTCACAACTATTCCTAATATTTGGTGACGCTTGATGGGATCTTTGAATATCAAAAAGCTAAGCACCACAAAAAGCGTGGCGTAAGAGCCGGCAATTGGGGCCACTACCGAAGTAAGACCCTGGCCAATAGCATAGTTAAAACTAAAATCTCCGCCTCGCAGCAGCACCACTGAAAATAACATCGGCACCAGACTTTTCTGCGTTAACTGCTCTATTTTGAACCCGCGTAACTTCACGTAGAACGCTATCAGTGGAAATAACGCAAAGCCTATATAGGTAGGCCAAAACCACCCTATTTCTTTAATCGGTATCTTGATAAAGGTAAAATATACTCCCCAGGCAACCATACATAATAAGGCATATCGAATCCCTGCATCACGCTTGAACATGTTACGCTGAATTTGAGCTATATTGAGCGTAGTCAATACAATGCCAACGAATATAGTGCCAATAGCTATCAGCTGAATACTACTAACACGCTCACCTAAAAAAACTAACGAAAGCACCACTACCAAAGCTGGAAATGAACTACCAATAGTCTCGGCAATAGAAGCATTACTTACTCGTAAAGCTTGGTTAAATGCTAATTCACCCACTATAAACAGAAGCCCCAGGGCCAAGGTCAAAATAAAAATTGGTAGAGTTAGCTTTTGTAGATCTGCTGTTACGAATTGGGTATAGAAACTAGCGATGATAAACCCACTAAGCGCTACCCAAAATGTGAGTGAGAGTGCTGGTATACGACGAGCTGCCACGGTGCCAAAAATATCACCCACTCCCCAACCAAAATATGAGAGTAGGGCAAAAACAATTGCTTGCATAGTGTCAGAATAGCAGGTCTGAGCTCAATAATGAACTCCCCACACCTATGGGGCGTTCAGCTGTTCTTATCGATTTATCAATTCTCTGTACGCGTCGGAGCCAATCCAGTGGGCAGTTTTGTCAGGACTATTTTTGAGCTTTTCTGATATTTTTAGCGCTTCTTTTTTAAGATTGGCATTCCGTTTGCCAATTTGGCGTAATGCCCAATTAACGGCCTTTTTAACAAAATTGCGTTCATCAGTCGAATACAGCTCGATTAAGGGAAAGAATCGGGCTAGTTTTTCATCTGAAGCTTGTTTGTCATGTATCGCCAGCCAGGCCATCAGGGCAAACCCAGCTCGGCGTACAAATTCCTCCTCTCGCTGTGCCCACTGGCTCGCTTTCCCAAAAGCAAACAGTGTTTTGTCAAACAAGGTGCCACAGGTTTGATCCACGATGTCCCACGAGTTAAAATCGTTAGCCCAAGCTTCCATCTGCGCTTCGGTAACGAGTGTTGGCATATCTATATCTGAAGCCATCATCATAGCTTCGTGAACCCCAGAATCCCACAACTCTTGGGCTATTTTGTGACGATACTCTAATTCTTTCTTATGCAAACGTAGAAATTGTTTTGACACAGAACGCCGATCTGGTGCAGGTATCCCAAGCATCTCACCACCGTTAATGCCAAATCGCTTCATTCCTTCCACATTTTGAGCATTTTTCATGCTTTTGAGTTGTTGAATAATTTCTTGACTAGTTATTAGAATCCTCTTTCTTGTCATCCAGAACTTGTTTTGGGATCTCATGGGATCCCAAAATGAATTCAGGATAACCAATGTACGCATTGGTCACTTTTTGTCTTTCCAATTCCACCATTTTAACAATTCTGGGTCGTGTTTTTTGTGCGAAGCATAGTAGACGGCACAGCGAAAGGTGTATAGAAGACAGCGATCTATTTGTATACCTTGCAAAGCGCATGCTCGGGCATAAAGCATCTCTGGATCCATCCCTTTTAGATCTGCTACGGTATATATTTCTTGATTATACAGATCCTCAGCAATAGAGACACCAACACCTGGAACTTGTCGGAGTTCCTTAATAACTCTGGCTTTGTCTGCATTATTCATAGTCACACCATAGCACAACCAAGCTCAAATACCAGATAAACAAAAAGGGATGACAGAGAACCCGCGGTTTGACAGGTTAAAGCGCCAGTGTAAACTAGAAGTATGGAAGACAAAAAAGGATATGGGTACGGCAAGCGGCCACTGTGGCAATGGGTAGTAATCTACATTGTTGCGGCAGTGGTGATCTACGGAGCCGTGTACTACTTTTATGTAGCCAAAAAAGGCGGCTACAATAGTAGTTCAGGTTCTACGACCTCTACTTCACCATACTAATTTAGAGCTCTTAGTTTTTTAGGAGGTGAGCAAACTTCTGGCGAAGTTTGGCTACTTTTGGATCAATAATGGCTTGGCAATATGGTGCGTCGGGGTTTCTGGCATAGTAATCACGATGATAATTCTCGGCTGGGTAAAACGTTGGGGCTTCGGTAATTTCAGTTACAATTGGGTCTGAAAATACATGAGTATCTTCAAGCTCTTTTTTAACTGCTTCGGCAGTGGTTTTTTGTGCATTGGAATGGTAAAAAATAACCGATTTATACTGAGTTCCTACATCATTACCTTGGCGGTTTTTGGTGGTGGGGTTATGAGTGACAAAAAATATCTCCACTAGTTGTTTAAACGAGATTTGCTCAGGGTCAAACTCTATTTGGGCCACCTCGACATGCCCAGTGGAGCCACTACACACTTGATCATAGGTAGGGTTTGCCACCGCACCACCAGCATAGCCTGGCATAACGCTTAGCACACCTTTAAGCTGTTGGTACACCGCTTCGGTGCACCAAAAACATCCGGCGCCAAATGTGGCAATTTCTTTCATGTGATTAATATAGCATAATACGCTGCACCTGAGATATCTTAAGCTTTTTCTCAGATTGATGTTTTATTGTAAGCTTACTAACATCATAATTAGCTCCGTTGGAGCAGAAAGGAATACTATGGATACCGACAAAAATGAACACCAAAAAGACCACCCTGAAGCCGAAAAAACAAACGGGCACAATCACTCCAAAGGAGTAAAGGTGAGCGTGGTGGTAGTGGGGGGAATAGTGGTAATGATCGCCGTATTTACCTTAGGTGCTGCAGCTGGAAGAAGGAGTACCGGTAGATTTGGGGCTATGGTTATTGGCCAACATATGATGGCAGATAATTACGAACTGCCGGTTAAAGAGCGCTCAATTGGACGCATGGGTAAGCACGGGGGTATGGTTGGAGTAAATGGGCAAGTCAGCACGGTTAGTGGCAGTGCCATAACCGTAAAACAGGACGCAAAAGATGTATCGGTCGCCGTTTTGGATACTACTTCCATATATAAAGCCGGAGTAATTGCCAAACTAGCCGATGTGGCAGTGGGCGATTTGGTAATTGTCAAAGGTTTGCCAAACAGTAGTGGAGTGGTACAAGCAAGCGCCATTTTCATACAGTAACTCAGACGCTCCGATGGTACAATCTGGGTGGTATTCCGCTCGCAACAATAAACGCCCCGTAATGCACTGCACTGGGGCGTTTGTTATTTAAAACTAATGGGCACGCTGCTCACTATTCGACTGGCTTGTCAGTAATAACCCTAATTTTAGGGAAAATGTTGCCAGGTTGAAGGTGGGCATAGGGACCCCTTGGGTTGACGGAATGCACAATAAACTGATCTGGCTGTTCACCCGACAAAATTGCTGCGGTCTTCTTAGCCAAGCACGCAACCTGATCTAGACACACTGATAGTGCTAGGTTTCCCCTGCTTAAGAGCAGTATCGGCAATTCGCCGTGTAGAACCGGAAACGGAATTTGCCGTATTAGGCTTTCAGCAACTTGATTTGCTTGTGCGGCAGTATGATCTTCATCCAACTCTACCTTACCAGTGCAGACCAAGTGCAACCAATCACCTAGCTCTTCTGGCTCAGCGTTAATGAGAACACGAGCTTGCATCATTCGTACACTTATTACATCTTTATCTTCCATTTTTGGTATCCCTTCATCAGTAAATGGAGCGTAAAAACTAGAGGCCCACGCCGAAATGTATGTTCTTTAAGTGCGTCTGTAATGTGGGTTTATAATTACACTGTTCTCACAAAGTGTCAACCGGTTATGTTAGATACTTATGAATCCAGGCTGCAAAAATTGATGCCAGTTTGTGCAAGTGCGATTCTTCCTTAAAGTTGTGCCGGGCTCCTTCAATAATGTGCAGCTCTTTTGGGCCAGGAAGTGCTTTGTAGAGCAATTGCTGCTGCTTAAGCGGTGTTCGATCATCTTCACTACCAACCACCATCAGCACTGGCATAACGAGCTTTGATGCTTCAGGAAGCAGATCATAGTGCATGGCATCTTCCATGTGCGACCAGGGCAAACGTTTCATGCGGCCTGGAGTGGTACTACTTTTATATTCTCGCGACCCGGTTTTCTGCCACTCTAAAGCTTCATTCTCTGTTATTGTTTGTAAACGAAGCTTGCCTGAAACGACTGTAGAAAGGGGAGAGAGGGCCTGCACTTTCTGTGGATGCTTTTGTGCAAACATGGCCGTACATAAACCACCTACCGAGTGGCCTACCAGCACAAATGGCTCAACGTACCACGGCTGTTTGGTGGCCCAGGCAATTACATCTTCAAGATCATGATAGTACCCCGTGGTAGTAGCATCTTCGTAGTGGCCTTCACTTTGACCAAAACTGTTGGTGGTATCAAAACGCACCACGGTGTAGTGAGCATCAATAAAAACCGGGGCAATGGTGGCAAATTGAGTCTGGTTCATAACGCCACCTAAACCGTGCATAATAAACACCAGCCCACGTTGCTTTGGTGGCTGCTGCACTAACACGGCCATTTTTAGATTGTGGCGGTTATGAATGAAGTGCATTACTAATCCTACTTACCAAAGAAATATTCCCACCACTGGTGCAAGTGGGGCGAGACTACGCGTTCTTGGTTTTGGGCATCTAACCCTTGCTGCTCCTCTTGTACCGCTTCAGACTGATTTCCATTCTGAGGTAATTCCACAATGGTCTCACCAGGCTTCGCATAAGAAAAGTGCTCTCTGGCTTGCTTTTCAATATAATTATCAGTTTTTTGATAATTAATGTAGCGTTCTTGCACTGCTACCTCAAGTTTAATTTGATCAAGCTCACCTTGCCGTTGATCAAGCGCCCTGGCTTGAATTACCCCGCCCCACACGCTATGAGCCACTAAAAATACACTGTAGGCCAAAACCAATAATACCCCAAGATAATACAGAGGGAAGGTATTTGGTTTGGTACGCCGTGTTGGTTCTTGATAATGCGTGACTGACATTTACGCTTAGCATACCATATTTTATTGATTTCGAGATCAGTTATTTAAACACTGGTTAGATTTTTTGAAAATTGAAAATTTTTTCCTACCACCGGGGCTTTGGTGGAGGCGAATTATCATCCTGTTTGGGAGCATCAACCGCTTTTGTTTCTGTGGTAGGTTGTTTCCTGAGCTTAGTGGTTGAAGATTTTGTTTTTGTAGTGGTCACTACAATTGGGATTTCAGTTGATTTCTTGGTACGGAGCACATAGGCTGAAATTGCGGCAACAAGCAGCAAGGCTAGACCAACCACTAAAATAATGACCGAAGCCCAGTTTCTGGTGGTTGGCTCGGCTGGAGCAGGAGTACTTACATCAGGGACTGCAACTTCAGTTGGTGGTTGTTGAGGTGTTTGAGTAATAGTTTGTTTTATGGGAGCTTTGGGCTCGGTGGTTAGCGGAGCCGAAGCGAGTACAGCGTGAGCTGCAACTGGGGTTGCTTCAACAAAAGATTGATTAACATTACCATAGGCATCGAACGTATATACCACAAAGGTGTAGCGCACACCATTCTCCAACAATACTTGCATGGTGGTCTGACTGGCGGCAAGCGAGGCAGTTTTAATCAGTATATTATTTGCCGCAGTATAGACATCGACACGGTAACCAATAGCTCCACTGACAGCATTCCACCCTAAACTAACTCTTGCGTCGTGGGGTGTTGCTTTAACTACAGGCACCGCAATGCTAATAGCATTTGCTAAGGGCACTGAATCACTCAAAAATCCAGCTCCGCTATACACCGCAACATAGAATGTAGATGCAACGCTATCACCTACTTCTTGTGAAAAACTGCCATCGCCCAATGCCACAACTTCCCGAAACGCCACCGCTGCGCTATTGCCTAATGGGTCAGTAATGTAAATCCGCACAATGCTGCCCCCTGGCACAGCCCCTGTGGCCCCAACTACAGCGTCAGAAAGCCCTGGTTTATTTTGCTGCATGGTTAGTTTGGCGGCTACGGGTGGTGCTGGAATATGAGTAAGATCAAACAAGGTGATAGCACTAAGGTTTCCAGCCACATCCCGCACTACCAAAGCCACCACACCATCGGCTGGTGGGGTAATGGGGCCAGAGGTGAATGTACCAGTTGCGCTCACTACCACCGTATCGATTCTTTTACTCGGATCAACTACATGCCCATTGTACATATCGACAAACGTGCCCGATTCAGCTGCTCCGTCTAAGCCCACAATCATAGCATTCTGGTAGCGCAGTTTGGCTAAAACCACTGGAGCGGGCGCTAGGGAATCGATGGTGTAGCTTGAACTTACGGTGTAGGTATCGTTTATACCTACGGTGGTATCTAGGGCTTTTGCAACCACGCTATACTGGCCGTCTGGGAGGGTTGGAAGTATTACACCGGTTTGACTGGTATATGGAGCACTAGCCAGACCAAAAAACGCAGGGCTAACCGATACAGATGCCGTGTACGTTGCACCAGTCTTTAGATCGGTATAGGTTGCCTTGAGCACTGTGGGATTAGCTTGAAATGAGGTGTAGAGAGCACTGCTGACAGTGAACGCTACACTTGGGGTAGCAGAGGTAGAGCTAGATGGCCCGGGGCTAATCACAACACTAGAGATATCTAAGCGAGAATCTGCAGTGGGCACAAACTCAGGGGTGTAGCTGCCCGCAATCACTTGTTTTACCACGTAACGGTAGGCCGTTCCCATGGTAAAATCGATTGATGCATCGGTGTAATCTGGTATGAGAGTAGTGGCCAGAAAATTTGCTTCAGTTAGGATTGGCGGCGGGTTAGCGAGTGCGCGATATATTCTAAAGGTAGCTCCTGCCTCGGTTGCAGTCCAAGCAAGATGAGGCCGGTCACCTGATCCATGAGTAATACTCAGATTTGACACAATGGCCGGATATGTTTGATCAAATAACACTCCACTACTCACTATGGTTCCAGCACCTCCGGTATAGATGGCTTGTACCAACACTTGACGATACTGATCATCGCCAGTGGCCACGGTGCTAAATGAGCCATTTGCATTTGCTGGAGTTGAACCAAGTACCGTTATTCCATCGGAGGTTGAAACCTGAATGGTGATGCCAGGAGAAATCGACGAAGCCACAACTGCACCGGCCGAGCCAGACACAGAGTCAGCTACACCATGTGCATTATTGGTAAATAGTAATTTTGTCACATCTGGGGCTGGTGCGGTAACCAGTATGGTTTGAGTGCCGCTGGTCAGCTGAACCACTGATGTGGGGCGAGTAATGACGCTGAGCGTTGAAGTAGCGACACCTTTGCCTTTAACAAAGAACCCGCCACGCGAGTTACCGGTAGCAATGGTAATGTTAAATGTTTCATTGTTATTAGTGCATCCAACCGAAAGCAGGTCACCGGCATGGTCAGAAATAGTGAGAGCTACTTGGGTAGCAGCAGGAGCAGGGACAGCACAGCCATTTACATCTTCAATTTCTACCTCCATACGAGTGGATTGCTGGCCAATCACGATAGTTTGGGGATCGAGCGATACTGAAGGACGCAAAAAACTAGCCAGGTTGGTGGTGTAGATACTTAGTTGAGTGGCCGGGCCAACGGTGGTACAGTCCCCAGCCAAGGCTTTTGGAGCATGCCACAGCATCACTGGAACAGCACTCAACAGCACCACCATAAGGGTGCATGTACTTACAATTACACGACGAAACCGATTCATTCATTACTCCTCATTAATCTGAATAAAAAATCCACTATACCAAAATTAGAGATCGGGAATCCTTTTAAGTCCAAGCAATTGTTACACAAAAAAGAAACATGCCCCCATGTTCCCCCTAAGCACACTTCCGTTCTATTTTGTGATTGAGCCACATCTCCTGCTGCCCATAGATAGTGATAGTGGTCCTACCCATAGGTCATTGCGCAGTCACATCTAGACCCTACCAAGGCTTATGAGCGCTGTCAAGTTTTTCTTCATACTTATTGTTGCGAGCGGAAGTGAGCAACTAACGAGCAAAGCGAATATTGTTGCGAGCGGAAGTGAGCAACTAACGAGCAAAGCGAATATTGTTGCGAACGCATGTGAGCAACTAGAAGATACTACGGGCATGAGCCCGTGGAGCTTCATTCATATTTTAATTAATAAACGGACAAAGCTGGGATTTTTAGCTAATTCTGGTATAGTGACCGATATAGTCACTAAGTGCGACGGATTTTATCCTAAGCACTATAGTGCGATATAAGATTGAGTCTACCTTAGTCTGGCACATCACAACTAAATACGTATCTATATTCTGAAAGGAGGCCATCTTGTGTCAACGAATAGTCGGAAAGTCAAGACAGTCGATGAACTCCTAGCAGGCATGCTTGGAGACGAAACTCGTAACACTGCTCCAATCAAATCAAATGAACAGTTCAGGCTTTTATGCCTCATTCGTGAACAGTGCAGCAAAAATGGCATGTGCAATATGACGAATGGACAACTGGGTCGCGCTTTGGGCATTGAAGAGTCCGAAATACGCCCTTTGTTGGCTCAACTCAAATCCCGTGAGCTGATCGAAGCATCAGATTTTGGGCATAATAAAGGAGCATGCGATCAGTTTCAAATCGATCTAAGCATTTCACCTATAGCGTATGACGAAGAAGAGCTAAAGCCGAAAAAAAACTACGACATTGAATATTTGGTGCGAAAACACTCGGGTCCGAAAGGAGTTACAGAGAACATGGCCAACGTAAGAGACCTTCCAAAAGTAAGTTTGCGCTGCGCTACTGTTGCGATGGTGATTCACGCCATGCAGAGAGAAGGCCAGAACAAAGGAACGATTTCCGACATTGCGGATGTTATGGGAATAAGCGAATCAGAGCTGCAACAACCTCTGCGTGATCTAGTGAATACAAATACTGCGAGAAACGCCAATGGCCTTTACAAGCCTGGCCATCAATCGTCAGTTAAGATCGCTGGGACAAACGATCTTCGTTTACCGAAAGGTGTTGAAGCGCTAAATGGGATTTTAAACCTACCCAACGCCTCGCGCACGGCCAACTTAAATATTATCAGAGAGCACCTCTCCGAACAGCGCGGAGAAATATCATCAACAAACGCTCCCGTTGTAGCTGACGTGACTGCACAGCCACCAGCGCCGATTGAGCTGACCGATAGAGAAGAACCCGAAGAACCATCTGAAAACTTGGCAGACCGAGCAGCGCCTGCTGTTATGCCACAAGGAGACACCGATACCATGAATACTTTGAATGCGGATAACAACGCTCTAAGCAACGGGCCAAAGCCAACACATAAGACTGCGAAGACTGGCGCGAGCCCGTTTATATATGAGCGGCTCGGAGATGAGCAGTTCTGGGCCAAGTTCCAAAACGAGGAGCACAGCATTAGCCGACCCTCGATGATCAAAGAACTGTTGTCTGAATTGCATCAACAGGGTATTCAATGCTCTAAATCAACCATGGGTACTACTATCGACAAACTGACTCGGCTGGGAGTGTTTTCTGTTAAAAGAGTTGGTAAATTATCATTCCTTACCAAGGAGGATCTGACTAAAATCCCCACTTCCAGACACGAAAAAAACGGGACAGAGAGCCCATCGCATGACACACGTAAAGACCAAACCCACGACGGCTCAACACTTCCTACACCTAACGCCAATCTGCCGAGAGACGAGGAAGACGGTGATACTCCCCAAGAGCCCGTGTTGCCAAACACCGCACCTCATACATCGGTCGGAATAAAACAACCCACTGCTTCCCCTGTCCTTCCAGAACCTACCCCAGCTAGCCCGAGCAGAGGCGGAACTGAGTCGCTCGATTTCCTTGAGGCCTTGGCCATGGTTGGGGCAGCGGGAAACTATCTTGTTTCAGAAACGCGGGCTATCTTTCAGCTCACAAACGCCACCTCTGCCGGTTTTGCTCTAGACAAGCTGATTGAGCAAGAAAAAGCATTGATGGGCGAAATTGTCCAGAAGGTTTCCGACTTAGCCCGCATCCGCAGCCTCCAAGACCTCCTCCATAAGGATGGCTTAGACAAGATCTACGATTCAGTAGCCAAAAAAGGAGAATGATGTAACCAGGCCCCCGTACACACGGGGGCCTGAAACATACTCAAGAACTATAAATTGTGGTATAATTTGAATACTTGAATCAGTATTTCTTATTTCAAGACCGGGGCTCGTCAAGCAACGGCTAACAATCGGCTCATGTAAATTCGCGATTATATGGTAATTACTCTCTGATGTTCGTAATTACTTAGCCTGCTTGCGCAGCCCTCACTCCGCCACTTCAGACGTGGCCTTGTTCGGGCTCGTAGCTCAGTTGGTTAGAGCAGATGGCTTATATCCATCCGGTCGCAGGTCCGAGTCCTGCCGAGCCCACCATGAACCATTCATTACATTCAGGTTCACGGCGACGCCACCTATTATTTTTCGATGTTGTGCCAGAAATATGCAAGCTAGTTCCTGAGCAGTGTACCGGAGCAGAGCGATTGGTACGCTGCCGTTCGAGCATCAGTCACAATTCAAAAAATTGCTTTTATTTTAAACAACTCTCTTGGCCATCTCATCAGTTCTGATACAATTCAATTATGATCAAAAAAGTGCTCATTGCTTTTGGTATGCTAACGGTTCTCGCAATAGCTGGAGCTGTGGGCTTTGAGCAATATTATGCCGAGCAAATGCTACCAGGCATTACTATTGATGGTCATTCCTTAGCTGGACAAAACCAAGCCGGTGCTCGTGAACAGCTGCTGCAATCTGTCCGCAAATACGAGAAAGATGGCCTGACCTTTGCCGTTGGAAATCAAACCGTACATGCCTCGTATGCCGATATGGGCATGCATTTTGATATAGACACCGCTATTGATCGCGCGTATAGCACCAGTCACAGTACCATCCCGGGCCAAGGTACCTTGACTGTGCTTTTATCTCTTATAACTGGTCATACTGTGGTTCCTCTGCCCCTGATAGTAGATCAAAAAATAGAACAACAGTATATTGACAATACGCTGCACGCTACGTTCTCCAAGAAACCAGTTGACGCCACCCTGCACATTACTGAATCGAGCGTAGATGTTTTACCTGATCAAAGTGGTACCTGGGTTTTGGATGATCAATTAAAGGCAGCTATTATTACATCGGTCATAGAGCACTCCGCACGAGTAGCTGTTCCGGTAGAGACCAAACCAGCCGATGTGATCCCTTCTGCTCTTACCACCGCTAAAACAGAAGCGGAGGCGTTCTTTGCTCGAAAGATTGTACTTTCGGCAGCAGATAAGAAGGTGGTGCCCTCCAGAACAGAGCTTGCCGATTGGCTCTTAATTGACCCAAGTGGAGACACGCCTCATGCTAAAATTGATGGAGAAAAAGTAAAGAACTACCTCACCCAAGTGGTAGCAAGAAAGGTGAACCAGCACCTAGCTGATCAGTTGCTTGATCCAAATGAAGGGGTAATAAAAGCTGGGTCAGATGGCATTGTGTTAAAGGTAGACGATTCAGTCACCGCCATCATGGACGCAATTCAACAAGATAATAGTAATGCCATTATTACATTAGCCGTGGACGTTAAAAACAAATCGAGCATTACGGTTGACCCTCAAGATGGCAGTACTCCAGGTCGAGTTGAAAACAAATACATTGAGATTAATCTAAGCAAACAACGACTGTATTTGTATGAAGGTCAAACGTTTGTCAATAGTTTTCGGGTATCTACTGGCAAATGGAGTACCCCCACTCCTACTGGCACATTTGCTATTGCCAATAAAATGGGTACTGCCTACTCTAACCCGTACGATTTGTATATGCCGAAGTGGAATGGTCTTTCAGGAGATAGCATTAAAACGGGTGAATACGGCATCCATGGCTTACCCTACCGCGGCAATTGGATAGAAGGAGAGGGCCATATTGGCACTCCAGTTTCACATGGATGTATTCGGTTGGGTAAAGGTAATGATCAATATGTCTACGACTGGGCCACTCTTGGCACCCCAGTATTTATTCATTAATCTTGACACTTTCCAATAAATTTGTATAATACAACTAAATTGCTCTTAAGCGGTTCTTTAACGTAACACGTTCACTCTTCTCTGTTTTTTTCAGGAGGTTTTATCATGCAATGGCCAGTCATAATTGTTGCTGGTTTGGTCGGTATTGCACTTGGCATTTCCAAAGCCCTCACTTTGGCCCTGCCCTATAGTAGCCGGTAAGCTACTAAGTGCGACGGATTTTATCCTAAGCACTATAGCAAATGGTACGTTGCTAAGTGGTTTACCAACCACTATAGCAAATGGTACGTTGCTAAGTGGTTTACCAACCACTATCGCACCAAAAACAAGCCGAGTATACCACTGTCCCAGAAATCACTTTGCATGTCCTGCCATCAGCCAGAGATACCAATAGCTGGTCGCATGGCACAATGCACAAATCCTGATTGCTCAAGATCGAAGCCGATTAAATACAGCGTGACGGATCCCGCTGCGTTCAGCGAGTTCCAATGTATGATCTGATTGTTACCTTGCTTTACCATGGAGGTTCGATATGAACGAAACCGATCCAAGCGGCCTAAGCATTCTGAATCTGGTGCTGACTCTAGGTGCGGGGCTGTTGGGCCTACTCATCGGTGCTGGTGTTCTGATATTGCGCCAGAATCATCACCCAACGCTTCCGCTTCAACCAGAAATCATCACACCCACTTGCCCGGGTTGTGGGCAGCAAAAGAAATTGACTGTTCATGGCACGTCTGTCTGTGAGACGCAGTCGTGTCCTTTTTCAACCTCGTTTATGACCAGCAATAGGTGAATAATGACACTTCATTTTGATTAGGCCGCCCAATTTTCGGGCGGCTGTCTTTTTTTGTCCAAAGTGCTACTTAAGTCGATTTAACTGCCTGCTTAATAGCCTCTGGCTCATACCCCACTACTACCTTCTGTCCCTCGTCTGAGCGCACTACTACAGCTGGTACCGTCCATTGGCCAGTTAGCTCAACCAATTTTTCCATCAGTTCTGGATTATTAGTGATATCAATTTCAGTCATTGCTACGTTGAGGCTTTCTAGTAATTCTTTGGCAGCCCGTGAGTGGGGATCATTTTGTATTACATACAATTCAACAGTGGTGTCTGGCATACTTTTCCTTACTCTTGTTTAAATACTTTTCAGTAACCCTCGAATAGTAGCATAGGCATCAAGAATATGTAACACTTCAGAAACATCGCCTGGTCGGTATTCAATGCCACCCTGGCTCTCTACCATAGATTTTACTTCCACGTCAGCATCTTCACCACAGCTAATCAGTGAATGTTGTTGTTTATTGGTCCATTGCAACAGTGGTAACACAAACCGGCTGTTGCCAATACTGACCACCGTTACGTCAGATTTAAGGGTGTGCATAATGGTTTCTGCAGCCAGAACATCGGTAGCATCGGCGGGACGAATAATAGAGCCCCGAGTACCCAAATGTATAAATTCAATCATGTCTAAGTATTGATGCACCTTTTCCACATCCCACACTCGCTCATCAGTGGTTTTACTAAATAGCACTCCGAGCTTTGGATCTTTGGCTAAAAAGTAGTTCATGGCGTAGCGTTCTATGGCGGCAACATCTTCTTTAACCAAATCGGCTAGGGCAGTAGCTAATCCCTTGACTAGTTCTACGGCTGCTTCTTTATCAAGATTGTTGGTCAGGGAACGGGCATAGGGATGTACTCGAATACCGGCAGAGTACTCGGTGGAGCAATAGTAGAACCGGTCCCTAAACTCTGGCTCACTAATTCGAGTGGCAGCCGCAATGGCCATCCGTTCCAATACATGTACTAACTCCAGACGCATGCCCACGGTGTAGTCTTTTTTTTCTTTATTGCCGACTCCTAAATAAAGACCCAGGCCAGATTCATAAATCATGCTCACCTGGCCGGAGGCAATTGGGGCAGTACCAACCAGTGCGGCTGTCAGCATTGAGGTTACATCGGCTGATTCATGCGATAAAATTGTCACATGAGCTTTTGGATTGGCGCTCAGGAATGAGCTAAACGCTTGCGAGGCCCCCGGGTTGATCTGAGGAATCTCATGCTCTTTTAGGAGGGCGTCGTTAATGTGAAAGAAAATAAGCTGTTCTGCTGGAAATTTATATTCCAGCATGTGGGCGGCAATTTTTAGATCTTCGGCACTAACCCGGGTAAATAAACTAAGTAGTGCCGCTTTTTGGGCATCGGGCAGGGCTCCTAAGAGACTTTCTGCTTTGTCCTGCAACTGATCTCGAGCCGTCTGGGCGTTGTGAGCCAACAACTCATCCAGTGGCTGCAAATCTTGCACAATGGTGTTTAATTTTTGCAACTTAGACAGCTCAAATTTAGTTGCCACTTGGTCAATAATTTTAATTAGGTCTTCTTTGGTAGCCATATATAGTTATCATACTACGCCGAAGATAAAAGTGGAATTAATTAACGAACAGGAAAAGGAGTCCGCTGTTCTAGTATTAGTTCTTCAGGATACCAATGCGAACGCAGTTGGCCGACCAAGAAAAATGAGCCAGTGATAATAATGAGATCATCAGAGCTTGCGTGCCTTAAAACATGATTAAGGGCTTGCCGTGGATTTAGTATAACCGTGCATGAAGCCGATGCTTTAAGATATTTTCTCGATTTCTGCATTAGTATCTTTGGATCAGCAGATTCCCGCAGAGGGTTATTGAAGCCGGTCAAATATAGATGATCTGCAATTGGAGCAATTACTTTCAAAATGCTTTCGCTATCTTTATCGGCTGCTATACCCACAATAAGATGTAATTGCTTATATGATTGCGTGCGTATATCTGTGACTAGCGCTCGCATTTTAGCCCGATTATGCGCCCCATCTAATATCACCATTGGGTGCTGCACCATTATTTCAAAACGGCCTGGCAGATGAACGACCCAATTTTGACGCTCAAGTAATTCACCTGAAACACCACATGCTTGAGCCACTCTTTTGGCTAAACGGTTGTTTGTTTGATGATAATCTGAGCTAGACTCAATACTATTACATGTCACATGTTGCTCTCTACATACCTCTGCAAATATCTTCTGTAAAGCGGGGCGCTTTTCGGCAGAGAAAAACTGGCAGCCTGGCTTAATGATGCCGGCTTTATCACGGGCAATTTGATGAAGCGTTTTGCCCAATATAGCAGTATGATCGTAATCAACCCCCGTAATCGCTACTACTTTAGGATGAGGAATAATGTTAGTTGCATCATACCGGCCGCCAAGCCCAACCTCCAGAATGGCCCAGTCACACGCCATGCGCTCAAAATAGCGCAGTGCCAGCACGCTAAATACTTCAAAATATGAGGGCGCGCCATAGGGGCTTTGCTCTGAAGCCTTACTGATAATTGGCTTTATCTCATCTACCAAATCGGCAAACTGCAGTGGGTCAATACACCAACCATCAATCACCAATTTCTCTATAGAGGTAGAAACGTAAGGTGAAGTAAATAGTCCACACTTCTTGCCTGAAGCCGAGATCATTTGCTGCGCAAGACTGGCCACACTACCCTTACCCGCGGTACCTCCAATATGTATGATGTTTAGATGATTCCCTGGTTTACCACAAAGCTCCCATAAAAACTGGGCTCGATTCAAAAAAATCTGCGGATTTTTGACTGGAGCAACGTGATATTGGTCAGCTTGCAAGCTTTCTAAATACCGTACCGCTTCAAAATAACACTTATATTGATCACTCATACTGCCAGTTATACTGTATTTGAGCTCAATTGTCGAACGCCCCACAGGTCCACCAGCTGGCGGAGGGTGACCACAAACTTTGGAACACCTTTATTGATTTTGTTCTGGATCGGTACCCCAAGCTGAAGCAAATCAACGACGATTCAGAAAGCGATATCAATCTCTCAGATTAGGCATGTCAAAAGACTGAATGCTAGAACATTCATAACTCGAAGCAGATTTTCAACAGAGTAATATGATAGTTTTGCATGTCCTGATCTGGAATGTCAGCCTCAAAATATTTCAGCACATCTTATAATTCAATCGTGAGTGTATAGCGTCATCACACTGTATTCCTTCGTTGTTAGATATTTGGTTACTCTCATGAGTTTATGGATTAAATCATAATATTAATAAAGCCACGAGTTTATCCAAACATGATGCGCTAACCAAGTGACGCTGAGTGGTGAGCCAATAGCTAAAGGTAAAAAATACAACCCGGATGTAATGAATAAAATCACAAGTCCTGTAACAATCCAAGGGTGTTTCTGCCACCAGTGAGATAACCAATAAACAGTGATAGCCAATGCGAACCAATAGGAAGGTAGGTAATGGTATAAAAATAAAACTCTATGTACCAGCACCCAAGGCAACCAGAACGCACCATATCCGAGCAGTAAAGGCACCAAAGGATGGCCAATAATTGACTGGCCTAACATTCTTCTTCGCACCAAATATCCGATACTCCCGAGTACTGCTAGAGTACTGCTCCACAGTAACAACGGGTTTCCAAGAACAATTACAGTCCGCACTAAATTATCTGAATAAGAATAATACAGCAACACTGACCTCAGCTCAAGTGGCCATGTCCACCATTTAGAGCTCCACGGATGAGTTTCTTGTAGAGTTACCTGATAACGCCATGCCTGTTCATGCCATTGGATCAAACCTGTAATTGGATGAGCAACGTGACCAATGAGCTGACCCGACAATACAACAATAAGATAAACTACTGCTGACCAAACTAAACTGAGACAAAACTTTTTTAATGTATTATGACGCCACGTAACATACCCTATCGGCACAACTACCAGAACTGCCAACCATTTTGTTGCTATGGCTAACCCTATAAGGGTAGCGACCACTGCTAATGAAGGCTGAGTTAGACGTTTATATGTAGCAATACAAAAGGCAGACACAATAAGGAGAAGCAGCATTTCATCGAGCAAACCAACCCGGGAATACGTAATTAAAATCGGTTCAATTGCCAATAAGGTCATTATGACCACGCCACCAACCAAATCCTTTTGCCACTTTGACCACCATAGTCCACTTATTCCCACTATCCCAATACCCGATATTGCTGGGATGAACCGCCATCCGAGCGGATTATCACCAAATAGCCATATCCCAATGGCAAGTAAGAATTTGCCAAAAGGCGGGTGGACATCAAAAGAAAGAATATGATGTAAAAAATCT
>OBEQ012679197.1_pt1 | contig 18011 bp, 11 predicted proteins | sample 1670901 | NCBI WGS metagenome assembly OBEQ01 (sample SAMEA104232315, study PRJEB22302) | groundwater metagenome | biome: forest; feature: aquifer; material: groundwater | place: USA | collected 2011-08-07 | depth 5.4 m
ATCTGCGCTCTTGGTACCTGCTGAACCCCATGGCGGTAGTGATCGATGGGATGCGTTCAGTTGTGCTCCACGCGCAGGCCCCTGGAATCGGCGAGCTATGTCAGGCCACCGCGATCGTGCTGGTCTTGAGTATTGGCGCGTACCTGTACTTCAAGCGGGTCGAAGTCAAATTTGCCGACTTGATTTAGTGGTGACGCAAAGGACCGTTGATGAGTACAACAACCAAGCATCCAATAGAACTCGCGAACGTCTGGAAGCGATACCAGATCGGTTCGCACGACAGCTTGCGCGACGCGCTGCCAGGCCTCCTCCGGCGCTGGACGCGGCGAACAGATGCCGGCACGCCGGAGGGCGAGTTCTGGGCGCTTAGCGATGTCAGCTTCCATGTCCGTCAGGGTGAAACGTTAGGCATTGTCGGTTCAAACGGAGCCGGCAAAAGCACGATTCTCAAACTCCTCTCCCGCATCACGACACAGACGAAGGGTGCGCTGCGCGTGCATGGCCTGCTGGCGGCCCTTATCGAACTGGGCGGCGGCTTTCATCCAGACCTCACCGGCGAAGAAAACATCTACCTTCAAGGGACCATGTTGGGGTTGCGCCATCGGGAGATCCGCCGGCTCTATGACTCGATCGTGGCCTTCTCGGAGCTGGAGAAATTTCTGAAGACGCCGGTCAAGCGCTACTCCTCTGGCATGGTGGTGCGCCTGGGTTTTGCGGTGGCGGCCCACGTCCACCCGGATGTCCTCCTGATCGACGAGGTGTTGGCGGTAGGAGATCTGGCGTTTCAGCAGAAGTGCTTCCGGCGCATCGACGAGCTGCGGCAGGCGGGCACGACGATGATTTTCATCTCGCATAACCTTGAAGCTGTCCAAAAGCTCTGCGACCGCGTTCTGCTCCTGAAGGAGGGCCGGGTGATCGGTGAGGGCACGCCAGCCGAGATGATCCGCCGCTACCACGATGACGTCTCGATGCGAACAGCTCGCACAACACCCGTCAGCACCGCGACCGCTGAGAGCGCCTTTCAAATTGACGAGATTGCACTGCGGGATTCTAGTGGCAATACCCTAGAAACCCTCGAGAGCGGAACCCCCTTAAGGGTGGAGATGGCGTTTACAACGCGCCGGCTCATCCGCCAGCCGGTGGTGCGCGTGGCGATCGAGCGGCTCGATGGCTTGCTCTGCCACGCGACCACGACGCGATCAGACCATACGCTGCCCGAGGTGCTCACCGGAGCGGGCACGCTTACGCTCGAGTATCCATCACTGAACCTCTTGCCAAATCTCTATCAGGTCACCGTTGAAGTCTTCGAAGAGGGTAATCCCATCCCGCTCGCTGCTGTGCGACAAGGGCACTGCTTCCAGATCACGACCGACCATCACGAGCAAGGCGCTGTGCACCTGGACCATCACTGGACGATGAACGGTCATCAGGCGGCATAATGGGCCAGCGACAGTCCCCACGTGCGGTGAGCTTGCAAAGACACGCGATGGATTGGCTTGGTGCGCGAACATCCAGCATCCCTGGGATGCGTGCAGTCAAGCGCGGCGTGCAAGATCATGCGATGGCATGCGGCATCAGTTATTGGATGTCGTCGCGTGCGTCCAGCACAGAGTACACCATGCTGGTGTATCACCGGGTGGTTGAACAGCCAGACCCATTCTATTCGTACGCGACGTCTCTGAACGTGTTCGAGGCGCAACTGGCCATGCTGAAGCGGTTCTGCGCGGTCGTGGCGCTAGATGAGGTCATCGAGCGTCTTGAGGCTGGTCGCCCGCTGCCAAAGCGCTGCGTGGTCCTCACGTTTGACGACGGATTTCGTGATACGTACACGCTAGCCTGGCCGCTCCTCAAACGCCATGGCCTTCCGGCGACGCTGTTTGTCGCCGTGCAGGCGCTTGATGAAGGCGTGCTGTGGCCGGATCTGCTGCGCGCTATGATCCGACAGACGACCGCGCAGCGCGTTGTGCTGAACACGCTGAATGATATGGTCGTCGATCTCGCTGATCTGCCGCAGCGTGTTGCAGCGGTCTCGCAATTGGGTGAGCACTTGAAAGCGGTGTCCAACGTGCTGAAAGAGCGTGCTCTGGATGAGCTCGTCGCTAAACTTCTTGACTGCTCGCGGCAGGAGGTGTCTGTGCCAGGCCTGATGCTGTCCTGGAATGAGGTGTGCATCCTGGCGGAGGAGGGGATGACGATCGGTTCTCACTCCCTCACGCATCCGATTCTCAGCCGCCTGTCGTTACCGGAGGCTGAGCACGAGATCCGCGGTTCGCGACAGCGCCTGGAGGAGCATCTCAGCCGACCCGTTCAACACTTCGCCTATCCCAATGGACAGCTGGCCGATTTCTCCGAAGGTATTCGGGAGATAGTGCGCTCCGCAGGCTACCACAGCGCTTGCACCACGGTGTATGGCATGAACTCGCGGACACACGATCGCTACATGCTTAGACGTATTAGCGGCGGCCTCATGTCGGTACGCGCCTTGGCGCGTGTCATGGTAGAGGCGACCCATCTGAATCACGGCAATGGGACGACATGAGTGAGCCACTCGTTAGCGTGATCATTGCAACCTATAACCGGGCGCGCTATCTGCCGGAAGCGATCGAGAGTGTCCTGGTGCAAACCTATTCGCACTGGGAGCTGCTCGTTGTCAATGACGGTTCAACGGATCGGACGCCAGAGGTCATCGCGCAATATGCCGCTCGCGATGCGCGGATTCGGGCCATCCATCAGTCCAATGCCGGGCTCTCCGCAGCACGCAACGCTGCGCTGCGCGTCGCACAAGGAGAGCTTGTGGCATTTCTCGATGACGATGATCGCTGGTTGCCAGCAAAACTCGCCAAGCAGGTCGAACGCTTTTGTCAGGAGCCTGCGTTAGGGTTGCTCTATACCCGTTGTCTCGCCCAACGCGGTGGTGTGACCATTGCGACCTGGCCTGAGCGGCCAAGGGCGAACACGTTTGCGCAGTTGTTTGACCATAACTTCATCAATGTCCCGACGGTGATGGTTAGAAAAGCCTGTCTTGACGCGGTGGGAGGTCGCTTTGGTGAGCGCCTGACATCTTCGGGAGATTACGATCTCTGGCTGCGCATGGCGCGCCGATATCCATTCGGTATGCTCGATGAGGTGCTCGCGGTGTACCGGCTCCATGATGGAAATATGTCATCGAATCTGCCCCAGCGCTGCAAGAACAACGCACGTATCTTTCAGCTGATGTTGCATGATCGGCCGGCGGGCTACTCGCGTGCGCGCATCATCCGACGGATAGCTATCACCTATGGCCGGTTCGCAAGAGAGCTGGAAGCGCAGGCCCAATATCGAGAGGCCGCCTGGCTGCATCTCCAATCGGTTTGGACGTATCCATTGGTCGGTCTCCTGTTCTGGGATCAGGAAACGGAAAGCATGCGCTGGGCAGCTCCCTACCGGCTCTTCAAGCCCTACGGCATGATTATGAGGTGTGCGTTCAGAGGTGTGGTCGCCGCCTCCTTCCTGCGGCGGGTTCGAGAACAGGCGAAGGCGTTCCTGTGGGCGGCGGTCATCTTCTTCCGATATCTGCTGCAGCTTCTGAAACGGCAACCGAGAAGCAACCACCGGACCGGAGTTGTCACCTACGAGTTTTTCCATGAGGAGCTGGGCGGCTTCGGCGGCTATGGGATGACGGTGAAGAACATCACGAGCTACTGCAACACGACCGCCAATGCTGTGACGCTTGATGTCCTCATGACGAAAAAACAGCCAAAGAACAACGCGATTCGTCGCGTCCATAATGCGAACGTCTTATTCCAATGGCAAGAGCGAGGCGGGGTTATGCGCAATACGCTTGATCGGCTCCGCTATGGTGCGCTCCTCGACCGGAGACATCTTGGGCTCCTGCTCACCATCGAGTACTACCAAGGCTATGAATCCATTTTGATGGCACTGCCTCGGACGCCGGTAGTGATCTGGATTAAGGATCCCCGGCCGTCAGAAGATTGGGAGCAGATTGCGACGGTACCGCTCGAGCTCGAGACAGAGAATATGCTGCGGCCGGACGCGCGTGCAGCCTATACGGAGCGCATCCGGACGTCGCTCCATCGACTGCTCGATACTGCGCGATGGTCTGGCCGGCCTGTGCGGTTCGTCCATCAAGCCGCATGCTTGGTACCGAAAGCGCGCACACTCTACGCGCTACCTTCGATGTCATCCACGGCGCTGATGACGCCTGTTCACGTACCGCCGATCATTGTTAAGAAGTCGCCGCGACCGCAGGTCTGCTACCTTGGACGACTTGAGCCGATCAAGCGGCCCTGGATTGTCTGGGAACTTGCGAAGCGGCTGCCAGATGTCGAGTTCTATGTGGCCGGCACCACGCGATTTCCAGCGATCATGGATCCCATCATCCAGCGGTATCAAGATGTTCCGAATCTCCACATGCTTGGACTGGTGGAAGGCGCTCAGAAGGAGGCGTTGCTGCAGAGCAGTTGGTTGCTCATCAACACAAGCGTCCACGAAGCGTTGCCGGTGACATATTTAGAAGCATTCGCGGCCGCAACACCGGTTGTTGGCTGCCAAGACCCTGACGGACTCGCGCAGCGATTCGGGCGATATACCGGAGAGATTCTCGGGGAAGGACTTGATGAGCAGAGCCTTGGTCGATTTGAGGACGCGCTTCGCGAACTACTCGCAAATGAAGACGAGCGGCGCAGCAAAGGTGAAACCGCGAGGCGCTATGTGGAGACCGTTCACTCGTTTGAGCGATTTGAGCAAACCATCAGAGACATGCTTGAGCAAGGACAGATTGGTGGTGCTGCCGAACCGGTCCGCACTCGGATAAGTGCAGATCGTGCAGCGGATGGAAGGCCATTGAAGATCACGGGGATATCCTCATGACGATCAGAGCAGATCGCCGGCCGCTAAGCAACGCAGCGCTAGGGGGTGGAAGTCGCCCAAGGGACGCGAGGCCGTTGCGGGTGTTGTATGTCACGGAAAGCGGACAACTGTTCGGATCTGAAGCTTATGTCCTGAATCTCGTTCGCGGGTTTGATCGCACGCGCCTGATACCGGTCGTCATCGTCGGAACGCCCGGAGAGCTCGTGGATCGGCTCCAGGTGGGGGGCATTCAGACCATCGTGATTCCGCACGGACCGAATGCGGGAAAGCAGACTTTGTGGGATGTGATCGCGGTGAACTGGAGGCTGTGGCGGCTGATTCAAACAGAGTGCATTGATGTCGTGGAAGCGAATACGACGGCCGCCCTGCCGTTTGTCGTCTGGGCGGCGAAGCTGGCCGGAAAGCCGCTCGTTGTGCGGATTATGATGACAAACTGGCTCGACCTCAGCGTTCGATGGCTGCTCAAATTTGCCGATGTGATTACCTACGAATCATTGGCGGTCTGCGCTTCGTTGACGCAGAAGCGGCGATCGGATCTTTTGTTACGGATTCCCACGTCGAGGATGCGGCTGATTCGTTCCACCAGGATACTGACGGATTGGAACAGCCAGGAAACTGGAGAGGCGTTCCGGCATGAACTCGGTGTGGGAGCGGAGGTGCCACTCATTGGCATGGTGGCGGCGCTGAGCCCTCGTAAAGGGCAGGCCACGCTGATTCGAGCGATGCCGAAGATTCTAGAGCACTATCCTGAAGCGAAAGCGGTCTTTGTCGGTGCTCCATACAAACAGCGGGAGCAGGATTTTCAGTACGTCGAGTCGCTCAAAGAGTTGGCGCGCACGCTGCGGATTGATCATGCGGTAGTTTTTATGGGATTCCGGTCGGATATCCCTCAGATTCTTCCAGCGCTCAATGTGGCAATACTGCTCAGCACACGTGAAGCAGCAGGCAGCGTGCTCATTGAGTACATGATCTGTCGGCGGCCAATCGTTGCAGCGCACACTGAAGGTATCCCGGAAACAGTTGGAGAAGAAGGGGCAGCGTTCTTGGTACCTCCTGATGATTTCGCACAGGCGGCTGAGGCCATTGTGCGCATTTTGCGCGATCCGGCGCTAGCAGCCCGCATGGGAGCGATTGGCCGACAACGCGCGGAGGAACGGTTCTCCGCATCGGTGGTTGGGCAAGAGTGCGAGCGTCTTTATCGTGAACTGCTTTACCGGCAGCGACCGGGCCTTCGTGAGCCAGAGGGCGCATTGCCGAGGCGCAAACATGTCGGCCGTGAGGTGGTGACGTGAAGATTGCAATCGTTGCCCCAGAGGTCTTCCCGGTGCCGCCGATCCGCGGAGGCGCGGTCGAAACCAACATCGAAGAGTGCTCACGCCATCTCACAAGGCATGAGGTTCACATCTTTAGCATCGCCGATCCTGCGCTGCCGCGAACCGAGAGCCAGGATCATCGAACGTACCACCGGTGGGTGCGCAGTTGGTTGGACCGACTCCTGCTGTGTAGTTGGAAGCTGCCGACTAAAGACCGTGGGTCGATCTGGTACTTCTGGCCCTATAGCCGGTGGGTTGCTCATCACCTGCGTGAGCTCCAGCCGGACGTGATCTGGGTCCATAGCCGCATGCCGTTTATCCCCTGGCTGCGCCGCGCAGCACCTCGGGCTCGGATCATTCTTTCAATTCACAACCTGAATAACCTCGAAGGATCACAGCCTTGGCAGCCTCGGTACACGGCCGCTTGTGACGTCATCGCGGGCGTTAGCGATTTTATCCGTGATGCGATTGCTGCGCAGCATCCGGCCTGCACGGCGAAAAGTCGCACGCTCTACAACGGTATAGATTCCAGCTCCTTCGCCCCACACTGGATGCGGACAGCGGAGCGGGAGCGCCTACGTCAAGAACATGGACTCTCAGCTGGACCAGTCATTCTCTTTGTAGGACGACTGGTCGAGGTGAAGGGGGTCCATGTTCTCCTAGAGGCATTCAAACGTTTACTCGCCGATGGAACGTCGCAAGCGACGCTCCTCATTGTCGGGAGTCACACCTTTTCCGATGAACAGGTGACACCCTACATTAAGAACCTCCGCCATCTGGCAGAGAGCTGTGGGGATCGAGTACGGTTCGTCGGCTATGTCTCTCGCGAGGAGATCGGCCGCTATTTTCTCATGAGCGATATCGTGGCGTTCCCCTCGATTTGGCAGGAGCCGTTTGGTACCGTCATTCTAGAAGCCATGGCTTCTGGTCTACCAGTGGTGGCGTTTGCGCGCGGGGGGACTGTCGAGGTGATCCACCACGAACGTGATAGTTGGTTAGTGTCAAACGGGGTCGATGAGGTTGAAGGGTTCGCGGAAGGTTTACGCGCTCTTCTGACCAATCCGTCACTGCGCGAATCGTTAGGGCGTGAAGCTCGAGCCATGGTTGAACAGCGCTTTACCTGGCCAGTCATCGCCAAAAAATTCCTACAGCTATGTGAGGAAGCAGATCACACGGATGGCTCAGTCGACTCGTCATCAAGGGTGGAGAAGATGCGCGGACAGTCATCCTCCGTTGCACCGAAGGCGCCATTACGGGTACTCATCGCCGAGTCTGGCAGCGGATTTGGCGGAACAGGAAAGTATCTGCGTGAATTAGTGTCCTTATTGGATCCGACTCGCTATTGCGTCACGGTGGTTGCGGCAGAAAAAGGTCCTTTTATCGAGCAGGTGCGCGCCGAAGAAGCCCGAGTCCTTATCCGACGCGCCTGGCGATTTCCATGGGCTGAGTCGCTGATGCCACGCACGGCTCTGGTATTCGCCTATCCGCTCTATGGGCTCGCGAGTCTTGCGCAACTGCTATGCGTCGTCCCAGGGATCGCGTGGTGGTTACGACGCGAACGCATCCAGTTGGTCCATTTAAATAACGAAATCCTCTCGCATCTGCCGCTCTTGTGCGCGGCGCGGCTGGTTGGGTGCCGCGTGGTGTGCCATCTCCATGGCTGGCGGCTCTTCACGCGCACTGAGCGCTGGGCGGCCCGCTATGTCGATACCTTCGTCTGTGTGACTGAGGCCGGGGCGCGCTTCCATCGTGACCAGCTCGGCGGCAGCAACGTGCTCACGATTCCCAATGGACTTCGGCTCAACGGCCAGTTGGCTGACCTGACGGTGAAACGCATCGATCAACGGCGGCAGTTAGAGCTGTGTAATGAGCAGATCGCCGTTGCCCTTCTCGGTCGGCTGGTGCCATGGAAAGGGCATGTAGTGTACTTGCAAGCGCTTGCCCAAGCGATGCGGTTGAATCCGCATATCGTCGGATTAGTAGTCGGGAACGACCCCACCCCAAGCCAGCAGCATCTCATACAATTGAAACAAGTCAGCGCGTCGTTGGGGATTGCATCGCGGGTGAAATTCCTCCCGTGGCAAGAAGATGTCTGGTCGCTCTACGCGGCCGCGGATGTGGTGGTGCATGCTTCGGTCCAGCCAGAGCCGTTTGGGTTGGTGATTCTTGAAGCGATGGCGGCTGGACGGCCAGTTGTTGCGACCAAAGCCGGGGGAGTGGTCGATCTGGTGGTGGAGAATGTCACAGGCGTCTTGGTCCCACCGAGCGATGCGTCAGCATTGGCCTCGGCGATCGTGCGGCTCAGCACCGATCGCGCATGGGCCAACCACCTGGCGCGCGCTGCGCAGGAGCGAGCGCAGACCGTCTTTACCATGGAGCGTAACGCCACCCAAGTAGCGGCGTTGTACGACCGATTGCTTGGTCAATCATCATCTGTACGGGAGGCGCATGACGACGACGGCAATTGAGCGGCCAAAACCCATTTTCTCTCCGCTCGTGCTTGGACTGTTCCTCATTGCGATCGGCCTGATGGCCTGGGTGACCCAAGAAGACATCCACATCCCGACCAGCGTCTTGCTGGCGATCATTGGTGGTTCCTCCCTCGCCATTTTTGTCACCGGGTTGATGCAGCCGGAAATTCCGCTCTTAGCGCTCGCGGCCTATCTGCCATTTAGCCGCTTGCTCATCGGAGGTTTTAGTGGATTTGCCACGGCCGTGAATTTCACGAACGTGCTCATGATCATTGTGATCGTAGGGCATGTGTTCCAGTCACTCGCCCAGCACCGGCCGCTTTTTGAGCGCAGCGCCATGAACGTGCCCACGTTTCTGTTTTGCGTTCTCGGGTCGATTTCACTCATCCGAGGGATGACGGCTGGCTACGGAGCAGACTACGCGGCGATGTTTATTATCCCGCTCAAGCGGTGGCTCACCCCAGTGGTGCTGTACTTTCTGACCTTTAATATCGTGCGGGATCGACTGATGGTGCGCCGCCTCGTGGTCATCATGATGATCGTGGTGACCGTCGCAGCGCTCATGGCGTTTAAAGAGTATATCGATATCGGTCCAAACTCCAGCCTCGACAGTTCACGTGTTGGAGGGATCGCAGAGCAACCCAACATGCTTGGCGCCTTCTTTGTTTACTATATGTTTTTGTTCGCCGGTTTTTGGATCCTGCGATGGAAGAAGGCGGCCTATTGGTTGTTGCTGATTCCGTTTGCGCTCTGCTTCCGCGGCATCATGGTGACCTTCTCGCGTGGCGCCTATCTGGCGTTTGCGGTGGGAGCGCTCGCATTAGCCTTTTTTCGGAGTAAGCTGCTCTGCCTTGCCGCAATTGCGTTCTGCGTCCTCGCGGTGGTCAATCCTTCGATCCTGCCATCGGGGATGGCCTACCGGTTGGAGATGACACTGCGTCCCCCCAAGCCGGACTACGTTGATGCGGGTACGAATCTCACTGAACAGTTGGATGCCAGCTCGGCGAATCGACTGAAAATCTGGGGCGGTGCCATGCGCATGATTCAGGATCATCCGCTGGGGGGTGTTGGCTACGGTGCGTTCCCGCACCTGATTCAATACTACGAGCCGGAGACGCGCCTCATCGATACACACAATAGCTACCTCTTAATCGCGACAGAAATGGGTATTCCGGCCTTGCTCGTGTTCCTTTGGATTGTTGTCATCATGCTCTGGAAGAGTCGGTGGCTGTATCGGCATGCGGCCGATCCATTTTTCAAAGCGATGGCGCTTGGCTGGCTCGCTGGGCTTTATGGACTACTCATCGCCAATCTGTTTGGCTCCCGCCTGTTTTCGGAAGAGGTCTCCAGCTATTTCTGGATGCTCTGCGGTCTTGTGATGCGCGCCATCGTGATCGAGCGGAATGCGCAGCAACCGCGGGCGCGTCATAGGACGGCCCTCAGACGAGTGCGCACCGCATGAGCAGCATGACCTCCGGCGCCTTGGGCGCTATCTTGAGCCAATTTCCTCGCTACGATGAGGCCTTCATCTTGCGGGAGCTGGCCGCACTTGCCCAAGGGCCACGTCCGCTGATCATCTTTTCACTACGCCCGTGTCGTGACCGAATTATTCACGACCAGGCGAAGCGGCTTCAGCCCAAGACGCGCTACGCGCCGTTTTTCTTCTCGGGACCGCTCTGGCGAAGCCACGCGTATTTTTTGCGGCGAACGCCTCGGGCGTACTGGGCGATGCTCGCATGGATCATGAGCCGCCATTGGCGCCACCCGCTCGTGCTCGCGAAAACGCTCATCCTCTTTCCGAAGATGGTGCACTTTGCGCGGCTGGCGAAGGAGCAGGGGATCACCCATCTGCACGCCTTTTGGGCGACCTATCCGGCGATTGCAGCCTTCATCGCCCATCGGCTTACAGGGATTTCCTACAGCCTCTCGGGCCATGCGCACGATCTCTACACAACCAATCCGGCCCTCGTTGAAAAGTTGCGCGAAGCGACGTTCGCCGTAACTTGCACCGAGCATAACAAGCGATATCTTGAACAGCTTATGGATGGGTTCGTCGGTTCGTCGGTTCGTCGGTTCGTCGGTTCACCCGTTGATTCCTTCAATGGATCAACCGGCCAACGCACTAATATCTTTGTCAGTTATCATGGCGTGGATCTCGAACGCTTTGCCGCCAAGCCAAAGCCCGTTCATGCCGAGTGCCATCTGCTCTCTGTCGGGAGTCTGTTTCCTTGCAAAGGCTATGAGACCTTGATTGAAGCATGCCGCCTCTTGCGTGAGCGTGGCATCCCATTTCACTGCACCATCGCCGGAGGCGGGACACTCGAGCGGGCATTGCACCGACAGATCGCGCGCCACGGACTGCAGTCCATGATTGAGATTACCGGATTCGTCAGCCAGGAAACGGTGGCTCAGTTGTATCAGGCAGCGGATCTGTGTGTGCTGCCGCTCGTCTCCAAGATCCACTGGGGCATCCCGAATGTGCTCATCGAAGCGCTCGCGACGAAAACTACGGTCATCGTGTGCGATCTGCCGTCCATGAAAGAGTTGGTGGAACATGGCAAGAGCGGTTGGATCATTCCTGAAGGAAACCCCACAGCACTTGCAGATGCGCTGACGCATCTCTGGAGTAAGCCTGTGTTGCGTCAGACACTTGCCGATGTCGGGTATCAGCGAGTCGTTGAGCGGTTTTCGCTGGCGCGCACCAGTGAAGCGTTACGGCAGCTCTTCCGCGATGACGCGGCACACTCAGCGGCCGAGGTCGCATGAAACGCTTGCTACGTAATACCCTCAGCACGATCTCCTATCGAGTCATTCGGCTCATGAATGGTGCGCCTGTCGGGCTGCGCATCCTGATGTACCACCGCGTTACGGATGTGCATCCCACCGACCGGTTGTGTGTCCCCGTTGCTCGGTTTGCCGAGCAGATGCGCTATCTTTGCGAGGCTGGCTATCACACCTGGACGATGGTGCAAGCGGTGCAATGGATACAAGGGGCAGGGGACAAGAGACAGGAGACGAGCAAAGTGCTGAATTCGGAGTTCGGAATTCGGAGTGGCCCAGAAAGAGAGGACTTCGCATTCCCCCGGCCCGCCCCCATTAATGATCGCCGGGGCGGGCGCATTCCACATTCCGAGCTCTCATCGGGTGAAGCCAAAAAAATGGTGGTGATCACGTTTGACGATGGGTTCGAAGACAACTTCCTCTTCGCGTATCCCATCCTTCAGCAGTATGGCTTCACCGGCTGTTTCTTTGTTCCGAGCGCCTTCATCGAACGAGGGCAGGGGGCTGCGAACCCGAGCGATCGGCCGATGACATGGGCGCAGCTACGTGAGCTGCTGCAAGCCGGCTATGAGATCGGCGCCCATTCGATCACGCACCGCAAACTCACGCTGGTTGCTGATGAAGACATGCACCGCGAAGTTCGTGAATCGAAGGCAACGCTCGAGCGCGCGCTCGAGCGCCCGGTGCGATGGTTCTGCTATCCGGCGGGTGATTATAACGACGCGGTCAAGCGCGCGGTGATCGCCAGCGGCTATGAGGGAGCGTGCACCGTCGAGTCGGGAGCAAACCTTACCGGAGCGGATCCGTTTGCGCTAACGCGAACAGAGATCAGCGCTGTCGACTCGTTGTGGGATTTTCAAAAGAAACTGGCTGGCGCGTACGACTGGATGCACACGCTGATCCAGCGCGCGCAAGGATATTCAGGGCGCCAGTACCGGCAGCCGACGAATGCGATTACCACATGAGGGTGCGATGCGAATTGGGTATGTGATCTGGTCTCTAGGATTAGGAGGCGCTGAGCAGGTGGTCATGCGGCTGGCGCAAGCATTCGCGCAGGCCGGCCATGACGTGACGATCATCACGCTGAATGAGCCAGGCGTGTTTGCTCCGTTGATGGAACGGCTCGGCATTCCTGTGATCTCTGTCGGGAAGCGCGGGCCGGTTGATCTTAGCGTCATCACGCGCCTGAAGCGAGCGTTCCTCGTGCGCAAGCTTGATGTGGTACACACGCACCTTTGGGGCGCGAACCTTTGGGGACGGATCGCCGCACATCTCGCCCGCGTGCCGGTTGTGATTGCGACCGAGCACAATGTCGATACCTGGAAGCGCGGCTATCATTTCATGATTGATCGCTGGCTAGCTCCGTGGACGACAGAATTAGTGGCGGTGTCTCAGCAGGTCCGAGAGTTTTACGAGTCGCATGGCGTTGCCCGGGGCCGCTGGCAGGTGATCTACAACGGCATCGATGCTGCGTCGGCTCTGCCACGCGGCCGTGGAAGTGCATATCAGTCGCTCGGGATTCGTCATGATGAACTAGTGGTCGGTCTGATCGGTCGCTTGGTTCCTGCGAAAGCGCCCGAGATCTTTCTCGAGGCGATTGCGCAGGCCGCTGCGAAAGTGCCAACGCTGAAAGCGCTCGTGATCGGCGATGGACCACTGCGCGCAGCTACCGAAGCGCGCGCGCGACAACTCGGGCTTGCCGAGCGCGTCATCTTCACCGGGTTGCGCCAGGATGTGCCTGAGTTGCTCGCTGGCATGGATGCACTGGTGTTCTCGTCGGAGCGCGAAGGGCTCTCAATGGCGATGCTTGAAGCGATGGCGGCTGGCGTGCCGGTGATCGCCACCAGCGTCGGCGGAACGCCAGAACTGATCGAGTCAGGAGTCAGCGGCATCCTTGTGCCGCCACACCAGCCGCAAGCGCTGGCTGAGCAACTGACAGAGCTGCTTACGCATTCGGAGAAAGCTGAGACGATCCGGCGCGCGGCTCGTCAGCGTGTTGAAGAACATTTTTCATTGTCCCAGGTGGTCGAAGCGCATGAACAGCTCTATGCGCGAGGGATAAGCCCATGCGCAACTCCGCCCGTGCGCCTCTGCTACGTGATCGATCATCTCAATGTCGGTGGAGCGCAGCGGCAACTCGTTGAGCTCGTACGCGCGCTGCCGCGTGCGCAATGGGAGCCGATCGTGGTCTCGCTTTCCACAACCCAGACTGCACTCGTGGGAGAACTGAAACAGGCTGGCGTGGAGGTGCATCTTGTGGAGCAGCACGGAGCGTTCGACCCTGCATGTCTCTCAACGCTCACGCGCTTGCTCCGACAACTTCAGCCGAAGATCGTCCATACATGGCTCTTTACGGCCGACTGTTATGGCCGCCTGGCAGCTTGGTTCGCCGGGGTTCCGCATACGATCTCGGCGATGCGCAATACGTTGGATGACATACCCTGGCATCATCGATTGGTCAACCGGTGGTTGGCGGGCGGCACCGCACTTATTACCGTGAATGCAGAAGCGATCCGCACTGGGCTGCTGCAGCAGGGTGGGATTCCAGCGCAGAAGATTCGGACGATCTACAACGGGATTGATCTAGCCAAGTATATGGCGGTTCATCCGAATGGGCTCTATCGTCGTGAATGGCAGATTCCTGAGGACGGGTTAGTGATTGCGATGGTCGCACGGCTTGCGCCACAGAAGGATCATGCGACGTTCCTTGAAGCGGCACATCGCGTTGCTGCCAAAGATTCGCGGGTTCATTTTGTGCTCGTTGGGGATGGGCCGCTGCGGGAAACGGTTCAATCCCAAATTGATGCCTTAGGACTTACCACGCGTGTGCGCTTACTTGGTGAACGGCGAGATGTCTGGCCGCTGTTGCACCACGTCGACGGATGTGTGCTCGCAACGCATTATGAAGGTTGCTCGAACGTCATCATGGAAGCCATGGCGGCAGAGCGTCCGGTGATTGCCACCGATGTCGGAGGCAACCGTGAGCTTATCGTTCATGGAGAGACTGGGTGGCTTGTCCCTCCGCGCGATCCAGCAGCACTCGCCCAGGCCATGTTGGCGCTGTTGCGTAATCCACAGCAGGCGCATGTTATGGGAACGCGTGCCCGGCAGCGAATTGAGGCAGATTTTACTATGACGATAACGGTTCAGAGGACTCAGGCGCTCTACAACGAATTATTGAGTCGAGGGACGGTGAACTGATGTGGCCAAATCTTCGTGAAGATTATCGCCGCGCGTTAGCGCAGACCTCCTATCAGAGAGCGATCCGCAAAGCCCTGCACGTGCTGACCTCGCCGGGATTTCAGGCGGTGTGGAGTTACCGTTTCACGCGCTGGCTACTGCATCGACGTGTGCCTATTCTCGGAGCAATTCTTCAGCGCGTCACAGAGGTGTGGACCGGGATTTCGATTGCGCCGGAAACCGCGATTGGTCCTGGATTATTGATCCTTCACTTCGGTGGGATTGTTATCAACGGTCAGGCGGTCATCGGTGCACAGTGTACCTTGCATCATGGCGTGACGATTGGCAATCGCCGCTCTGGTGGAGGCTCTCCGCGTATCGGCAATCGAGTGATGATCGGGGTGGGTGCCTGCGTCCTCGGTGAATTCTCTGTCGGAGACGATGCGGAGATCGGCGCCAATGCGGTGGTGGTGGATGCGGTCCCTGAGCGAGGGGTGGCGGTTGGCATTCCTGCGAAGGTTATTCGCGTGAAGCCCTCTCCAGGCCACCAGACAACGATTACGCGAAACGCAGCACTGAAGGAGTCCGTCGATGGCGAAACGTGAGATCGTGATTCGTGTGAACGTAAAGACAGTTCTTCTCGCGGCTGGGTTTCTAATCCTCGGCTTCTTCGGCGGACGGATCACGCATATCAGCGGACACGTGCTGAGCCATATCCCGCATCCAAGTCTGCATCGACTCCTCCCTATGACGAAAGGGCCCGCACTCGTCGTCCTCTCCGATTTCGAATCTGAGGACGATCTGCACTATTGGAAGCTGCGTGGGGTGACCATTAAGCGCACGCACGAACATACAACGCATGGCCAGTGGGCGGGTCAGCTGTCGTATCCCGGGCATGCAGAGTCTCCGGCGGTGCTCATTGAGGATGCGTTTGAGGACCACACGGTACGCTCCAACTGGTCTGGCTACGATGAGCTGTCCTTTGATCTCTACAACCCGCAGAAGCAGCAAGAGCGCATGATTTTACAGCTCAAGGATGCCGATGGCGACGCCTATAAGCAGAACCTGTTTCTCAATCCGGAATCGGTTGAGCCGATCAGCGTGCCGTTGGATGACGTCAGCCATGCGATTCGGATCGACAAGATCGCGCAGTTCAATCTCTTTCGATGGCAGCCGGACAGTTCCGCGGTGTTCTATCTCGATCACCTGCGTCTCGTGCGCGGAGCAGAAGTACAGGCTCCCGAGCCGATCGTCGGGCTCTCGAAAGGCAATCAGCATACGGCAGGTCCGGTCAACACCGCCTCAGGGTTCGTCTTAGGGATTGAAAATGGTGCCACGAAGATCTTTAAAGAGCCCAACCTCTTTCAGGGGCAACGCACGACCGACGCGCATCTTTCGCTTGCGCGAAATGAGATTGAGGCATTTCAAGTGGCGCTGTACCAAACGGGCGCTGCGCTGCCCGTCTCCATTGAGCGCACGGATCTGGTGCATGACAACGGCCAGGCGCGGATTAGCACAGCCGACATCCGTGTGCGCCAAGTGCGCTATGTGAAGACCGAGAAGCCGGACTATCCGGTCAGTTATGTCGGTTGGTGGCCGGATCCGCTCGTCGAGGTAGAGTCGCTGACAGTGGAGTCGGGTGAGGTACAGCCGCTCTGGGTGACGATTCACACACAGGAGGAGACCGTGCCCGGCCACTATCGAGGAACATTAGTGCTCCGGCCTGGACAGGGAGATCCGGTGACGATTCACATGGATGTGCTGGTACGCTCATTTGCATTACCGACCGAGGGGCACCTGAAGACCGCGTTTGATTTCTACCCGGCTCGGTTGCGGCGCGCGTATGAGGAGTTTGTGCCGCAGGCGTATGAACAATGGAAAGACCGTATGGGTGAGCTGCAGCATCGCTTCTTTCTCGCGATGCTCGAGCATCGCATCTCACCGATCTGGAATGTCGATCCGGTAACCGACACGAGTTTTGACGCGCGGATCACGGAATATTTGAATCATGGGCTGACCGCCTTTGCGATCGGAGCACACGGCGGCAGTTTTGATAACGACTGGCCAACAGAGCAAAACGCGCTGGATCGCATGGCCCAACCGTACCGCGCGATGGCGACATTTCTACGGCAACAGCGCTTGTTGGATCGTGCCTACGTCTACACCTACGATGAGCCGGGGGTAGGAGATCCTAAAGTCGCTCAGGCCGTCTCTGCGATTCATTGGGCCGACCCGGAATTAAAAAATCTCGTCGTCTTCGGCGGGTTGAGCGATCCCGCCGCATCGCCGGCGTGGTGGAAGGACATTGATATCGTCTGTGTGCGCAATACCGCGGTATCCACGCAATACCTTGACGTGTTGCGTCAATGGGGGAAGGAGATTTGGCTGTATGTTTCCGGACCAAGCCATCCCTATCCGACGTTGGTGTTGGACTACTCAGCCATGGCCGCGCGGATTCTTCCCTGGATGTGCTGGAAAGCACACGCGACCGGATTGCTCTATTGGTCGGTGAATTACTGGACGAAAGATCCCTGGCAAGATCCCGCCAATACGAAGTGGGGGCAGAACGCCAACGGTTCGCTGATGTATCCAGGGCCGGATGGGCCGGTCGATTCGATCCGTCTTGAAGTGTTGCGCGATGGCATCGAGGATTACGAATATCTGTATCTCTTGCAGCAAGTCGTGACGCGCGTGAAGGGCAATCCCACGGCGATGGCAGATGCGACGACGCAAGGGCTCGTGGCGCATGCGGAGCAGTTATTGGCGATCGACCCCAAACTGATCCAGTCGATGCGCAGCTACAGCCAGCAAGCAGCAGTGCTCGAGCAGAATCGGACAGCAATCGCAGAGTTAATCGAGCAACTTCAAAAGGTAGGCCAATGATGTGTGCGACAAGTAACAGGTTACAAGCGACAAGAGGAAACGCTGTACAGGCACAGCATCGGGCATGGGTTGGTTCTTACGTGTCGCTTGTCGCTTGGCACTTGTCACCAACAGTGTGATATCCATGAGAATTGTTGCGCTGACATTCCACGACGTGGTTGCTGATGAGCGCGCAGCGACGAGCCACAGCGATGAGTTCTATCGCATTAAGGCGAGCGAGCTCGAGAAGCTGCTCTCACAGCTGCGTAAGCTTGGTTACCAAACCATCAGCTCCCGCGAGTTTCGCGCCTGGCAGCAGGGAACCACCACGTTGCCAGAGCGCGCTGTGGTGCTCACCTTCGACGACGGCTATGCCAGCCATTTCGAGCTTGTCGCTCCACTTCTGGTGCGCTACCGATTCGCCGGCACCTTTTTTATCGCGGTGGACTTAGTGGGACAGCCAGGCCACATGAGCTGGGAGCAGTTGCGAAAATTAGTCTTCTTAGGGATGGAGATCGGCTCGCATGGGATGTCG
>OBEQ011837621.1_pt1 | contig 18010 bp, 9 predicted proteins | sample 1670901 | NCBI WGS metagenome assembly OBEQ01 (sample SAMEA104232315, study PRJEB22302) | groundwater metagenome | biome: forest; feature: aquifer; material: groundwater | place: USA | collected 2011-08-07 | depth 5.4 m
AAACCGCATCTTCAAATCTTACGACGATATCGTCGCTCACTGCTGTGATGCCTGGAACAGGCTCGTTGATCAACCTAGCCGCATCACATCAATCGGCGCCCGTGATTGGGCGCATGGGTTGTGATCAATGAGACTTGGTATAAGCGGCTCCCTGTCACAGACGGTTTTTGTGATGGCATGCGCTCCCAGCAAAAACAAACCCCCGGAGCCGCGAAGCGCCCGGGGGTTGCCTTACCAGTCATCAGGGGCAGATACGCAACACGCCCCGGTACCGGAAACCGTCAGTAAAACCTATTCAGCGGCGATCTGTCCGCCCTTGCCGAACATGTTGATGCCTTTCAGGTACTTGATGCCTTCTTCGGCAATATCATCACCGACCATATGGTCGCCTTCGGCGTACAGTTCCTTCATGTCGACAAAAGCGGCATAATAGGGCGCTGTGCGCTGGGTGATAATGTTCGCCTTGATCAGGGTCTTGATCAGGGTGCGGAAAATATTGGTGCTTTCCTGCATCTGCTTGCGATGGAAATCATCGGTAAAGGCCTCCAGCATCGCCGCCTGCACGTCCTGCCATTTAAGGCCGACTTCGGCGTAAATGTGCTGCTTTTGCTCCGGATCGCTGAAATTGGTCAGAACCATATTGAAGGTGTCGCGCAGCCAATCCTCGATCTCATCGCGCATTTCCGTGCTCATGTGAGGGATCGATTTATCCGCCCAGATCTTCCCGAATTTGTGGTGGAACGCCTCATCGGTCATGGTCAGTTGCATCAGTTTTACCAGTACGGGGTCATTGCCAAACTGGTAATAGGAAGCGAACAGGCCCATCGCAAAGCCTTCGAGCAGCATTTGCAGGCCGACGATTTTCTTCCAGATCACCTCGGAAGTGACAACGTCCACCAGCAGGGTGCGCAACACACCGCCAACCGGTTCGGGCGCCCCGAAGCGCGCCCCGATATATTTGGTAAAGGCGGTAACGTGACGGGCTTCTTCGCGGCATTGATTGGCGCAATATTCCTGCGCGCCCGGATCGAGCAGCATATGGCACAGGTTCGCCGACATATTCAGCGCCGCCTGCTCACCATGCAGAACCGTGGACAGCAGATGGTGCTGCACCCGGTTTGCAAGATGGATTTTTTGCGGCTCTGTCAGTTTGTCTACGATGCCGGTATTCATCTCCGGAGTCAGCTTCGGCGCCACCAGATATTCGTTCTTCATGTCGAATGGGACATTGAAATCGATATAGCGGGTATCCAGCGGATCCCAGAAATGGTCATTGGTGGCGGAAATAATTTTGTCAAATGCGCTGGAGCGTTGGCCATAACGCGCGGGTTCCAGCATCGGCGGAAAATCATGGGCGCTGACTGTTCTGTAGACGGTGGCTTCCTTGCTCATTGGGTGCTCCTCATCATGGTTGTATCGCAGGTTTCTATGCGCTTGCTTCAGCAAGGCTTGGCTTATTTAATAGTATGGTCAATAGCAGCGCTGGAGTCAACAAAAATGACGCATGCGTCATTTTTTATTGTCAGTTAACCAGCCTCTCTACGATAGGAGAAATTACGTAATGATTACTTATAGCTAAGTAAAGTTAGCCTGGCGTCCAGCCTCTTTGACCCGCAGCAAAACTGCAAATCCTGAGATCAGGAACAGCACGATCACCGCTATCCCGGCGCGCTGGGAATGCAGTGCGGCTGTTGTCAAACCAATCAGAAGCGGCGCCAGAAACGATGTCGCTTTGCCGGACATGGCGAACAGCCCATAAAATTCCCCGGCCATTTCTTTGGGGGCCAGCCGGGCCAACAGAGTACGGCTGGCCGCCTGTGCGGGCCCCCCAAAAATTCCCATCAGCACCCCGCATACAAGATAGGCAAGCTCTGACACGCTGCCAAATGGCGCACCCCCCGGCTGCATGGGTTCTACCGGAATGCCGAATAAAATCGAATCGCGCTGAATGGAAATCACCCCCAGTAAGGCGGCGAATAATCCAGCAACCGAAACAAGAATCGTGCGGCGCGAACCAAACTTGTCATCGGCCCAACCACCCGCAAACGCCCCAATAGCAGCGAAGATAATCAGGACAAGACCGAACAGGCCAAGGGTGAAAATTTCCCAGCCAAACAGGCCCGCCCCATAAATGCCGCCAAACGCAAACAGCGCGGACAGGCCATCGGCGTATATCATGTGGGCGATGAGAAAGCGCATCACATTGCCATAGCGACGCGCATGCCGGATGGTCTGGCGTAATTGCGCCAATCCTTCATGCACTGCCTGCCCCATACGTAAAACTGAAGCCGGGCGATCTGGCGTAAACAGAAAGAATGGCGGCGAAAAGAGCAGAAACCAGAATGCCGTGAGCGGCCCCACAAGCTGTCCCTGCATTTCCTTCAAGCCCGGCATGCCAATAATCAAAACCAGACTCACCATGCCGCCCACATAGCCAAGGCCCCAGCCAAATCCGCTAAGACTGCCAAGACGCGCAGGCGACACCAGATCTGGCAGCATGGCATTGCTGAAGACAACAATGAATTCTGCACTGACCGCCGCCAGCACCAGCGCCGCCATCACCAGCAGGAAAGCATCCGATGCGCCGGGTGCTGCAAACCATAACAGCGCATTGCCAATCACATAGGAAACGCCAAGCGCCGCGATCCAGGGCTTGCGCCTCCCCATCCTGTCAGCGATGGCCCCCAGTACCGGACTTAACACTGCGATGGTAGCGCCAACAAAGGACTGGCTATAACCCCAGATTTCCTGACCGCGCACCGCATCACCGATAAAGCTGGTGGCGAAATAGGGCGCAAAGATAAAGGTGGTGATCAGGGTGAAATAGGGTTGGTGCGCCCAATCCAGCAGCGCCCAGGAATATTGCCCGCGCCGCCGGTTGAACGGAGATGTTTTTTCAGCAATGCCGGGTGGCGAATTCGTCATCGCTGCAATCTAGCGCACAGGATCACGCACGCGACAGCATTACTTGTTCAGCAGATCACGCATCTGCCGGTTAACGAAAGCCAGCTTGGCCACGCTCATGGTTCCTGCGCGCATTTCATCAATCAGCTTGACCGTACGGCGCACCGCAGGCCCGTGCGCTTCGCACCATTGCGTCACCGCCTGTTGCGCACCCAGATCTTTGCCCGTGCCAAGCGCCTGCGCCGTCATCACCCGTTGCTGACCATAAAAATCGTCCATCATGGCGTTCATCGCCAGTCTTTCCCAATGCCCATCGGCCATATTTTTTTCCGCCGCCCCGCACAACCAGTCAAGGCTCAGTTCCGCGCCAATGCGAAAGAACGCCGCGGCCGCATCGCCGATGCTTTGCCCGGTGGAACGCGCCACCATAACCATATCCGCCGCCGCGCCCATGGGCTGCAGCCCTGCCGCGGCCTGGGCAATGTCATCGGGAACCCCATCCGCGCGCAATGCCTGCAGGCGTTCTGCATAGGCCTCTGCTTCGAATGTGGAAAGGTGCAGATGGATTTCGCTTCGCAACTGCGTAATTCCCGGCCGGTACGCTTCAATGATTGCCCCAATGTCCATCGGTTGCGGCACATTGCGCAGGAACCAGATGGCCGCGCGGCGTATCAGATCACGCCCATCAAGATGAATGCGCGTCTGCACCTCGGCCGGCACTTTATTATCCAGCGCTTCCAGGGATTGCCAGAATGCGCGCAGATCAAAGGCGGCGCGCGCCACAATAAAGGCGCGCGCCACCTCGGCGGTGGAAAATCCAGTTTCTTCGGCAATCACGTTGACAAAGGTGATGCCCGCACGATTGACAATGGAGTTTGCCAGCATCGACGCCATGATTTCACGGCGTAACTGATGACCTAACAGCGCACGCGCATATTTTTCGCGCAGCGGTTTTGGGAAATAGCTCAGCAGATCATCGCGCAAGAATTCCGAATCCAGCACATCACTTGTCAGCAATTCCTGCCGCATGCCGTTTTTCGCATAGGCCACCAGCACCGCAATTTCCGGCCTGGTAAGCCCAAGCCCCGCCGCTGCACGTTCCGCAATGGCCGCATCACCGGGCAGAAATTCAACCTTGCGGTTCAGATGACCGCTGCGCTCCTGTTCGCGCATAAATCCCGCATGGGCGTCCAGCAATCTATGCGCAAGAGAGGCTTCGAGACTTATCGCCAGTGTCTGCTGATAATTATCACGCAGCACCAGTTCGGCGACTTCACCGGTCATGGACGCCAGCAAGTGATCGCGCTGTTTGCGCGGCAGATCACCCGCCTGCACTTCTTGGCCAAGGGCGATTTTGATATTTACTTCGTGGTCGGAACAGTCAACGCCGGCGGAATTATCCACCGCATCCGTATTGATCGCGCCGCCGGTCTGCGCATATTCAATCCGGCCCAATTGCGTACAGCCGAGATTGGCGCCCTCGCCAATTACTTTCGCCTTCACCATGCAGCCATCAATGCGCACCGCATCATTGGCTTTGTCGCCGGCGTCAAGATTGGTTTCGCGTGACGATTTGAGATAAGTGCCGATGCCGCCAAACCACAGCAAATCCGCTTCCGCGCCAAGCAGTGCATGAATAAACTCCGCCGGCGTCACCGCATCCTGCGCCAGGCCTGTCAGGCGCTGCATCTGCGGCGTCAGCGGGATTGATTTGCGCGAGCGGCTGAAGACACCCCCGCCCAGGCTGATGAGCTTTGCATCATAATCCGCCCAGGAAGAACGCGGCAGATCGAACAGCCGCGCACGTTCCTTAAAACTCACTTCCGGGTCCGGATCGGGATCGATGAAAATATCGCGGTGATCAAACGCCGCCAGCAGCCTGATCTGGCGCGATTGCAGCATGCCATTGCCGAACACATCCCCCGACATGTCCCCGCAACCAATAACGCTGAACGGTGTGGTCTGAATGTCAACACCGCGTTCGCGGAAATGGCGTTTTACTGCTTCCCATGCGCCGCGCGCCGTGATCGCCATTTTCTTGTGGTCATAGCCAACCGAACCGCCAGAGGCAAACGCATCGTCCAGCCAGAACCCGTAGGACTGCGCCACATCATTTGCGATGTCTGAAAATGTCGCCGTGCCCTTATCGGCGGCAACCACCAGATAAGGATCATCATTGTCATAGCGCATCACGCGTGGCGGCGGCGAGGCTTTGCCATCAATAATATTATCGGTCAGATCCAGCAGGCCGGAGATGAACATGCGATAGGTGGCAATGCCTTCTTCCTGCACCGCTTCGCGCGTCCCGCCTGTGGGCAGGCGTTTGGGAAAGAAGCCCCCCTTGGAGCCAACCGGAATGATGACGGAGTTTTTGACCTGCTGCGCCTTCACCAGGCCAAGAACCTCGGTGCGGAAATCTTCGCGCCGGTCCGACCAGCGAAGCCCGCCGCGCGCCACCTTGCCAAAGCGCAGATGCACACCTTCCACACGCGGTGAATAGACAAAGATTTCCACCATCGGGCGCGGCAGCGGCAATTCATCCACCAGGCTGCTGTCCAGCTTGAAGGAGATATAATCCTTAGGCGCGCCATCTGTTGTGAACTGATAGAAATTGGTGCGCAGGGTGCTTTCAATCAGGTTGAGAAAGCGGCGTAAAATCCGGTCTTCGTCCAGGCTTTCAACAGCATCCAGCGCCTGTGTGACCGCCAGACGCAATGCGTTTGTAGCGGATTCACGTTCGCCGGTAAAATCAGCATCAAAGCGCGCATGGAAAAGATCAATCATTTCCCGGATGATGACAGGATGGGTGCAAAGCGCGCGTTCCATATAGTCATTGCTGTAGGGAATGCCGGCCTGCCGCAGATATTTGCCATAGGCCCGCATTAACGCCGCCTCGCGCCACATCAGACCTGCAGCCAGAACCAGACGGTTGAAGCCGTCATTTTCCGCCGCACCACGCCAAATTGCCGTGAACAGCTCTTCGAGATTTTCACGCACCATGGAAAGATCGACCGGGTTATCGTTCGCCTCGCGCATTTCGAAATCATGCAGCCAGATGCGCGTCTCACCCGCGACTTTGATTTCATACGGATGTTCGCCTGTAACCCTGAAGCCCATGCGCTCCAGCATTGGCATACAGTCGCTCAGGGGCACGGCTTCGCCTTTACGGAACAGTTTGAACCGCACACAGGATTCCTGATCCTCGATAGTGCGGTAAAAGCAGACGTGAATGCCGCCAGTTTCCAGCAGTTTTTCCATGCGATCGATATCAAGGGACGCCAATTCCGGCTGGAAATGCGCCGTATAATCCGGTGGAAATCCGTTGGCGTAGCGCTCCCATAGCTGCAGGCCGCGCCCGCCGCCCGCATGCGCCAGCAGCGCAACCCGCAAATCATCCCGCCAGGTGCGTGCCGCGTGATCGATCTGCGCCTCGATCTTATCGATTTCTATTTCGGGCAAGGCGCCGGGACTGGTTGTAATAATGAAATGCACCCGCGCCAGCGGGGAGTCGCCATATTCCGGTGTGATTGTGGTAACAGTGCCGTTGATATTTTCAGACAATATTGCGCCAATCCGCTGCTGCAATTCAGCGTCATAGCGTTCACGCGGAATATAGACGAGACAGGAGACATACCGCTCGAACGGATCGGCGCGCACGATCAGCCGGGTGCGCGGGCGTTCCTGCAGACGCAAAATGGCTATGGCGTTGTGAAATAGCAGATCACGCGGGGTTTGAAACAGTTCATCGCGGGGATAGGTATCCAGAATATTCTGTAACGCCTTGCCGTCATGACTGTCGCGGGCAAAGTCTGCGCGGGCGATGGTCAGGGCAACCTTGCGCCGCAGCAGCGGAATATCCGCCGGCGCGCGGCTATAGGCACCGGAGGTAAACAGGCCGACAAAGCGCCGCTCGCCGGTTACCGCGCCATCTGCGTCATACCGTTTGACGCCGATATAATCCATATGCGTGTCACGATGCACGCTGGATCGCACGTCGGTTTTCGTAATGATCAGCGGCCCCGGACGTTTCAGGCTTTCCAGAATTTCCGGCGAAAACGCAACCAGCCCGTTACTGCGTGAACGGAATAATTTAACGTCCGGATTGCGCAATACGCCAAGCCCGCTTTCTGGAACCTGCACGGCGGAAATACCGTCTTCTTTTCCGGTAAAGGTAATTTCCGCATAGCCAAGCAGCGTAAAATGATCATCCCGCATCCATTCCAGAAACGCGATGGATTCATCAATTTCTTCAGCGGCAATCGGCAGTATGGCCTGGCGGATCTCCGCGGCGGCCGTGTCTACCCTGACAAGCATTTCACGCCAGTCGCTGACGGCGGCGCGCACATCGGCCAGCACATTGGCAAGATGATCACGAATGCTTTTCAGCTTTGCCGCATCCTGCTGTTCATCGATCATCATGTGAATGAAAGATTCAGCCTTGCCGCCGGCGGCGCCATTTTCAGCGATCCCGCCCCAGCACCCTTCGGATGTTCGCCGCACACGCAACACCGGATGCGCCACAAGGTGTACGCCAAGGCCGCGCCGCGCGATCACCGCACTGACGGAATCGAGCAGAAACGGCATATCATCATTGACGATTTCAATCACCGTGTAGGGTATCTGCCAGCCGTGAGCTTCGATGCGCGGCGTATAAACACGAATAAGCGCTTCACCCGGGCGGCGGGTTGACGCCAGCTTGTAATGCGCCAATGCAGCCCCATAAATATTCTGCGGCGTCAGTTGCAGCAGATCTTCGGCGATCACATTCCTGAAATACTGCCCGATAAAATTTTCCAGCTCCGCCCTGGGCCCGGCGCCGGCCCGCTCGCCTATCAGCGCCGTGGCGTCATTGAGCAAAGCCGTCTTTCTTTCGTCAGCGCGCGCTATCATGATCATGTCTACCTTAATTGCAGGCTTCCCCAAGCTCACACAGACTAATACCAAATATCTTTCAGAAATCTTTCAGTATTTAGCCATTGTTTTTTATCCGGCCAGGATTGAATATTGTCATCCCAATGATTTCCAATCCAAACAATTCAAGAAGGAAAACCGTTATGAACGTTGCGGCCAGTGATCTGGAAGTCTTTATGCAGGGGTTGATCCGCAGAAATCCTGGGGAAACCGAGTTTCACCAGGCCGTTCAGGAGGTCGCAGGCAGCATCATTCCGTTCATTCAGGACAAGCCAAAATACCTTAAAATGCGCATTCTGGAGCGTCTGGCCGAACCCGACCGGGTGGTGATTTTCCGGGTCTGCTGGGAAGACGATCAGGGCAATATAAGGGTTAATCGCGGCTACCGGGTGCAGAACAGCAACGCCATCGGCCCCTATAAGGGCGGCATCCGCTTTCACCCCACCGTGACTTTGAGCATATTGAAGTTTCTGGCCTTCGAGCAAACCTTCAAAAACAGCCTGACCGGCCTGCCAATGGGCGGCGGCAAGGGCGGTTCCGACTTCAACCCCAAGGGCAAGTCGGATAACGAAGTGATGCGGTTTTGCCAGTCCTTCATGACCGAACTGCACCGCCATATCGGCGCGGATGTGGACGTGCCCGCTGGCGATATCGGTGTGGGCGGGCGCGAGATCGGCTTCATGTTCGGCCAGTACAAGCGTCTGGAAAATGTCTATACCGGCGTGCTTACGGGTAAAGGCCTGGAATATGGCGGCAGCCTGATCCGCACCGAGGCCACCGGCTATGGCGCCGTCTATATGATGGAAGACATGCTGACCCGCAATAAGAACGGTTTTGCTGGCAAGAAATGCCTGGTGTCCGGTTCCGGCAATGTCGCGCAATATGCGGCGGAAAAACTGATCCAGCTTGGCGCGAAAGTATTGACGCTTTCAGACTCCGACGGCTACATCTATGACAAGGATGGCCTGACCGCCGGAAAACTGGCCCAGGTGATGGACATCAAAAACAACAGGCGCGGGCGCATCGAGGAAGCCGCCAGACTGACCGGCTGCGAATATTTTGCCGGCAAGCGCCCCTGGAGCATTCCGTGCGACATTGTGTTCCCCTGCGCCACGCAAAACGAGATCAGCGGTGATGAAGCCAAAATGCTGCTCAAAAATGGCTGCATCGGTGTGGGCGAAGGCGCCAATATGCCCACCGTGCAGGAAGGCATTGACGCCTTCCTGCATGCCAAAATCCTGTTTGCGCCCTCCAAGGCGGCGAATGCGGGCGGCGTATCGGTGTCCGGCCTGGAAATGAGCCAGAACAGCGCGCGGCTTTCCTGGAAAGAAGAAGAACTGCAAAAACTTCTGCGCGATGTCATGACCGGCATTCACGAGCGCTGTGTGCGCTATGGCGAAGAAAAAGACGGCTATGTCAACTATCTCAAGGGCGCCAACATCGCCGGCTTCGTCAAGGTCGCCGACGCCATGCTGGCCTATGGGGTGGTGTAGGGAGGAGACTTTACTGGAGTCTGATCCGCTTACGTTGAAGCGCGGATAGTGCTTTATCCTCACCCCACCCCAACCCCTCCCCATCAGAGGGGAGGGGCTTTACCACCGAATTCTGATCTTCCCCCTCCCCCTTGTGGGGAGGGCAGGGGTGGGGGTATTTAGGCGGCTTAACCTAAAATCACCCGCTCTTAAGAAGTAAAAGGGAGCAAACCCATGGCGATGAAAAATCCGCCGCACCCCGGCCTGACCCCGTGAAGCATGATTGCCTGGAAGAACTTGGGCTGAGCGTAACCGCAGGCGCCGGGGCGCTTGGCGTGACGCGGGTGACGCTCAGTAAGCTGATTAATGGGCAAAGCGGCATTTCACCTGAAATGGCCGTGCGGCTCGCCATATTTGTACCTGAACCTTCAGGAGGCGTCCGGCGGCAGCGCCGAAACCCGGCGCGGCATGCAGATCGATTACGACCTGGCGCGGGTGCGCAACAAGGGGAACGTCAACGTGCGCCGTGTGGCGAGGGTGGGATGATGTTTCGGTAAAAACTGTCATGTCAAGACCTGACCCCTTTTTTGTGTGTGTGGCGAGGGTGGGATGATGTTTCGGTAAAAACTGTCATGTCAAGACTTGACCCCTTTTTGTGTGTGAACCTTCAGGAGGCGTCCGGCGGCAGCGCCGAAACCTGGCTCGGCATGCAGATCGATTACGACCTGGCGCGGGTGCGCAACAAGGGGAATATTACGGTGCGCCGGGTGGCGAGGGCGGGATGATGTTTGGGTAAAAACTGTCATGTCAAGACCTGACCCCGTTTATTAGGATGATGTTTCGGTAAAAACTGTCATATCAAGACCTGACCCCTTTTTTGTGTGTGTGGCGAGGGTGGGATGATGTTTCGGTAAAAACTGTCATGTCAAGACTTGACCCCTTTTTGCGAATCCATGCGTTGCATTTCTGGTCATTCTTACGCCATTTAGTTCTTTGCAATATTGCCAGACAACTCCCCTGAAACCTTCCTAACAGCATCCTAATGCTGTCCAGGAAAAGCTCTGGACTGCACGAAAAACTATAATTTCTTCCTGCGCTTGTTGGCGTTGCCTTCGTTGGCGTCGTCTATAGAATTTCGTCCCCATTGAATCCTATTCCAGATACGTTCATGAAAAAAATAAAGCGTGGTGCTGGCAAGATTCGTCGCAATGACAAGTCCCAAAGCGGCGTCCCAGTGATGAGTAATTAGGAAAACGACCAAGAAGTCTGAACAAAAGACGAGTGCCCGGAAGGTAACTGCCTTGACGAACGAACGATTCGTGTTGACGTAGGATTTCATCGCACCGATTGTAACCGTCGTCGTCATTTTACACAATGGCCGTTAAAATCAAATGAATTCATAGAAGGGGCTTGTAAGGTTCCCGTAAGGATCGGCGGGCTACCATTAAGATAATACAGGTGCAAAAAGCGGGGCGATCATCCTCTCTGGCTGTTTTGCACTTGTATCTCCAATGAAAAAAACTGCCGACTCCGGGGATGCCTTCCTTGGAGTCGGCTAATTTCATAAGGAAATGGGGTCATAAGGAAATGGGGTCAGGTCTTGATATGACAGTTTTTCAGCCATCTTCTCCTCCGTCATTGCGAGCGGCGCAGCCGCGTGGCAATCCAGAGCACCCCGGCACAGGCTTTCCCGAAAGGCCTCTGGATTGCTTCGCTCTCGCCGCGCAGGCGCTGGCGCAGCGGGTCGCTCGCAATGACGTTTGGTCTAATTCTTCGCCTTGTCCACCAGCCTTGACTTGGCGATCCAGGGCATCATGGCGCGGAGTTTTTCGCCGACGTCTTCGATGCCGTGCTGGCCCATGCGGGCGCGCATGGCCTTGAAATTGGTCTGGTTGACCTTGTTTTCCAGCATCCATTCACGGGTGAATTTTCCGGTCTGGATATCCTCCAGAACGGCCTTCATTTCGGCGCGGGTTTTGTCCGTCACCATGCGCGGGCCGGTGACATATTCACCATATTCCGCGGTGTTGGAGATGGAGTAATTCATGTTGGCGATGCCGCCTTCATAAATCAGATCGACGATCAGCTTGACCTCATGCACGCATTCGAAATAGGCCATTTCAGGCGCGTAGCCCGCATCGACCAGCGTATCGAACCCGGCCTTCATCAGTTCGACCAGGCCGCCGCACAGCACGGTCTGTTCGCCGAACAGATCGGTTTCGCATTCTTCGCGGAAGCTGGTCTCGATAATGCCCGCGCGCCCGCCGCCAATGGCCGAGGCGTAGGATAGGCCGATGTCATGGGCGTTGCCGCTGGCGTCCTGGGCCACCGCGATCAGGCAGGGCACGCCCGCGCCGCGCAGATATTCCGAGCGCACCGTGTGGCCGGGGCCCTTGGGCGCGATCATGAAAATGTCGAGATCGGTGCGTGGTTCGATCAGGTTGAAATGGATGTTCAGCCCATGCGCAAAGGCCAGCGCCGCGCCCTGTTTCATATTGGGGCGCAGACTTTCTTCATAGATGCCGGCCTGCAATTCATCGGGCGTGACCATCATCATCACATCGGCCCATTTGGCGGCGTCAGCGGGCGGCATGACTTTCAGGCCATTGGCTTCGGCCTTGGCGGCGGTTTTGGAGCCGGGGCGCAAGGCAACCGCCAGTTCCTTTATGCCGCTGTCTTTCAAATTCAGCGCATGGGCATGGCCCTGGCTGCCATAGCCGATAATGCAGACTTTTTTGGCTTTGATCAGGTTTACGTCGGCGTCGCGGTCATAATATACGCGCATGGATCTGGTTCCGTTTGTTTAGAGGTTGGATAAAGGATTATAGCGCCTCGGGGCCGCGAGAGATAGCGGCAACCCCCGTGCGCGAAACATCGATCAGGCCGAGCGGCCGCATCAGTTCGATATAGGCGTTGATCTTGGCGGGCGCGCCGGTCAGTTCAAACACAAAACTGTTCAGCGTCGTGTCCACCACCCGGGCGCGGAAACTGTCCGCGATGCGCAGCGCCTCCATGCGTTTGTCGCCTGTGCCCCTGACCTTGATCAGGGCCAGTTCGCGTTCCAGCGGTTCGGTTTCCACGGTCAGGTCCACCACCCGGTGCACCGGCACCAGCCGGTCCAACTGCGCCTTGATCTGTTCAATCACCTGGGCCGTGCCGGAGGTGACAATGGTGATGCGGGACGTATGTTCCTGCGCATCCACCTCGGCCACGGTCAGGCTTTCGATGTTATAGCCGCGCCCGGCGAACAGGCCGATGACGCGCGCCAATACGCCCGCTTCATTATCGACCAGCACCGCCATGGTATGGGTACGGATGATTTCGGATTGCGCAATCACGGGATCATAGGACATGGCTCACACCAGCATCTTTCCGGCGGCCGACACCGTCTGTCCGCCCAGATCGGCCAGGATCATATTGTTGTGCGCTTCGCCGGACGGGATCATCGGGAAGCAGTTTTCGGTTTTATCGACGCGGCAATCAAACAGCACCGGGCGCTTGACGCTGATCATTTCTTTTATCGCATCATCCAGTTCATCGGGTTTTGCCGCGCGAATGCCCACCGCGCCGTAAGCTTCGGCCAGTTTCACAAAATCCGGCAGCGAGTCCGAATAGGAATGCGAATAGCGCCCGCCATGCAGCAGTTCCTGCCACTGGCGCACCATGCCCATATATTCATTGTTCAGAATGAAAATCTTGATGGGCAGATCATACTGCACCGCCGTGGACATTTCCTGCATGGTCATCTGCACCGAGGCCTCGCCGGCAATGTCGATCACCAGGCTATCGGGATGCGCAATCTGCACGCCCACCGCGGCAGGCAGGCCATAGCCCATGGTGCCAAGCCCGCCCGAGGTCATCCAGCGGTTGGGGGCCTGAAAGCGGTAAAACTGCGCCGCCCACATCTGATGCTGGCCCACCTCGGTGGTGATATACGTATCGCGGTCCTTGGTCAGGGCATAGAGCCGTTCAATGGCGTGTTGCGGCTTGATCAGTTCTTTTGAATTTTTATAGGCAAAACAGTTGCGCGCGCGCCATGTGGCGATCTGTTCCCACCACCCGGCCAGCGCCGCCTTGTCCGGGCGCAGCACCCTGGATTTCCACACCCGGATCAGATCTTCCAGCACATGCGCCACGTCGCCAATGATGGGAATATCGACGCGCACATTCTTGTTGATCGAGGAGGGATCAATATCGATATGGATTTTTTTCGAATGGGGCGCGAACGCATCCAGCCGCCCGGTCACCCGGTCATCAAAGCGCGCGCCGACACAGATCATCACATCGCAATCATGCATGGCGTGATTGGCTTCCCAGGCGCCATGCATGCCCAGCATGCCCAGCCATTGCGGATCATCGGCCGGATAGGCGCCCAGCCCCATCAGGGTGGAGGTAATCGGGAAGCCGGTGGTGCGCACAAATTCACGCAATAATTGCGACGCCACGGGACCGGAATTGATCACGCCGCCGCCGGTGTAAAACAGCGGCTTCTTCGCGGTGGCGATCAGTTCGGCGGCTTCCTTGATGCGCTCCAGATCGCCCTTGACGCGCGGCTTGTAGGTGCGATGCGCCACATTGACCGGACCAGTATAAGTGCCCAGCGCAAACTGCACATCCTTCGGGATATCCACCAGCACCGGACCCGGACGGCCTTTGGTCGCAACATAAAACGCCTCGTGCAGCACACGCGCCAGATCGTTCACATCCTTGACCAGATAATTATGCTTGGTGCAGGAGCGCGTAATGCCCACCGTATCGGCTTCCTGAAACGCATCGCTGCCGATCAGTTTGGCCGGCACCTGGCCGGTCAGCACCACCAGCGGGATCGAATCCATCAGCGCGTCGGTAATGCCGGTAACCGCATTGGTCGCGCCGGGGCCAGACGTCACCAGCACCACGCCGGGTTTTCCGGTCGAGCGGGCATAGCCTTCAGCGGCATGGGTGGCACCCTGTTCATGGCGCACCAGCACGTGTTTAATGCGGTTTTCCTGGCGAAAAATTTCATCATAAATCGGCAAGACGGCGCCGCCGGGATAGCCAAATATGACTTCCACACCCTGATCCTGCAGCGCCTTCAGGACGATTTCCGCCCCGGTCATTTTTTCGCCGTTCATCGTATTCCGTCCAAACAACAGAGTTAGCACTGGCCTAACACCCTCCCTGGCGGCATTACGAGGAGCGTAAGCTCCGCGGCAATCCACCAAGCCTTCGCCAGAAGGCTTCGGCCGGCAAAGGAGTCACAACGAAGGCTTTCCCGTGTGATTCTGGATTGCCACGCTTCGCTCGCAATGACGAACTTGGGCAGTGGTTATTTAATCAAAAACATTCACGCCTGTGGAAAAGACAAAAAACCCAATAAAAATATAAGGTTAATGTATCTCCTTTGGCCGTGAGCGGCGCACAATAACGATTGTGGCCTAATCGGTCAAGCCTGATTTTATAATTAATGAAAAGATTTCCTGAAAAAGTCTTTCCGAATCTTGCGTATCTGCCTTACTCCACGCAATCATCTGATTTCTGATCCAGGTGATCTGGCGCTTGGCATATTGCCGGGTGGCGGTCTGGGCCTGTAGCAGCGCCTCATCGGGTTCCAGCGCCCCATAGAGCAGACCGCGCAATGGCGCCAGCCCCACCGCCCGGAACAGCGGCAGGTCCGTATCCAGCTTTTTCGCCTGCGCCATTTCTTCAAACGCCGCCACCTCGCGCAACACACCGGCCAGCAGCATGGCCTCAAAGCGTTCATCACATTTGGCATAGAGTTCAGATCGTTCCGGCATCAGCGCAACATGCAGCATCTGCCCGGAAAATAAAGGCGGCGCTGGCTTTTCCTGCCATTCGGCCAGGGAAATGCCGGTGCTTTTTAGCACTTCCCAGGCGCGCAACAGGCGCTGCGGATCGCTGGGGCGCAGGCGCGACGCCATTTCCGCATCCACCCCGGCCAGTCTGGCGTGAAACGCCTCCGGCCCGATTTCCGCCATTTCCTGCCGGGCAGATGCCCGAATATCCGGATCAATATCCGGGATCGGTGCAATGCCTTCGGTTAAAGCGCGAAAATACAGGCCGGTGCCGCCTACCAGAATGGGCAACTGGCCCCGCGCACAGATTTCATCGATGGTTTTGGCGGCCAATACCGCCCATTCCCCCGCCGAACAGGGTTCATCCACGGCGCGAAAGCCATAGAGATGGTGCGGCGCGCGGGCCTGATCGAGCACGCCCGGCCGTGCGGTCAGGATCGGCAATTCGCGATAGACCTGCATGCTGTCGGCATTGACAATGGCCGCGCCCCCCTTGGGGGCCAGCGCCTCGGCCAGACGTAACGCCAAAGCGGACTTGCCGCTGGCGGTTGGCCCTGCAATAAGAAGTGCGCGCTGTTGTGTCATTTTCAAACCTGAAGTTTCGAACCCATGCACCATACTATCACCCTGATCTGCAATCCGGCGAATGTCGTGCTCGACACCTCTATCATTGCGGACCTTAGCGAGGTACTGCAAAAAGCTGGCGGCCTGACCGGACGCATGGAATGGCTGGATGGACCGATCGCTGCCGAATTGGAATGCGCCGGACTGGAGCCCGCAGAAATCGAAGATAGATTGCGCGATGCGCTGGAGGGGGAGCCGGTCGATATCGTGGTGCATCAGGCGGGCGAACAGCGCAAACGCAAGCTGCTGATCGCCGATATGGACAGCACCATCATCACGGTGGAGTGCCTGGACGAACTGGCGGATTTTGCCGGCAAAAAGGCGGAAGTATCCGCCATCACCGAACGCGCCATGCGCGGCGAACTGGTGTTTGAGGACGCGCTGCGCGAACGCATCGCCATTCTGGCGGGTCTGCCGGAAAGCGCGCTGGCCGATGCCTATACCGAACGGGTGCGGCTGATGCCCGGCGCGCGCGAACTGGTGCGCACCATGGCGGCAAACGGGGCGCAGACCATTCTGGTGTCGGGCGGCTTTACTTTTTTTACCGAACGGGTGGCGGCGGATGCGGGCTTTCATACGCAGCGCGCCAATCGCCTGATATTTGAAAATAGCCGCCTGACCGGCGTGGCTGATCCGATCCTGGGGCGCGAAGCGAAATTGCAGGCCCTGCGCGAGACATGCGCCGCACACGGAATATATGAACATCAGGCCCTGGCCATTGGCGACGGGGCCAATGACCTGTCGATGATCCAGGCCGCAGGTATGGGCGTGGCGTTCCGCGCCAAACCGGTTGTGGCGGCGGCTGCCCGCGCCCGCATCAACCATGGCGACCTGACTGCGCTGCTCTATCTGCAAGGTTATCGCGGCAGCGACTTTGTACGGGATTGAACCAGAATTGTCATTGCGAGCCACGCAGTGGCGTGGCAATCCAGAGCCGCACCGCATAGTCTGAGTTTGTTACTCTGGATTGCCGCGTCGCGTCGCTCCTCGCAATGACAGATAAGGGTTTGGAGATGCACAAGTCTAAAAGAAAAAATATCTGATGCGCACGCAATTCAGCCCCACGCAATTGCGCGATGCGGACATGGCGCAATCGGAAAAGATATTGCGCGCCTGTGTGCATTGCGGGTTTTGTAACGCCACCTGCCCGACCTATCTGCAAACCGGCGATGAGAATGACGGGCCGCGCGGGCGGATTTATCTGATGCGCGAAATGCTGCAAAGCAATGCTGCGCCGGATGCGCGCACGGTCGCGCATATTGATGGCTGCCTGTCCTGTCTGGGCTGCGCCACCACTTGTCCGTCAGGCGTAGATTATATGCGTCTGGCCGATCATGCCCGCGCACATATTGAAACACATTACCGGCGGCCGGTTTTTGAGCGCGCGTTTCGCGCCGCGCTGGGGTTTGTGCTGCCGCATCCGGCGCGTTTTGCGTTTGCCGTGCGGTTGGGCAGGTTGGCTACACCATTTGCTCGATTGATGCCAAAGCGGATAGCGCGGATGGTGGCGATGGCAAAACAGGTTCCGAGTGTGGCGCTCCCCCCGCCCCAAACCCCTCCCCACGAGGGGGAGGGGCTTTACCACCGCGACCCAGTCTTCCCCCTCCCCCGCGTGGGGAGGGCCGGGGTGGGGGGCGAAACGAAAAAACTGCGCATAGCGCTGCTGAACGGCTGTGTGCAGCCAACACTGGCGCCTGAAATAAACACTGCGGCCATCCGTTTGCTGACGCGACTTGGGGTGGAAGTGGTCGTACCGGAAAGTGCGGGATGTTGCGGCGCGCTGAGCTATCATCTGGGGCGGAGCGACGCCGCCAGACGATTCGCCCGCGCCAATATAAGAGCGTGGATGGCATGTGAAAACGGCGGCGGGCTGGACGCGGTTCTCATCACCACATCGGGCTGCGGCACACAGGTAAAAGATTATGGGCACATACTGCGCGATGATACAACGTACACGGAATATGCCGCGCACATATCCGCAATCACACAGGACATCAGCGAATTTTTGTTTGATCTTGATCTTCCTGCGCTCCTGCCGGAGTTTCGGGAGACAAGTCTTCCTGAACCCGCACACAAGCAGCCCATTCGGGTTGCCTATCACGCCGCCTGTTCCCTGCAACATGGCCAGAAGATCAGTGGCAAGACCGAAAGCCTGTTGCAAAAAGCGGGCTTTGAAGTGCTGATCCCGCATGATGCGCATCTGTGCTGCGGGGCGGCGGGCAGCTATACGTTATTGCAGCCGGATATGAGTGAAAAGCTGGCCGCGCGCAAAGCGGAAAATCTGCTGGCGTTGCAGCCCGACTT
>OBEQ010866700.1_pt1 | contig 17998 bp, 16 predicted proteins | sample 1670901 | NCBI WGS metagenome assembly OBEQ01 (sample SAMEA104232315, study PRJEB22302) | groundwater metagenome | biome: forest; feature: aquifer; material: groundwater | place: USA | collected 2011-08-07 | depth 5.4 m
CGCGCTTTTTCCCAGTAGCGGATCACCCAGTCAAGCACCTGTTCTTCCGGCCATTCGATGTAGGCGTCGCGCAGCAGTGACATCAGATCGTAGGTGATCGGGCCGTGGACGGCGTCCTGGAAATCGAGGATGCCGGGATTGGCTGCGCCTTCCTGCACCATCAGATTGCGCGAGTGATAGTCGCGGTGTACATAGACTTGCGGCTGCGCCAGGTTGTTGGTGAGCAGGGTGTCAAAGACCTGTTGCAATTGCTGTTGCTCAGCGTCGCTCAGTGTCGCCTGTAAGTGTCGACCCAGATACCAGTCGGGGAAGAGCTGAATTTCACGCGCCAGCAGGGCGCGGTCGTAGGCGGGTAATACGCCGGGTTTGGAAATCGACTGGATGCGGATCAATGCGTTGATCGCATCTCCGTAGAGCGCGGGTGCAGTGTCGGCGTTCAGTTGGTCGAGGTAGGTGTGTTGGCCCAGATCGGTGAGCAGCAGAAAGCCCTGGGCCAGATCCTGTTCCAGCACCTGCGGCACACTCACTCCAGCTTGTGAAAATAGCGCGGCGACCTGCACGAACGGGCCGCAATCTTCGTGTGTCGGCGGTGCATCCATCACGATCAGCGAACTGCGTTGCGCGGCGCTGACGCGAAAGTAGCGGCGAAAGCTGGCATCGTTCGAGGCTGATGCCAGGGTGGACAGATCGAGGCCGTAGTGTGGCACGAAAGGGGTGAGCCATTGCGCAAGCGCAGTCAAGCGTGAATCGGCCGTCATGGTCAAATTTTCTGATGGGAATTCGGTAGAAATTCAAGGGCTTGCGGGAAAGCCGGCGCAGCGTTGCGGGCTATAATAGCCGATCGTAAAAAAACCATAAGCAAGGCATGGCATCTTCGCGGGGTAGAAAATCCGTAGTCCAGATCGGCTTGACGGCGGCGCTGTTGACGCAGCTCGGGTCGGCGCTTGCACAGGCCGCGTCCGATGTGACGCTGGTGACCACGCTGGCCGCCAGTGCTGCGCCAGACAATGCGGTGCTCGATACACCACTGGCGGAGCCGCAGGTGGCGCAGGCAACGCAGGAAGTGGTGCAGGAGGTGGTGCAAGACGCGGTGCAGGAAGGCCCCGCCGCAAGCGCAGCCGAGGCTCCCGTCGCGAAGCTGGCACTGGCCGATCCGGTGCTGGAGAGTGTCCCCGAAGCTCCGCTGAAAGCGCAGCGCGAATTTTTACCGGAGCGCCCCGATCAGCAGCAGCAGCCGATTTTTGCGGTCGCCGACCACATGGAAGGCGCCACCGAACGCAGTACCGCCATGCATGGCAATGTCGAGATCCGGCAAGGCTCGGAGTCGCTCAAGGCGGACGACGTGTTCTACCGGCAGGATCGCAACGAGGTGCTGGCTACTGGCAATGTCCACCTCTATCGCAACGGCGACCGTTTTGACGGGCCGGAACTGCTCTTGAAGATGGATACGGGCGAAGGCTATTTTCTTGCGCCGCGCTACAAGCTTTTCAGCAACAACGGTCAGGGGCAGGCCCAGCGCATTGATTTTCTCGGTCAGAACCGCATGAAAATGACCGATGCACTTTACAGCACCTGTCCTCCCGAGCAGAAGGATTGGCATATCACGGCCACCAGTCTCGAAACGGATCAGGACACACAAGAAGGGGTGGCGCATAACGCCGTGCTGTATTTCAAGCGGGTGCCGATCATGTGGGCGCCGCGTTTCAGCTTCCCTCTCAATGACGAGCGCAAGAGTGGTTTTCTTTCCCCCAGTTTCGGTGCGACCACCAAGGGCGGAGCGGAGGTCACGACACCGTATTACTGGAACATCGCGCCCGATCACGACATGACGCTGTATCCCCGGTTTATCTCGCGCCGTGGTCTGCAATTGGGAACGGAATTTCGTTATCTGGATCCGCTCTATAACGGTCAGGTGAAATACGAGTTTCTACCCAATGATCGTCTGGCCAATCGTGATCGTTCAACCTATGCGATCAAGCACAATGGCATCCTGCCCGGCAATGTGGCGCTGACGCTGGATTTGAACCACGCATCGGACGATCAGTATTTCCGCGATTTTTCCCATACGATTGCCGACAGTTCGCAACTGTTCCTGCCCAACACGGTGCAGCTGGCCTATGGCGCCAGTTGGTGGAGCGCCACGTTGCGCTCGACCCGTTACCAGACTTTGCAGGATCCACTGGCGCCGATTACCGGGCCCTATAACCGTTCACCGCAACTGAGCTGGGTCGCCAACAAACAGGATGTGCTCGGCTTTGATCTGGCCGCCAACACTGACTACACACACTTTTCGCACCGCAGCCTGGTACAGGGCGATCGCTTTGTGGCGGCACCATCCGTGTCCCTGCCCTGGTTGACGCCGGGTTTTTACATCAAACCCAAGGTGACCTGGCATTACACCCATTACAGCCTGAGCAATGTCGCCCCGGGTGCGCAAAGCAGTTTCACGCGCACTGTGCCGATCTTCAGTCTGGACAGCGGTATGGTGTTTGAGCGAGAAATTGATTGGTTAGGCGCGCGCGCGCAGCAAACCCTGGAACCGCGGCTGTTTTATCTGAAAGTGCCCTACCGCGACCAGGATACATTGCCCAACTTCGATAGCGGTTTGAGCGATTTCAATTTTGCGCAGATCTTTTCAGAGAACGTGTATGCGGGTTCCGATCGTATCGCCGATGCCCATCAGGTCACCGCCGCGCTGATTTCGCGCGTGCTGGATGGTGAAACCGGGACACAGATGGTGCGTGTCGCGGCCGGCCAGCGCTTCTCGTTTGAAGATCCCAGGGTCTTTTTGCCAGGGCAAAGCCAGACCACCACGCGCCGTTCCGATTTCCTGCTGGCAGCGACCGGCCAGATGGGTCCGGCGTTGCTGCTGGATACCGGGTTGCAATACAACCCGGGGGCGCACCAGGTGCAAAAATTCAGCGCGGGTCTGCGTTATCAGCCGGGCACACGCAAGGTGGTGAACTTCACCTATCGCTATGTCCGGGATTTGCTCGGACAATTCGATATTTCCGGGCAATGGCCTTTGAGCGGTGAGTGGTCGGCGGTGGCGCGTTACAATTATTCCATGCGCGAGAGCCGCCTGATCGAATCGCTGATCGGTCTGGAGCGCGATAGTTGTTGCTGGATTTTGCGGCTGGCCGTGCAGCGCTTTGCCGTGGGCGCGCAGAACGTTAACACGGCATTCTTCATCCAGCTGGAATTCAAGGGTATGGGCGGGGTGGGTAACAGTCCGAAGGAAATGCTGTTGCGGAATGTCCCGGGCTATACTCCGCTCGACGGCCGCACGCCGTCGCGCCCGCGACCGTTGACCGAGGATGATGAGTAGGGTGTGCGCAGTGCGCCGCTGCCAGCAGCAGTGGCAGACAGTCTTTCAGGAGAAGAATGCAGATGCAAAACAGAACAGGCGTAATGTGCACGCTGGTCGTGCTGACAGGATGGGCCAGTCTTGCCGCGCCCGTTTGGGCACAGTCCGGACGCTTGAGCGAGTCGCTCGATCCACAGTCGATTGCACAATCGAAGGATGTGCGCCGGGTGGACGAGATCGTGGCGGTGGTGAACAAGGATGTCATCACCCGCAATGAACTGGAGCGCCAGGTCAAAATGGCCCGGCGTCAACTGGAACAACGCAATGTCCCCGTGCCCGAGCGTGCGGCGTTCGAGAAGCAGATGCTCGACCGCATGATTCTTGAGCGGATTCAATTGCAGCTGGCCCAGGAGGGCGCGATTCGCGTCGATGATCAACAACTTGATCGCGCGCTGGCGCGGATTGCCGAACAAAACAAGCTGAGCGTGCAAGCCCTGCGTGACAAACTCGAAGCCGACGGTATTCCGTTTGCGCGTTTCCGCGAGGAAATCCGTCAGGAAATCATCCTCTCGCGTTTGCACGAGCGCGATGTCAGCAGTCGCGTGCAGGTCAGCGATGCAGAGATCGAAGCCTTTCTGGCCGAGCAGGGCGGCGGCGTGCAAGCCAGCGTGAGCGAACTCAATCTCGCCCAGATTCTGCTGCTTCTGCCGGAGAATGCCAGTCCGGAACAGATCGAGGCGATGCGCAAACGCGCCGAAGCGGTGCTGGCTGAACTGCGTCAGGGCGGCGACTTTGCCAAACTGGCCGCCACCTATTCCAATGCCCAGGAAGCCTTGCAGGGCGGGGAGTTGGGCTGGCGTGCGCGCGAGCGGCTGCCGCAACTGTTTCTCGATGCCGTCAAGGACTTGAAGCCGGGCGAAGTGGCGTCCCCTGTCAAGAGTCCCAATGGTTTCCATATTCTCAAGCTGGTCGGTCAGCGCGAAGTCAATCCGCAACTGGAGAAACTGGCGGGCCCGCCGATTGTGCAAACGCACACCCGCCACATTCTGATTCGCGTCAGCGAACTGATATCGCAGAGCGAGGCGCAGCGGCGTTTGAGCAATCTCAAGCAACGGCTGGACAACAACGCGGCCGATTTTGCCGACCTCGCGCGCCAGCACTCTGCCGATGGTTCTGCACCCAAGGGTGGCGATCTGGGTTGGATTTATCCTGGCGACACCGTGCCCGAATTCGAACGTGCGATGGATGCCCTGCAACCCGGCCAGATCAGCGAGCCGATCGAAAGCCCGTTTGGCTGGCATTTGATCCAGGTGCTGGAACGTCGCAGCCAGCAAGCCTCCGCCGGGCGCGTGCGCGTGATGGCGCGCGAAGCGGTACGCGAACGCAAAACCGATGCGGCATTCCAGGACTGGTTGCGCCAGATTCGTGATGAAGCCTTCGTGGAGATCCGGCTGGGCGAAGCAAAGTGAGTGCTCAGGCAGGGGACGCAGTGAGTGCGACAGAAGTGAGCGCGACGGTTGCAATCACCACCGGCGAGCCCGCCGGCATTGGCCCGGAAATCTGTCTGCAGGCATTGGCCCAGGCGCGCAAGCAGTTTCCGCACATGCGTTTTGTTTTGCTGGGTGATCGCGGCATGCTGACGGTGCGCGCACGCAAACTCGGCGTGCCCCTGCGTCTGACCGAGTATCTACCGGAACGCAGTGTCCATCTTTCCGCCACGGATAGCGTCGAGGTGCTGCATCACCCCTTGGCGCACACTTGCGAAGCCGGGAAATTGAATCCCATCAATGCCCGCTATGTGCTCAACCTGCTCGATCGTGCCATCAAAGGCGCGCAGCAGCAGGAATTTGCCGCCATCATTACCGCGCCGGTGCACAAGGCCGTCATCAACGAAGCTGGCATCGCATTTTCCGGGCATACCGAATATTTTGCCGCTGCCTGCGGAGTGCAGAAAGTGGTGATGATGCTCGCCGGCGGCGGCATGCGGGTCGCACTGGCAACGACGCATATCCCCGTACGCGCCGTGCCCGACGCCATCAACCAGCACAGCCTGCTGGCCACGCTGCAAATCATCGACCACGATTTGCGTCAACGTTTCGGCATCGCACAACCGCGCATTCTGGTGGCCGGACTGAATCCGCATGCCGGCGAGAATGGCTATATCGGACGCGAAGAAATTGAAGTCATCACCCCCGTGATACAGCAGGCGCAAGCGCAAGGCATTGCGGCCAGCGGCCCGTTTCCGGCGGACACCCTGTTCCAGACAAAATACCTGCATGACGCCGATTGCGTGCTGGCGATGTACCATGACCAGGGTTTGCCGGTGCTCAAACATGCCAGCTTTGGCCGCGGCGTCAACATCACGCTGGGACTGCCCCTCGTGCGAGTCTCGGTCGATCACGGCACCGCGCTCGACCTGGCCGGAACCGGCCAAGCCGATCATGGCAGCCTGCTTGCTGCCGTGCGCACTACCGCAGAAATTCTGGCGCATGCTTGAATTGGTGAGAAAGGCATTGTCACCACGGAGCACACGGTGAGCATGGAGAAAACCAAAAGCGTTTTTGACTTTCTCCGTGCCCCCCGTGTGCTCCGTGGTGAAAACGTTTTTTGGACCTTCACACTGTGAAACACATTCCCCGCAAACGTTTCGGACAAAACTTCCTGGTGGATGCCGCGGTCATCGACGCTATCGTGCGTGCGATTGATCCGCGGCCGGGCGAGGTGATGGTGGAAATCGGACCCGGCCTGGCTGCCATGACGCACCCAGTGTTGCAGCGCATCGGTCAGTTGCACGTGGTGGAGATCGACCGCGATCTGGTGGGCGTGCTGCAAAGGAAATTTTCTGCCACGCAATTGATCGTGCATCAAGCCGACGCTCTGCAATTCGATTTCGCGCAGCTAGCGCCAGAAAACGGCCGGCTCAGAATCATCGGCAACCTGCCCTACAATATTTCCAGCCCGCTGCTGTTTCATCTGATGCGGGTCGCTGACCGCGTGCGCGACCAGCACTTCATGCTGCAAAAGGAAGTAGTCGAGCGCATGGTGGCGCAACCCGGCAGCAAGGATTTTTCCCGTCTCACGGTGATGCTGCAAGCGCGCTATGCAATGGAATTATTGTTTGTCGTGCCGCCCACTGCTTTTGATCCGCCCCCCAAAGTCGATTCCGCCATCGTGCGCATGATTCCCCTGCCGGCTGCGCAGATCAAAGTACGCGACTGGAATTGTTTGTCCGAGGTGGTGGCGCAAGCCTTCTCGCAACGGCGCAAGATGTTGCGCAACACCCTGAGCACACTGGCGCAGGAAATTGATGTGGTCGCAGCGGGGATAGATCCGCAGGCGCGGGCGGAAGATGTGGCGGTGGAAACGTATGTTGAGCTGGCCAATCGACTGTACGAACAGCGCGCCCGCTGACGCTTGCTGTCGGGGTGGTGTGCTGGCGATCCTGGGTTGGTCAGTCCAGCAAGCGATCCAGCTCGTGCTTCAATGAGCGGGTTACCGCTTCCGTGCTGGCGCGCGTGACAGCACTCAGGAAGCGCTCGCGCAAGGCGCGGTAGTCTTCCAGCGTCGTGGCCTTTTCCACATCGAGCTGCAACATGAAACCACGCAGGCCGATGATGTCGCGGATCGTGCTGTTGTAAAAGTCGTAAATCTGGCTGAGCCGTTCTGACCCTGCCGTTGCAGGTGGCACGGGCGCGTCAGCCACGGCGATTGCCGTCACCGGCGCGGCAATCGTGGGAGCCGGATCGACCACCTGTGCGCCCTTGGCTTCGATCAGCCCCATATTCAAAAGCTCGGCAAAAGCCTCCTTGTCGATACTGAAACCTTGCAGCTTTTCCAGGTAGTCATCGATGGTTTGTTTGCCGTCGATCATGACCAGCAGGGCGCGCAACTTGGGATTCAAGGGAACGCGGCGTGCCCGCAGTTCGGCGCGGCCGAGTTCTGTTTTTCCGTAGTAAATTCCTTGACTCATATTGATCCTCACAACGCACTATCCACGAGAAAAACAAATCCCCAGCATCGCTGGGTGCTTGCATTATGGGGTTGGCGTGGTGGACATGCAAATGTAAAAAACGATGGCTTAAGGGGTCTTTTCCGAGGTTGGCTGCGTGGTGGCCTGGCGGATGGGCTGTCTTTCAAGAAGGGCTGAACTTCGGGGCGACGTGTCGGGCGGCCTCCGGAGGTCTCCTCGAAGCTTGGTGCCGCCCGCATGCTGGACGGTGTGGAGCAAGGCCTCAGAACAATTCCGGCAATAGTTCTGGATGCTGGTGCCGCAACGCCTTGCGCGCAGCGTGGTAGTCGGGGAACAGGCTGGCGACGGTTTGCCAGAAGCGCGGGCTGTGGTTCATTTCCTTCAGGTGCGCGAGTTCGTGGGCGATCACGTAGTCGATGATGTCCTGGGTGAAATGAATCAGCCGCCAGTTCAGGCGCACCTTGCCTTGTGCGGTGCAACTGCCCCACTGGGTGGTGGCCGATGATAGCGCCCAGTCGCTGATGCGCCAGCCGGTGAGCGCAAGGTAGTGTTCCAGCCGCGCACCGAAGATACGTTTCGCTTCACCTTGCAGCCAGGCTTGCACGCGGTCCTTGATTTGCTGCTGGCTGGCGTGGTGCGGCATGGCCATGTGCAGGGTGCGCTGGCCGTCAGTGGTGATGAGTTCGGTGTGGCTGGCGCCCAGTTCGATGGTGAGCGGCTGGCCGCGATAGGGGATCGTGGCGCCGGAGACCCAGTGCATCTTCGGCAGGGCGCGACGCGTGCTGCGTTCCTGCCAGCCGGCCAGCTTGGTCAGAATCCAGTGTTCTTTTTCACGGATGCTTTGTTCGATTTCATTCAGCCCGATCCAGCGTGGCGCAGTGACGCGCAGGCCATCGTCGTCGATCATGAAGCCGATGGATTTACGCGGGCTGCGTTTGAGAAGATAGGCAATGGTTTGTTCGCCGAGCGCAATTTCGCGCGCGTCTTTGGATTTTGCAGGGGGCGTGGCCGCAGGTGCAAGCGGTGCAGCCGGTTCGGCAAGCGGTGCAGGGGACAGGTCAAACAACAGGGAAAGCTGGGCTGGATCGCTGTGGGGGGAGCGAAGTTTGGCGTGGGTGGGCAACTTGTTGGGGCCGACGGTCACGTGGGTTCAACCTTGGTCGTGGTGATACACATGGGGGCTGATGCGGCGCATTTCGCTTTCAATCCAGGTTTCAACCTGATCGTTCAACTGATCGGGGGTCTTGCCCTCGACCGGGATCGGATTGCCAACCGAGATTGTAATCAAACCAGGCTGTTTGATAAAGGCATTGCGCGGCCAGCATTCACCGGAGTTGACGGCAATCGGGATCACCGGCGCGCCAGTGCGAATCGCCAGCCGGGCGCCACCGCTTTTATAGCGTCCCTGACCGCCGACCTTGGTACGCGTGCCTTCAGGAAACAGGATCACCCATTTGCCATGCGCCAGCACGCGCTTGCCCTGGCGCACGATGTCTTCAAAGGCATCGGCGGCGCGGCCGCGATTGATGTGAATCATATCCATCAAGCCAATTCCCCAGCCAAAGAAGGGGATGTAGAGCAATTCACGTTTGAATACATAGCAGAGCTGGCGCGGCATCAGCGCGACGTAGGCGACGGTTTCCCACGCCGATTGGTGCTTGGACAGCAGGATGGCCGGGCCGGTGGTCAGATGTTCGCCGCCCTGGATTTGATAGCGCAGACCACACACGTGTTGCGCCAGCCAGATGAATGCGCGGCACCACGGATGAACGATCATGGCATAGCGCGTCGTTTTGTGGAACGGAATGCTCAGCAGCGCCAGCGAGCCGAACACGAAGGTAATGCCCCACAGTCCCAGCATGAACAGGCAGGCGCGCAAAAACAAAAACTGGTTTCTCATGCGCGCCTTATTTGCTGTCCTGCGTGATTGCCTGCGCTGCGCTGAGCAGATCGGCAAATACCAGCGTGCCTTCCGGCAGATCGCCGTTGGCAAATGTCTTTTCACCCTTGCCGGTGCGCACCAGCACCGGCGTGCAGCCGACGCTGGCCGCCGCCACAAGATCGCGCGCCGAATCGCCGACCGCACAGACAGTTTGCAGATCCACGCTGAAACGTTGCGCGATGGCAGTGAACATGCCGGCTTTGGGTTTGCGGCAGTCGCATTTTTCTTCTGGTGTGTGCGGGCAATAAAACACGGCGTCGATATGGCCACCCTGCGCGGCGGTCAGCCGATGCATCTTGTCATGCATGGCGTTGAGCGTTTGCATATCGAACAGCCCGCGTCCCACACCGGATTGATTGGTCGCCACGGCGACGCGATAACCGTTTTGGTTGAACAGCGCAATCGCTTCCAGGCTGCCGGGAATCGGCTTCCATTCTTCTGCGGATTTGATGTAGTGATCGCTGTCAAAGTTGATCACACCATCACGGTCGAGAATAATCAGTTTCATTGCGTTCTGGAGTTAACCTGCCAAGCGTGAAAGATCGGCCACCCGGTTCATCGCCCCATGCAATTGCGATAGCAACGCGAGGCGGTTGTTGCGCAGCGCCATGTCGTCGGCGTTCACCATGACTTTATCGAAGAAGGTATCCACCGGCGCTTTCAACGCGGCCAGGGCCTGGAGTGAGGCAGTATAGTCGCCCGCGGCAAAGGCTTGATCGGCTTTGGGGGTGACGGCTTGCAGGGCTTCGAACAGTGACTGTTCAGCGGCTTCCTGCAGCAATGTGTGATTGACCTTGCCTTGCACGCCTTCTGTTTTTTTCAGGATGTTGCCGACCCGCTTATTGGCAGCGGCCAGGCTTTCGGCTTCCGGCAGGGCTGCAAAACCGCGCACGGCAGCGAGGCGCTGCGCTACATCGCTCAGGCGTTGCGGGCGCAGCGCGAGTACGGCGTCGATTTCCTGTGCGCTATAGCCCTGTTCTTTCAGTTGACCGGAAAGGCGTTCGTAAATGAAATTGGAGAGTGCTTCCGAAGCTTCCGTGATCCTGTTGCCGAACACCGGCACTGCCAGCTTCAACGTGGCGTCGAGCGACAGCGGCAGGCTATTCTCCATCAGCATGCGGATCACGCCGAGGGCGTGGCGGCGCAAAGCAAACGGGTCCTTGTCGCCGGTCGGTTGCTGACCGATGCCGAACATGCCGACCAGCGTTTCCAGCTTGTCGGCCAGTGCCACGCACATGCCCACTGGAGTGCGTGGCAGCGCATCGCCGGCAAAGCGCGGTTTGTAATGGTCTTCGATCGCATCGGCAATCTCTTGTCCCAAGCCGTCGTGCAGGGCGTAGTAACGGCCCATGATGCCTTGCAGTTCCGGGAACTCGCCGACCATGTCGGTGAGCAGGTCGGCTTTGGCCAACGTGGCGGCTTGTTCGGCGTGCTGTGCGAGTTGTGCACCGCCGAGTTGCTCGCCAATCGCCTTGGCAATTGCGGCGACGCGCAGCACGCGCTCGCCCTGGGTGCCAAGCTTGTTGTGATAGACCACCTTGTCCAGGCCAACCACGCGCGACGCCAGCGTTTTCTTGCGGTCTTGATCGAAAAAGAATTTTGCATCGGCCAGACGCGGGCGCACCACACGCTCGTTACCACCGATCACCGCGCTGGTATCGGCAGGGGAGATGTTGGAGGTGATCAGGAATTGATGGGTGAGTTTGCCGTTGCTGTCGAGCAAGGGGAAATATTTCTGGTTCGCCTTCATCGTCAGAATCAGACATTCCTGTGGCACTTCCAGGAAGGCTGCTTCAAACTGCCCGATCAGCACATTCGGACGTTCCACCAGCGCAGTCACTTCGTCGAGCAGGGCGTTATCTTCAATCGGTTTCAGAGCGGTGCCGGCTTTGGCGGCGGCCGCTTGCAACTGACGCGCAATTTCGGCGCGGCGTTCGACAAAGCTGGCGATGACCGCACCTTCGGTTCTCAATTGTTCGGCGTAGCTATCAGCATCGCGCAGCGTGATGATCGCTTGAGCCGCCTCAAAGCGGTGGCCTTGCGTTTGATTACCTGCGTGCAGACCCAGCGCCTGCACCGGGACGATATCGCTGCCGTGCAGCGCGACCAGCTTGTGCGCCGGGCGTACAAAGCTCACCGTGGTCCAGCCATCCTGCAATTGATAGCCCATCACTTTGGGGATGGGTAATTTTGCAATCGCTTCATCCAATGCTTTTTGCAATCCATCTACCAGCGTGGCCCCCGCTTGCACGGCATCGAGAAACAGCACATCGCCTTCGCGTTTGAGGGTGGCGACTGCGGTTTCATCTGCGCCCAGGCTGGCGAGTTTTTTCAGCAACGCTGGCGTGGGCTTGCCATCGGCAGCAAGACCAACATTGGCTGGCATCAGCTTTTGGGAGATTGCCTTGTCGGCACCTTGAGCGGCTACGTTTGTAATGTGCACGGCCAACCGGCGCGGCGAAGCGAAGGCGGTCACTTGTGAAGCGGGGGCTAACCCTTGTGCTTGCAGGCTGGCCGACAAAGTGGCGGCGAAAGAGTCGCCGAGTTTCTGGAGTGCTTTCGGTGGCAGTTCTTCAACGAACAGTTCCACCAGCAGATTCTTGGTTGTCATTGCTTATGCTGCTTTCTGTGCTTGAATTTCCTCGACCCACGCGCGTGGCGCCATCGGGAAAGGAGGGTCCAGACGTGCGCGGCTGTCGTAGTAGGCTTGCGCGACACTGCGTGCGAGGTTGCGGATGCGGCCGATGTAGGCGGCACGTTCGGTAACGGAAATCGCGCCGCGCGCATCGAGCAGGTTGAAAGTGTGCGCGGCCTTGAGCACTTGCTCATAGGCGGGCAGGGCCAGTTGCTGTTCCATCAGGTGTTTTGCCTGACCTTCGTGGTCGGCGAAATGCTGTAACAGAATCTCGACGTTGCTGTGCTCGAAGTTGTAGGTGGACTGTTCGACTTCGTTCTGGTGATAGACGTCGCCATAGGTTAAGTGTTCACCATTCAGGCCTTCGGTCCATTTCAGATCGAACACGTTTTCCACCCCTTGCAGATACATCGCCAGGCGTTCGATGCCGTAAGTGATTTCACCGGTGATCGGTTTGCAGTTGATGCCGCCGACTTGCTGGAAATAGGTGAACTGCGTCACTTCCATGCCATTCAACCAGACTTCCCAGCCCAGACCCCAGGCGCCGAGGGTCGGGTTTTCCCAGTCATCTTCGACAAAGCGAATGTCGTTTTTCTTCAGATCAAAACCGAGCGCTTCGAGCGAGCCGAGATACAGTTCGAGAATGTTTTCCGGCGCGGGCTTGAGCACCACCTGGTACTGGTAGTAGTGCTGCATGCGGTTGGGGTTGTTGCCGTAGCGGCCATCCTTGGGGCGGCGCGAGGGCTGCACATAGGCGGCTTTCCACGGCTCCGGGCCGAGGGCGCGCAAAAAAGTGGCGGTATGCGAAGTGCCCGCGCCGACTTCCATGTCATAGGGTTGCAGCAGCGCGCAACCCTGCGCGGCCCAATATTCTTGCAGACGCAGGATGATTTGTTGGAAGCTTAATGTTGGTTTGGTCATGACGTACTGCGACAAAGTGCGAAGGCGCAATTTTAATGGTTTTCGGAGGAGAAAACCTAACCGCCAGCGCAGAGACGCAGAGGGCGCGGAGACTCGCAGAGAAAACCTCTTAGTGCTTTTCTCCGCGAGTCTCCGCGCCCTCTGCGTCTCTGCGTTGGCGGTTGTTCCTTTGCCTTGAGGCTGCGATCAGGAGGATAAGAGCCGTCAGCCCCAGCACCGGCCCATTGCCGAAACGTGCATACGGGGTCAGTCCCTGCATGCCTTGTACGGTGGCGCTGAGGGCGCCGATGGTGTGTGGTGGCAAGGTGGCGCTGACGGTGCCGTTGGGGGCGATCACGGCGGTCATGCCGGTGTTGGTGGCGCGCAGCATTGGGCGGCCGGTTTCAAGCGCGCGCATTTGCGAGGCTTGCAGATGCTGCGGCAGGGCGATGGAGTTACCGAACCAGGCGATGTTGGAGAGGTTGAGCAGGAGGGTGGCGCCCTGTTCGCCGTGCAGGCTGCGGATTAACTCTTCGCCAAACAAATCCTCGTAACAGATATTCACCGCCACCCGTTGGCCGGCGATGGCGAAGGGGATTTGCGTGGGCTTGCCGCGCGCGAAATCGCCGAGCGGGATGTTCATCAGGTTGGTGAACCAGCGAAAGCCGAAGGGGATGAATTCGCCGAACGGCACCAGATGTGATTTGTCGTAGCGCGCGGGTGTCGGGGGAAAGGTCGCAATCGACACCGGTGTGACCAGCATGGCGCTGTTGGTATAGCGCCCGGGACTGTCGTTGATCGGCACGCCAATCACCAGAGACGAATCCGTGGAGCTGGAAAACTGCTGCAAGCCGCGCAGGTAATCGCCGTCGATCTGATGCCACAGTTGCGGCAGCGCGGTTTCCGGCAGCGCGATCAAATCCGCGCGCTGTTGCGACACCAGTTGGCCATAGGTATGGAACGAGGTGCGGAAATGTTCCAGATTGAATTTCATGTCTTGCGGAATATTCCCCTGCAACAGCCGCACGCTGATCGGTTTGCCATGCACCTGAGTGAAGGAAATAAAATCAAGTGCGACACCACCGGCCAGCACCAGCAGCAAGGTGCTCATGCAGGCGAGCGCACCGTATCTTTTGCGCAGCGTGATCTGTAGCGCGTGGCTCAGCAGCGCAGCGCACAGAGCGGCAATCAAACCCAGGCCATAGACACCGAGCACCGGCGCATAGCCACGCAGCACGCCCAGCGTATGCGCGCTGCCGGTGCTGATCCAGGGGAAGCCGGTGAAGAGCGTGCCGCGCAGCCATTCGCTCAAAGCCCAGCACGCGGCAAACAGCACCGGGCCGAACCAATGGAGTGGTGCTTGACGTAATGTGCCGAACACTGCACATCCGAACGCGGGTAACAGTGCCAGAAAGGCGCAGAACACTACGGTAGCGGTGCCGGCCAGTGCAGTCGGCATGCCGCCGAAATCATGCATGCTGATATAGACCCAACTGGTGCCTCTGAGAAACCAGCCGAGGCCAAAGCCGAAGCCGAACAGCAAAGAGGATTTGGTCGTGCCGGATGGGCGCTGAAGCAGCCAATACAATCCGCCCAGGGTGAACAGTTGCAGCCACCACCATTGCAATGGGGCGAAGCTGGCCGTGTGCGCTGCGCCCAGCAGCAGGCTGAACAAAAAACGGGGGAAGGGGCTGCGCTTGAGCTTCACGCCGCCGAGGGTGTTTCTTCGTCTTCCGACGGCGGCAATTGCTCCACCAGCAGCACATGCACCTGACGTGCATCGGCGCGCAGCACTTCAAACCTGAAGTTGGCGATGGTGATTTTTTCGCCGCGATGGGGCACATGGCCGAGCGTATCGGTCACGAGGCCGCCGATGGTATCCATCTCGTCGTCGCTCAGATGGGTGGCAAACGCTTCGTTGAACTGCGCGATCTCCGTCAGCGCCTTGACGCGATAGCGGTTGGGGTCAACCGGGAGAATGTTGTCTTCTGCTTCTTCGAAATCGTATTCATCGTCGATGTCGCCGACGATCTGCTCCAGCACATCCTCGATCGTGATCAGTCCCGCCACGCCGCCGTACTCATCGACCACAATCGCCATGTGATTGCGGTTGGCGCGAAAATCGCGCAGCAGAATATTCAATCGTTTCGATTCGGGAATAAACACCGCCGGGCGCAGCATCGCGCGCAGATCAAAATCCTCGTGCGCATAAAAACGCAGCAAATCCTTGGCCAGCAAAACGCCGATCACATTGTCGCGGCTGTCTTCAAAAACGGGGAAGCGCGAGTGCGCGGTTTCAATCGCCAGCGCAATGATGTCTTCCAGCGCTTGATTGACATCGACGACATCCATCTGCGAACGCGGAATCATGATGTCGCGCGCCGATAGTTCGGACACTTGCAACACCCCTTCGATCATCGACAGCGCATCGGCATCGAGCAGATCGCGCTCGTGCGCACTGTGCAGAATGGTGAGCAATTGCGCGCGGTCTTCCGGTTCGCGCAGCAGCAGGGTGGAAATTCTTTCCAGCAATGAGCGCTGGGGGCGGTCGTGTTCCTCGTTGGCCGAGGTTCGACTGGGGACTGGGTCAGACATGCAGATGTCCGGTAGTTTTGGAGCTAGGCAGGATACACGAAATTGTGTGACGGGAGGATGCAAGCGAGGGTCTTCATCCCGTGCTTTCGCAGCACCAACGGGTGCAGGCGCCTGACCCATGCGCTGCACGATCAATCGACTCGGCACCGTGCGGATCGCCGGTTTGGACAACCCGCAGGTGCACTATGCGCAGCCGCGCGCACCGCATTTTGACAGGAGGTTATGCAGCCAGGCAAAGTAGGCGCCGATCGCGAAACCCCAAACGGCATAGGCAATCAAGGAATAAAAGAACGATGACCAGGCGTACGGTTCCGCAGTCAGCAACAGCCGGAAGTTGAGTCCGTGAAACATCGCATTCATGAGGCTCATGAAACGATCCGGCCATGCCACCCAGATCAGCGTGCATAGCGAATAAAAGACCGCCAGGGTCAACGATAGCGTGGCACCCGTGTGTAGTGGTTTCATGGTGAACCTCTTTCTGTAACGTGAATCGATCGGAACGTCGCAATGAAGGCAGGCTGGCACATAGCAAGAGGTTTCTGCGTGCTATTGGTATTATTGAGATCTTCATAATTCATGACAGATTTAACAACGGAGTTCGTCATTCCCGCGCAGGCGGGAATCCATACTGAGTCTGTCGCATCAACTGGCTTATGGATTCCCGCCTGCGCGGAAATGACGGTGATTTTCACAATTAATTTTGCTCGGGTATTTAGCCGCAGCAGCCCTTGATTTGATGACTCTGAGCGGCGTTGCTCGTATCCACGCCATAGCCCGCGCCCTTCACAGCCGCTTGCAGTTGGTCGGGCGAGGTCAGCCGCTCGTCGTATTGCACCGTGGCTTCGCCGGCCGCGAGCGATACGTTGACGTCACTGACGCCGCGAATCGCTTTCAGCGCGTGCGTTACATTGCTGGTGCAGCCGCCGCATGTCATGCCGGTGACTTTCAAATATTCGGTTTGCATGGTGATGTCCCTTTCAATAGGTGTGAATCAAAGCACCATCGGCTTATCCGGTAATTCATTCCGGCCCGCGCCGACAGCGGGGAAAGTTCTTATCAAGTGCTGTGTCACCGCGTGAATGCCGTTGACCACGCCGTCCTGGTAGTGCTCTTGCTTGAAGTAGGTTTCCATCGTGCGGCATATTTTTTCCCATTCTCCAGATCCCACCTTCTGGTGAATGCCCTGATCGGCAACAATCTCCACGTCCCGGTCGGCGAGCAGCAGATAAATCAGCACACCGTTGTTGTGTTCGGTATCCCAGATGCGTAGTTGGGAAAAGACTTCGAGCGCACGTTCGCGCGCGGACTGCCCCTGGAGGAGTGGCGTGCTGTCCAGCGCGCCTTCCACGACGAAACGGATTTCTCCGGTGTGGGCGGTCTCGCTCGCCTGGATGGCTTGCTCAATCGCACTCATGGCGTTGTGGGGGAATGCCCGGTTGACCTGCCAGTGGGTCATCAGGAGATGCTGCATGATGCGTGTGAGATTCATGCGTGTGAGATTCATGCGTTTGAGATTCGTGGGCTTGATGTCCATCGTTACCATCTCCCCGAGGCGCCGCCACCGCCAAAGCCGCCACCCCCTCCGCTGAAGCCGCCGCCGCTATAGTCACCTCGACCACCTCGGCCGACGCCGCCATAAAAACCGCCGATGCCGCGCCCGCCCATTCCGCCGCTGAGTAAGGTAAACAAGAGCGCGATCACGCCCGCGCCCAACGCAATCGATAGCGCGCCGGCAAACAACCAGGCCACCCCGGCCACGGCCCCGCCAGTGACGAGCGCGCCGGGCAGTCTGCCCAGCACCGAGCGCAGCACCCCGCCCATCACCAGCGCAATCATGAAAATAATCGGCAGGTACTGACTGATGCGCGGCGTATCGCCCACAGGTTTTTCACTGGGTTCCGGCAATGGTTCGCCGTCAATGACGCGGATCATTTGATCGACTCCGGCGGTAATGCCACCATAAAAATCGCTCTGCTTGAAGCGCGGTGTAATAATTTCGCTGATGATGCGCTTGCTGGTGGCGTCATTCAGTGCGCCCTCCAGACCGTAACCCACCTCGATGCGCAAGGCGCGGTCATCTTTGGCGACCAGCAGCAGTGCGCCGTCATCCACTTTCTTGCGACCCAGTTTCCATTGCTCCGCCACGCGCAAGGCATATTGTTCGATCGTTTCCGCTGCGGTGGTGGGCACAATAAGCACTGCAAGCTGACTGCCCTTTCTGGCTTCAAACGCTTGCAGGGTTTGCTCCAGAGCGGATGTTTGCGCTGCGGTGAGGGTGGCGGTCTGGTCGGTGACGCGTGCGGTCAGGGGTGGCACTGCGATCTCTGCTCCGGCGATGCACGACCAGCCCAGCGTCAATGCAAGCAAGGATGCTCTTGCTGTGCGCAGCGCTCGTGTCGTTGTCACTTTGCGGCTCCCGGAACCTCGCTTGGGGGTTTAGCCGGTGCTGGCCCGAACTCCACCTTCGGCGCGGTGGAAATTTCCTTCTCGTTTTCGACCGTGAAGTTGGGCTTGGTTTTAAATCCGAACGCCATCGCCGTCAGGTTGGAAGGGAAAGAACGCACTGTCACGTTATATTCCTGCACCGATTTGATGTAGCGGTTACGCGCCACCGCAATCCGGTTTTCGGTGCCTTCCAGCTGGGCCTGC